>Ga0307974_1003539_pt1 | contig 11245 bp, 14 predicted proteins | sample OrgLakmetagen784_FD_201812 | JGI IMG/M metagenome (GOLD analysis project Ga0307974, IMG submission 201812) | Saline water microbial communities from Organic Lake, Antarctica - #784 | ecosystem: Environmental > Aquatic > Non-marine Saline and Alkaline > Saline | place: Antarctica: Organic Lake... | reverse complement strand
ACACACACACACACACACATTTACACACATAAACACACACACATTCGCACACACACACACACATACACACACATGCACGCACGCACACACACACACACACACGCACACACACACACACACACACACACACACACATGCACGCACGCACTCACACATACACACACACATGCACTCACACACATGCACGTACATAGCACTTGTATAAATTGTGCACATATACACACACGACGTGTACACCGACCAGGAATCCCGAAATTCTACCGATGGCTTTCTGAGCGGTACCCTCTGGTCAACAAGACCATTGCGTCCTCAGAGGGGCCTCCTGTGGTGGATGCCTTATACCTCGACATGAATGGCATCATTCATAACTGCACCCACGCAAACCAGTCTGAAGTGAAGCTGACAAAGGAGGAGATGATAGTGCGCATCTTTGACTACATCAGCAAGCTGGTGCAGATCATCAAGCCGCAGAAGCTGCTGTTCATGGCCATAGATGGTGCGTGCATGTTGCATATGTGCATGTGTGCTTGTTACTGTGTGTGCGGGTCAGGGGTGCTGCAGCGTAGCCGCTAAGGTCCTTATGGTCTGTCTTTATAAAGCAGGCATACGCACACACACACAATCTCTCTCTCTTTGTGTGTTTGTGACACAGGTGTCGCACCCCGTGCCAAGATGAACCAGCAGCGGTCACGTCGATTCAAGGCCGCAAAAGACAGACTCGATGTGCGTGCTTATATGTGTGTGCATGCATATTTGCGTGTGTATATAAATGTGGCGTGTGTGTTTGGATGCATTTCCTGTGCCTGCTCTCCTCTATTATTATAAAGCTTTGGAAAGGGTTTTTGAACAGCCTTTCTAAAGCCTCCTCGCTCGAGGAAAAACCCATTGTTGTGCTGCACGTGTCATAAACGGATATAGAATGTACAACGACCAAACCCTATCAGAGAATCCGTGTATGTGACTGGATGAGACTCACATGCTAACCACGTGTTTAATGAGGCATACTTACCTTGGTATATATGAACCCACAGTCACATGTACACATGCATACACACACATACACACACGGAGCATGCATACACACACAAAACACACAAATGCACACGAAACACATGCACACAAACACACACACTCCCCGACAATCTGTTTCACAGGCCGAAAAAGAGATTCTTCGGAAAGGCGAGCAGCTACCAGAGATTTCTTTTGACTCCAATTGCATTACACCAGGTGGGTCTGGAAAAGCTACAGCCAAGATGGGTGCGGGTTCCTTTGAACAGGCTTTGTTATGTTGACCTGGCCATGGCACAAGCCATCGCTAGACTTTGCTTGTTGATGCAAGTGTAGTCAATGCTACTGGTTTTGATGTTGTTGTGGAACAGACAGGCGTTGCCGCTTTACGGCATGATTGGCCCTTATCAATGACCATATAAGCACATAAGGTTGTGACGATTAGGCATACCGGCTGTCGGATTCTGATACAAACCTTGACTGGGCATTCTAGGCCATTTTGTGTGTGTATGTGCGTGTGCGTGTGTGTGTGTACGTGTACGTGTGAGGGTGTGTGTGAGTGTGCGTATGTGTGAGAAGGGGTGTGTGTGACACGGCACTGCATACAGCAAGGTAGGAGAAGGTCGATCTTGATTGGAAAGCAGGTCTCAACCCAGACCAGTCCTTCACAGCATACTTATCTCAGATGTTAAGGGAGGTAGTGCTTGTTGGCGGACACGCATTTTCATCATCTCGTCACAAGGGCATAAAAAAAAGGTCCTGAAAAGTGGCACACGCATGGCTAAGGGCCCTACTGGCTTCACAACTAACTGCACAAATATATCATCAGTTCTGCACCAGGACTGTTGCAATGCGTGCGTGGGCAAAGTACAATGCCCAAAATCCTGGGCCTCTTCTTGCTTGCCCCACATGAAGTCATTTCAGACTAATGGCACATCATCTGCATACCTGTACATCAGCCACTGTGTTAACGTACAAGCTTAGTTAATTATAAGTTTTGCACTAGGACTGTCGCAATGCATTTCTGGCTCAGAGTTTCGAGCTGCTATACAGCACATTTCATATGTTGGATGGCAACCACTTTTGTTCCAAGGCAATGTTCACTTTTTTTCACGTGAGCAAGGCATTTCTGACTAAACGTTCTGAGTGTCAAAAGGAGAACTCATCTTGTACGTTGGACCAAACCAGGTATTTTTTTTTATTCACCAGACACCACATGCGTGGACAAAATGGGCTACTGCCAAGCTAAACAGGCATGTTTCATTCGATTGTCTTCAACGGTTGATTGACTTAGTCTGTATCAGGCACTGCATGCACGGACAACGTGGACCCCTGTCATGCATAGGGTTGGCCAGAACCGTGTATATACACGCCGTTTATGACCGTATGTTTATAAAAATTCCTGCTAAAAACACCGTTTATACTCCGTATATGATTAATTATGGCCAACCCTCATGCCTAACAGGCATGTGTTCAACAGCAAACAGCTTGGAATTCGACAGTTTCTTGACCTCATGTTTTATTTGTACCAGGCACCGTCAAACAGCTTGGAATTCGACAGTTTATTGACCTCATATTTTATTTGTACCAGGCACCGTGTTTATGGACGAGCTGGGCCACCATTTGCGGTTTTTCATTCGCAAGAAGATGGCAGAAGATCCTCTGTGGCAGGGACCGCGTATAGTGTTCTCAGGTGCTCATGTGTGTGTGCGTGTGTATGTGTGTGTGTGTGTGTTTGTGTGTGTGTGTGTGCTGTAAGTGGGTGTGGGTACAGGCGCCATGGCTTCAGGTGCGTGTGTGCATGTGTGCCTGCGTGCGTGCGTGTTTGTGCTTACATGCGTATGTATAAACCTTGCACAAGCCGTGATGCCGTATGTCAGTGAAAGAGAGCAGAAAAGAAATGCACGAGCATTTCTAAGTTGTGTGCTCCTTCATGGCGCCTTGTGTGCTCCTTCGTGGCGCCCGCTGGCCGCAACTTGTGTCTGGAAGAGAGGAGGAGCATATGATCATGGAAGACCTGAATGCTGCAAGCAGCACATGCAAACGCTTCACACACACATTACACACAAGCTGTCATGTGTGACTGGTGCTGCTTCAGGCCATGACATGCCTGGAGAAGGGAAACACAAGCATATGCAAACACTTGGCACACACACAGATGCATGCACATACACAGATGCATGTACATACACACACAGACACACGTACACACATGCACAAACCCTCACACAGCTGTCATGTGTTGCTGGTGCTGCAGCAAGCCACGACGTGCCGGGAGCACAAGCATATGCAAACGCCACACACACACACACACACACACACACACACACACACACAAACACACATGCGCAAACTCCCACACAGCTGTCATGTGTCGCTGGTGCTGCTTCAGGCCACGACGTGCCAGGAGAAGGGGAGCACAAGGGGAGCACAAGAACAAGCAAACACAATACGTGCACACACACACTGTTATATTTAACTACTGCTGCTGCTGCTGCTGCTGCACATACAGGCCATGATGTGCCAGGAGAAGGGGAGCACAAGATTATGGAGTACATCCGATGGGAGAAGCAGCTGCCCACTTACCAGCCCAATCAGGTCAGCATAAACATCAAATCGATGTTGTTGGACGTAACAAATCAGGTTCAGACAAGTGCCGTACCAAACAGTAGTGGTTTGCAATTGTGGACTGTAGCACCCTCCTACTGCACTGAATCAGGCAAAGGCTTGCAGCGGATTAAAAACATCTCTGTAATGGATGGGAGTTGTGGCCCAAACCTAAATACTGAATGGCTGGTCATAGGCTGGAAATACTCGCAGTCATTTGTCTGGCAAACAAATCACACCGACAGCCTTTGGTAAGATATTTCGAAACAGCAGCCCGTTATTCCTTTCCAGCTCAATTCCTGCAGCAGGAAGCGCGACCTAAAAAAAACGTGCACATCTGAAGCACACACATGCTTTGCACTCAATTGCTCCTCTCTGATCCCGTCTCCGTGTGTATATATAGATAAACATATTAGCATATTAGTGAAAATTATTTTGTTGCTCATGCCTGCCTTAAAAAGATGATCACACGCTTTTTAACACCCACACCTCACACGCACCCTCCCTCCCACACACATACACATGCGCGTACACGCACGCACACTTATGCACACACACTCACACTCGCACTCGCACACCCCATACACACTTACACGCACGCACACACACACACACACACCTGAGCATACACGCACTCACAAAACTGCAGCGTCACTGCCTGTACGGACTGGATGCTGACCTTATCATGCTCTCCCTGGTCACTCACGAGCCCCACTTCTTCCTCCTGCGTGAGGTGCGCTGCTCCGTTTTGTACACAAGGCATGTACGTTATACATCATGCACGTAAGACATGTACGCAAGGCATGTACGTAAGACAGTACGCATGACATGTACGCAAGACATCATGCACGTAAGACATGCACGCAAGACATGTACGTAAGACAGTATGCATGACGTATACGCAAGACATCATGTACGCAAGACATGTACGCAAGACACGTACGCACGCAAGGCATGTACGTAAGACAGTACGCATGACATGCACGCAAGACATCATGCACGCAAGACATCATGTACGCAAGACATGCGTGACCCAGGCACAGAGGCAGGCTCACATTTGCACGCATGTACATGAGTACATGGAGAACGCTTGAACACGTGCATGGACAAAGGCACATAGAAAAGACCATGCCTATAGATAAGCGCTTTGAGCTAGTGTGTACTCATTTGAACAAGATCACTATTGGGCTACCTTCACCAAACCCTGTGTGTTTTTGCAACAGGTCGTGAGCTACACAGGGCAGTCAGCGGAACAGCAGCAACAATGATCATTTCTTGGGCATCTTCACCGCACTCACTGTGTGTTTCCATGACAGGTCGTGAGCTACACAGGGCAGTCAGCGGAACAGCAGCAACAATGATCATTTCTTGGGCATCTTCACCGCACTCACTGTGTGTTTCCATGACAGGTCGTGAGCTACACAGGGGGGGGCAGAGGGCAGCCGGCGCGAGAGGTTCTTGAGAACCCATGTGCGGAGAACTTTGTGCTGTTCCACATAGGGTGCGTGTGCTGACGAGGTATTGCATGTGTGTCTGCGGTCTTTGACGGTGTGCGTCTAAGGTCTTTGACTGTGTGTGTGCGTTTCTGGTCTTCGCCTGTGTGCGCCCGAGGTCTTTGACTGTGTGTGCCTGAGGTTATTGACTGTGTGTATGTCTGGGGTCTTGAACTGTGTGTGTCTGCGGTCTTTGACTGTGTGTGTTTCTGGTCTTTGCCTGTGTGTATGTCTGAGGTCTTTGATTGTGTGTGCCTGAGGTCTTGGACTGTGTGCGTCTGAGGTCTTTTACTGTGTTGCCTGAGGCCTTTGAGTGTGTGTACGTCTGAAGTCTTGAACTGTGTGTGTCTGAGGTCTTTGACTGTGTGTGCTTCTGGTCTCTGCCTGTGTGTATGTCTGAGGTCTTGGACTGTGTGCGTCTGAGGTCTTTGACTGTGTGTGTGTTTCTGGTCTTGGGCTGTGTGTGCCTGAGGCCTTTGACTGTCTGTTTGCCTGAGGTTATTGACTGTGTGTATGTCTGAGGTCTTTTGACTGTATGTGCCTGAGGTTATTGACTGTGTGTATGTCTAAGGTCTTGGACTGTGTGCGTCTGAGGTCTTTAGGCCTTTGACAGTGTGCGCCTGAGGTCTTGCACCAGGGCGCTGGATAGTGCGAGCCCTGGTTTGGGGTGTATGATTCCACGCATGGTAGTGCGTGCTAGTGCATGCTTGTGCATACTGACTCTATTTTTGCTGGGCCTCTCCTGCTTTTGTGCTTGCGCTGCGCTGCGTGCCCGAATAAATTAAGTCTAAATGGCTTGAGCAGGACACGTGCACCTTTGCCAAAAATTACTCAGGGAAAAGGTGTTCAGAACTTCACTTCACCGTTTACTGCCATGCTCCTCATTCTCGTGAGGAGAGTATCCGCTGAAAAGTAAGGCGCTCGTTGTTGCTCAAAAAAGAGGACAAATGGTTAGGGTCGGCCAGGAGTATGCGCATGTACATATTTGTGATGTGTAAACGTTACTTTAAGCAGTGATATTCCGTATGTGCCATCATACACATCGTGTACATACGGTCCTGGCCAATGCCACAAATGGTATGCTGCAAAAGTAAATGCACTTGTGTGCAGACTTCTTAGTGGTACTTGAATCATAATATTCACATGGTGCTCTCGCATATGAATGAAGAGTGCATGACACAACAAGAACTGTTTGGCTGAGCAGGCTGCATGCTTGTGCTATTAGATTATATTTGTATATGGTCACTTTGGCTGCCAGTACCTCGAGCTTCAGTACTTTTTTTGAGCGCCCGAGTGCACTGACCTTCAGGAAAAAATCACATGCTTGCAAACAAGCGCTGCTGCATTCGTGCACCTGTTTACGTGCAGACTCCTTCGCAAGTAGTTGGAGCTCACTCACTTACTTTCAAGCACACTGACCTTTATCACCTGGGCGTGGGTCACGATCATTGGTCACTGTCTGTGTGCTTGCATGTGCTTCGAAAATTTAGTTGTCATATTTGTCGCAAAGACAAAACAGGTGTCATTTTTGAGTATAAAACGCGGCTCTATTTGCTCACGTGCACAGCTTCAATGTGAAGCTAAAAAAGAAGATACTGCATTACAAGGTATTATAAGGTACTAGCATAATGAATATGGAAATTGGTTCTTTATGCTCACGTGCAGACTCCTGCGCGAGTACCTTGAGCTTGAGTTTGCGCACGTGCCCACTCCTGGATTCACAATGGACCTGGAACGTATAGTGGACGACTTTGTGCTTTTCTGCATGCTCATCGGCAATGACTTCCTGCCTGGTATGTGAGCGTGTTGTCGTGCATTTGCTCGTGTACAATGCAATTTCGTGCTTTCCAGCATGCTCATTAGCAAAAGCTTCCTGCTTGGTATGTGAGCGTGTGTCGTGCATTTGCGCGTGTACAATGCAATTTCGTGCTTTCCTGCATGCTCATTAGCAAAAGCTTCCTGCTTGGTATGTGAGCGTGTGTCGTGCATTTGCGCGTGTACAATGCAATTTTGTGCTTTCCTGCATGCTCATTAGCAAAAGCTTCTTGCTTGGTATGTAAACGTGTTGTTGTGCATACGCGCGTGTACAATGCAATTTGGCGCTGTCCTGCATGCTCATTAGGAATGGCTTCCTGCTTGGTACATGAACGTGTTGTCGTGCATTTGTGGGTGGCCAATAGCATTTCGTGCTTTCCTGCCCATCAACAATGGCTTTCTGCCAACTACATGAAGTGTGCTTGCAGCTCATGCTTGTGGACACCAAATGCCTTTATTCGCCTCTGGATTGTGCAATTTGGCATGTGACGTCACAAAATGTAATTTGCAAATTTGTTATCCTCAATTCACAAATACCCAGGGTCTGTATCTGTACGTTATGATTGTCTGTGATTTCCCAAACTCTGGTCATAACACAACAAGAAGTAAGAGTGCACCAAAGGCATCATCACATCTACAAACGATGTGCCGCACACGCAGCCGCTCCCCCCACACGAAATGTCATTGAGGAAGTGCCTGAGCAGCTCTATGCAGGAGCTCGTGTTCACCTGCTTGATCTGCATAACTTGTGAACTTATGAAATACATAACTTATGAATACATACGGTTGCGCAATGCTGCTGCAGGAACATATACACAGAGGTACACACACACACAGTTACACATATATACGCACACAATTTAACGCATACAAGCACACAAAGATTCACATACACAAATACACACACATGAGCACATACACACAAAACGCACAGCGCTCCCTACTCTGGACATCAACGAGGGTGCGCTGAATAATGTCATGTCGATCTACAAGGAGCTACTACCTGAAATGGGGGGTTATATTACACATGCGGTGGACCTTGATCGGGGGCGGCTGGAGCAGCTGCTCTCGCGTGTGGGGGCCCTGGAGCTTGAAGTGCTGGAGGAGCGTGCTGCGGTGTGTGTCTGTGTTTTCTTGTGTGTTTGTGGGAGATGGGGTGGAAAGATGGAGCAGCTGCTGTTGTGGTTGGGGGTCCTTGAGCTTGAAGTGCTGGAGATGCGTGCCCTTGCATTTGTGTGGATTTGTATGTGACTTGAGAGGGTGGGGCGTGATGGAAAGAGCAGATGTATTTGCTTGCGCTTTAGATACCGGTTTGCTGCATGTTACTATAAAGAGAGTATGCGTGTTTACCCAAGCGTGTTGTGTGTGTGTTGTACGTTGGAGTAGCTCAATATCTTGCCTACAGTATGCCAGTTTGTGTAAGATAAGCGGAGAAAAAGAAATGACTTAGAAGCTGACAGAGATCCCCTCCCCAAACCCATTTCTAACACACATGCACATGCAGAATTGACGTGCACGTCACCATCGATCCGCCGTGCAGGATGCCGAGTTTTTTGAGAACAAGCGGAAGAAGAACAACGATCGTGCAGGCAACGGACGGCCTCTTCTTCCTGCCCAGCCTCGTCCCAAACCAGTTGCTGCTGCGAACGGCAAAAGTGGAGGCAGCAGAGGGGGAGGGGGAGGGGCAAAGAACAGGTTCCTGTCCTTGGAGGAGGAGGAAGAGGCAGTGGCAGGGGGTGGTGCATTGGGTGCAATGATTAGAGCTCTGGAAGAGGAGGAGGAAACAGGTGTGGCTGTGGGTGTGGGTGTGGGTTTGGGTGTGGATGTGTGGATGTGGGTATGAGGGTATGGGTGTGGATGTAAGTGTGAGGGTGTGGGTGTGGGTGTGGGTGTGGCTGTGATTCCTGCAAGCTATCCATTCTAGTGAATGGGGGTATTTTCATATGCTAATGAGTATGCTGTTTGCATGTTTTGACAAGCATCCATGGCTCCCTCTTTTCTTTGTTTTAATGCTTTTGCTCTCAGTGCTAGAACGCTCACTGCACACGAACAAGCTGAGACACAAACACCTGCAATCATGCATACACGCACACACACGTGCACACACACATACACACACATACACACAATGCAGCTGCTCCTGTGGAGCCCACAATGATGAGCAAAGAAGCACGGCAGCTGATGATGAGTGGGCTGGGGGCACAAGGCTTGGAGCTGTGGAAGGTAAGAAGCTGTAAGTTTCTATGCAGTGAAAGCAGTGAGAGCCCACTCACTACGCTGTGAAGATTTTTAGAATGTCAATGGGTACAGTACACACTTACAAATACGTAAAAGCCCACTGTGCAGGCAGTGAAAGCAGTGAAAGCCCACTCACTACGTTGTGAAGAATAAAATGTTATGGGATACAGTAGAACTTCCCACTGCAAAGCACAAAGGACAATTAATGCGATCATCAGAGCAGAAGCGGCACAAGGAGATTTTTGTATTATATGTGATTATATGCTAATTGTGGACATTTATGTATGTGTCTGGTTGTAGGAGCGTATCCGAATGTTTTCACGCAAAAGGTGCTGCCAGTTTATTCAGGCTCTTTCTGAGAAGCACATCACGCCTAGGAACCTGCTGCAATGCACTTTCATCTACTCATAGAAAACATTTAAGCTTCCCACTGATATGCATTGATATGCATGGAAGTCAGATGCAGTTTGAATGCGCATGGGTCACGTGCGCTTGCATCCATATGCGTGTAGGTCACATGCACATGCATCGACATGAGACAGTGTAAGCACGCACATGCGCGCATTGTGTGAAGGTGCCATGCATGCATGTGACCAAATTACGCCTCTTGACTTGCCCGAAGCTTTATAACTACTTGACAAACAACGCAGTTGGTACGACAGACAACGCAATTGGCACTGTACACAATGCAATTGTACACAATGCAAAACCTCTGCCATCATAATGTGTGACTGCCTGAGAGGCATGCAAGTCAACGCTGCAGCATTGCTTTTCCGTCTGCAGAATCGCTGGTACTTTGAGAAAATGGGTCTGAGTCCTGAGGAGAGGCGCATCGTGGTGCAGCACTACATTGAGGTGGGGGGTGGGGAGTGGGTGTGGGTGTGGGTGTGGGTGTGTGCACATGCAAGTGTATGTATTTAATGCAGGTGAGTATAGGGAGATGCACATCATGGTGCAGCACTGCATTGAGGTGTGTGTGGGAGGCGGGGGGGGTGGCACTTGCACGCGTATTAATTTAGTGCAGGTGAGTAGGAGAGGTACGCACTGTGGTGCAGCACTGCATTGAGGATTGCATGCACAAAGAGCGTGCATGTGCGTGCGCTTGTCTGCATGTTACAAACTGCACAGATGATTTCTGCGCGCATTTTTATTTTTGACTGCAGGGCTTGCATTGGGTTCTGGAGTACTACTACCGCGGTGTGGCCAGCTGGAACTGGTTCTACCCGCACCACCATGCGCCCATGGCGTCTGACATGAAAGACCTTGCAGCAATCACGGGTGGGTGGGTGCTAGCTGCGTGCGCGTTAGAGCAATCTAGGGTGTGTGCATTGTAGGCGCCCATGGTGCATCTGACACGAAAGACCTTACAGCGATCATGGGCTTGCGCCAAGGTGCGACAGCACTAGCTGTGTTTAAAGCAGTAATGCAACACAGAATGAGGTGTGATGCGTTGAATTATATGCGGAGATCAGGTACGAATACGCAGAACGAGGCGCTTGGTCTTCTAACTTGCAGGCATGATGAATACACTGAGATCATGTGTGTACACAGGTCGTGGGCATTAATACATAGATCACGTGCATGAATACACAGAGATCATGGGCATGGATACACAGAGATAATATATATCATGGTGTGTATCAGGTGCAGCAACTGCTGTGCTCACAGAGAACAGCATGGAGTAAGGTGTGCTGTGCTGGTGCTCATCTGATTTGAAAGGCATCTGATCTGAAAGACGTCTGATCTGAAAGACATCTGATCTGAAAGACATCTGATATGAACGACGAAAGACCCTTCAGAGGTCGTAGCTGTGTTCAGCTGCAACGCCGTGCGTGAATAAAATAACATTCATTTCATAGTGTTATCCCATGTAGTGGTGTTCGCACCCCGGACCAACTTGCACAGAACGGGATGAAAATTTGGGAATGTGTGCTCTTTTGTTTAAAATGTGGGGCTACAAACTTAAAATTCTGAAATTTGACCTGAGGGGTGGGCAGGGAGCCCCTAAAATTTCAGATCACTCTCAGATCACACATTTCTCACACTTCCAAGCCACTGCCTCAGCCAAATTCTCAAGTTACTAT
>Ga0307974_1003534_pt1 | contig 11248 bp, 11 predicted proteins | sample OrgLakmetagen784_FD_201812 | JGI IMG/M metagenome (GOLD analysis project Ga0307974, IMG submission 201812) | Saline water microbial communities from Organic Lake, Antarctica - #784 | ecosystem: Environmental > Aquatic > Non-marine Saline and Alkaline > Saline | place: Antarctica: Organic Lake... | reverse complement strand
AACCGCCCCCCATAAATAAATATTTCACAGTTTTGTACTGCAACCGCCCCCCCCCCTCCAAGGCCCGGAAGGAGCCTCAAGGGCTGCAATATTGCCACCAGTAAACCTCCCACACACATAAGGAGGAAGGTTTACAAGAGAGAAGTCCAGACTTTCGAGCCAAAAGTTAATGCCAAAGCTCTGAGTCACCAGTCAAGGACCATCAAAGCTGTTCATTTCTCTAAACTTTAACTAAAGTCTCCCCCATTTTACTGCGCGCCTCCTCCTAGCCACTATCAGCATCACTGCTGCCGTTGCTGCTCCTGCTGCCACTCTCATTGCCACTCTCATTGCCTCCGCTCCTGCTGCCACTATCATTGCCTTTGCTACTGCCCTCGCTACTGCTGTCATTGTCGCTGCTGCTGCTTGTGCGTGCTGCTGCTGCCTTGCTTGTGCTTGCCCCTGCCCCTCTGGATTACCTGCTGCCTTGCTTTTCCTTGCCCCTGCTGCTGCTGCTGCTGCCTTTCCTGTACTAGCACTTGCTGCCTGGGTACGGGCTGCTTTGCTACTGCTCCCTTTGCTGCTGAAGCGCTGCTTTCTGCTCAGCTGTCACTGCTGGCTTGAAAAAACGGAGTGCTTTCCGCTGTAACTTCCCGACGGGTGCAATGGTTGCAGGCAAAGCTGGGGCTGGGGATGCAGGGGCAGGCGGACCTGGGGCTGGGGGTCCAGGGAGTGCTAAGAGGCTTCCTGACCAGGTTGCACTGCTCAAAAACTTTATTTCCGCTGTCGCCCATCGCCCCCTTCAAACCACCTTTACTTCACCGCCCCAACCAAACAAATTATAATTTTGAGGCGGTGATCACGATACACTCTTCGCGAAAATCATAGGGTATCTGAATTCATTATGTGGTGCCAATAGAGGACCCACCCCCCGCCCCTACCCGAACTTGGGCTTATGATGAACCCAGCCCACTCTTGCTCCTCTCCCCTCTATCTGGCATGCTTTTCATTTTGTACGTTGAAATAGGTAGGGAAATGTTGACTTGAATTCAAAACTTTCAGAGGCTCCGGTTCTGGCTCCGCCGCTAAAGCAAGGCAGCGTATAGGGCATACAGGGTTGCACGTTCCGCTCCAGCTCCGCTCCAGCTCCGGCTCCGTCCGCTCCGGCCCCTCCAACAAATTTGAGCACATCTCAAGTGATCTGAATTGCCTAAGGGTGAGTTTACACTTTGTTTACACGGGCTTACTAGCTCCCTGTAAAAGTTTTTAGGTGATTAATCGCCAGATATGCATTGCAAAGGCTTGCTACAGCACATGCATTTCACAGACCAATTGCAGACCTGCGTCCATTTGTGCTGCTTAAATGTATCGTAAAATGGTTCATTTAAATAAAAAGGCTTGAAACAGTTTGCCAATGACAAGTGCACGGGCTCTCGTCGAATTGTAATACGAACCATAGAAATAAAGCCTGGAGCTGGAAGTTGGCTCAACTCCGGCTCCGGGAGACGCGTATTTTATATTTAAGATTAATGAAGAAGTGTGGCATCACAAAAACCACATTAGTCAAGAAAAAGGAACCCACAGGGTACCGACAGGGCAAATGCATCCACCCTTTTATTAAAAAAACATTGATTTTTTATACGTGGTAATGCTTTGTAAGAACGAGGTAAATTTACAGGGGCTCGCACCCTAACCAATAAAGAATTAAAATAATGCACGATTGCTCTGCAATCGCGCACAAAACAGATCACCCGTGGTCCCAATTCACGTTTCGACTTCTTAACGCGATTCATAAAAAGGAAATAACGTCGAGGGACTCGCGAAAAAATATCATGTACGACGCATTGAAACGTTGCGTTATATCTTTTAACACGTTAGAAATGTTCCAAACTGTTCTGATATGCATTGCCCGAGCTGCCATCACCAGCTTTGCCCAACCGAGTTCTCACTTGGCCCCACTAGCTGGGTGCCCGTACGTACACAGTTTGAATGTTTGACAGGAAATCTCTGATCCACGCACGGGGTACGAGATAAAATAGGCAAGGATACCCCCTTGCTCACGTCTGACGCACTAAACGGCGTAGCTGATGTCTCGTTACAAAAACTAGGCGGAAACATAAATGCTCATCAGTATCAGGATGCTGTTTATGGTATCCGTGATTTGTTGGTTCAGACGTTTAAAACACTCCAGCGGCCTGTCCTCCTACACGTGCCATGCGGTTCGATGTGCGAGGCAATTCACCTGCTATCCCGCATGGAAATCAAGTTTGCACTGGTGACAATGGGTCGTGACGACAGAGGAAGTCCCATACCAACCGGATGTGGCAAGGGACACGTCAAACCTGCAGTGATTATGTGTTTTAAGCAATTAATGGATCTCGAGCAAAACGTTGTGTACTTTACATCACAGCACAAGTCTTCTTATGTGCATCGAAAGTTGCGTGTGCTTCCAATCAGGTTTGGAGAAAACCATTGCAAAACTGCATATGGAACTTCTGAAAAAAGTCTGCGTGATGCACACATGGTCTCGTACCATTATTTTGACATAATCTGTGAGAGGAACAACCAAAATACACTGACAACACGAGCAAACAACATCTACATCAGCCATGGTGATGGTTCATTTAAAAATCACACGTATAACCCAAGAACACCCCAACGTTATCGACGGATTCGACATGATTGTACCAAAGTGATGCAAGGCCTGGGTGCAGGCAAAACGGTGTATGGACAATTTCCCAGGGAGAGGCAGGTCCCACAAGCAGCCACTGCAATTGTAGGCTCATCTCCAAGAGGAACAGGAGCAGACTGTCATCGACACTTTGAACTGCTTCTGTCTGGCCAAGTTGTCAGTGCCAACTATGATGAGGCAAAGCTTTCACCACACTTGTATTCTGGCCTGCCTATTTATTTTGTGGAAAAGTGGAAGGACCTAACTTTCAGCAAGCTCACTAATATTACCAAACGTTTCTTGCAATTCTGGACAGACCTTCAAATACGAGAAATTGACTGCAAAGTACTGGCAGGAATACATAGCCGAGCAGGTGTGTCTGGAAGGGAAAGTACACCTGGATGGCTGCCGCGGGAGTTTCAAGAAATGGCACAAACCTTGTCAGATCTAGCCCTACACATTTTTTACTGGCGTTTCATTTTTCTCGACAGAAATATAATTGCTCAATTTTATGAAATTTCAGTGGATGTCATAGAGCCAGTGCACAGTTCCGCTCTGGTTGCTTGTGTGTGGGATGTCTACAGCATCCAGGCTCTCACCTGGTTCTCACACTAGCCGGAGCCCCACAGAAAAACGAAAAAAGATAAAACAACAGAGACAAACGAGGATCTGGCGGGTTTTCAGCCACTCGATCCGGCCTGCGCCTAGCCCTCCTGAAGCCAGCCGCTTCATCAGGAACCCCCCATCAGATCCCCTATTTTCACTGATGTCGTTGTGGAATTGTATTTTGTGTACTGTTTTAGTGATCTTGTTCAAGCTTTTTATTGCATGGCAGTGTAGTTTAGAAGCTAGTTGGTGCACTTTGTGCAGGGGGATGCCCAAGTTTAGCAGAGGATATGTGTATTGATTGTAGTTTGTGCCCCCAACTTCAAGGAGTATAACATGAAGTGTGACTTTGTTGATTCGAGAAGTGCCTCGGAGGCTCCTTGTTCGTAAATCAATTCAGGACAAGAGGTAAATGTGCTTTTTGCTCTTTGTCTGTTGCGGGTTTATGTCTGAGCGGGTTTAATTTCTACAAGATGTATGTCTCTGTCCCTTGGGGAAATCTGTTTGGAGTCTAAATACCTTCCTCTTCCTTCAATGGGCATGACTAACACGCCATCTGGACGGCTTTGGTGTCTTGTTGGAAGGTTTTGTTGTAATGGAAAAACCCAGTCGGGAAAGTGTCTTTCGATGTCATCGGGGGGTTCAATGCTAAGGTCACACAGCTTTTCACTGTTACAAGCATCCATTGTTACAATTCCTGATCCCATCTTACCTTTGCTGATCTCTTCCCAACAACGGCTAACTGCGTGGTGGTGTCGGTTTACGTGCATTCTCTTCAGAGTATGGTCGTTGCACTTAAGAAGTATGTGTGGAGCACTGTCTGATCCTCCGCACAAAGGGCATGTGACAGGCCCTGTTGTATGGCTAAACCGATTGGTCCGCTTGTCTGTGTGTATCGTGTCCGTCCTATACTTAAGAACTCGTTCCTGCTCCATAGAAGTTACATTTAGCACGGACCATAATTGTTACTCAGTTGGACATGAGCAAGTGGCTTTGTATTAGTTTGCTGTGTGTAAGGATTGGGCTGTACTGCACGCTCAGGCGTATTATGCAGTTTTTGCCGAAGCTTGTACAGCAGTGTACCTTGTCAGCTCCACCAAGGTAATGGTGGGCGTGCATGATGTTTAGCTTGTCCTATAGGTTAGTCACAACTCGTAGCTCTTCTGCATAGGGTCATCTTTGTTAGGCACGCTTAGCCAAAACAGGTCGTAGAAGGCCCCAAGGGTCAGTAGCTGGCGGGAGGGACATGTCAAAATTTTGAGTGACTGCTGTTTTGTGTGTTAAGTTTTTTCTGCAGGAAAAGAAGAAGAAAAGAAGAGAAAAAGTACGCAGGCATCAAAACACTCCCTGCATCAATTAAGGAGAAGGAGACACATTGGCCCGAAGTGCCGTGAGTCTCCCCCACCAAAAGAAAAAGAAAACTAGTGGGGTTCTGGAGGGTGGCTGGCAGCCCCCTGCTCCAGACCCAGACCTTGAGAGCGATTTGTTTTTTCAAGTGAGCGTCTTTGTAGTCCGTTTGTGCACATAATGCACAGAGTGAGCATGCAAACTAAGGGCAGTCTTGTGGTCCCACTGTGAATTAAGGCCGAGCTCTTTTAGATGATGCAAAGCGTTAGAGGTATAAATTGATCCCCCCACACAAAGAAGGATGGTGTGAAGTGTAACTTTAACTCCCGTGCTGTTTGATAGAGGCCTCCACTGGCAGCTGGTGTTCAGGCCTAGTGTCCTCGCAATACTCCACTTCTATGAGGTGTATTTCCCTCCTATTAGCGTTAAGTTCGTGAGCTCTGCGTCTGCAAGTTTATTGCCAATAATACCAGAGTGGGATTCCACCTTGTAAAAAGTGAAGGTAGAAGGTGAGGATTAGATAAGGTTTACAGTGTCCTTCAGTAGTTCCCTGTGCAAATGGTGGAGTACAGCCATTGGATTAATATCAGTTTTCTAATCTGAGATCATTCCCTTCTTCCCCATTATGATAGTGACGAGGCACTGTATTTAGCAATTCCAGTATTGCCTTTTTGTACGCCACTAGCAAAGCTGCAAGTTCGGCTCTATTGATGGTGAGCGTGGGGCTGTTGCCCCCAGGATCGAGGGCTGGTAGGGATGAAGATAACGAGGCAATTCAACTAGGTAAGAGCAAATGTCTCAGCCACGTAGAACCACACTTCACTACAGGCACAGGGCGGATCGATAGTGATGGCATCTTTGTAACCCGCCTATGGTGGGGAAACACACCAGCGCCTAAAGTTTGCTGGTCTCATCTTGCATGGCGCTACCATCGGTGTATGTGATTAATTTCCAGTTTTGTACTTTGGGAATATGTGGGATCTTGTACACAGCGAGTGCACAGGAGGAGGCCTTGTAAAACCGGAAACAAAAAGGCAAAAGGGTTTGCAGGTTGAAATTTGGGCGGGCGGAGCCCTTCTATGTGATTGATTTCCAGTTTTGTACTTTGGGAATATGTGGGCTCTTGTACAGGTTGACGTTTGTGTTATAAAGCATTTGCAACTGGTTGTTGTTAGAAGCAATGGGTGCATCTCAAAGTAGGAGTTGGAACCTCTGTTTCTATCATCATCATGGTTCTTGCATTTTACACGAACAGTGTCAAGCACGTGAGCAGTATTACTAAAAAAGACGTTGCTTCAGGAATTGTCTGCTTGAGATTGTTGAGCCAAGCTGGTTCTGGTCCATTCCAGCAAATCAACAGCCCTAACTTTTCCGACGTGGTTGAGGTCTTTGATTGGCCGAACATCCTTGCTGAAGGTCACCCCCCATAACCATATAACCGTTTAATGTGGGCGGAGTTTGCACTGCCAGCGTATTTTTGCTATCCATTTTTAAGATTGCGGTCAAAAGAGGCACCAAAAAGACACAAAAAATGGGCAATCACCAGCCGAAACTGGACAGAGTTCGAGTAAAGAGTCTTAACAATATAAATTATTAATCATGCAATTCGCGTCGTCCAACTTGGGCACTCTGGACACCGAGTTATGTTTCTTACTTTTTCTTCTCCTTCTTCTTCTGTTCTTGTTGATGATGATCTGGATCTAATATATTTTGACTTGCACAACAATGCTGCGCATTTTCTATACAGTGACACCTAGCATCAGCAAAGGAAACCTCATGGAAAAAATGAGCAAAGCCAGTATGCTCGTGGAAGAGGAGAAACACAAAATTGCTTTACATGTCAAAAGAATGGAGAGACGCTTTTCTCCTGATAAAAACAACGCATTGCTATGTACATGGTTCTGGCGAGCCGTATGCACGTGCGTGAATAACGTAGTTAAAGAGGCAGCAGGACAACAATACTTAGACTATTGTATCCAATGCTTACACTAGCCAGAATTGACAATTTTATTAAATTTATTGAGTCGCCAACCAACCTCTTCACTTCTTTCCCTTCAACTTGCTCGTTTTTTTCCTCCTCTTCCACCTCCTCCCCCCCCCCTTCCTCCTCCTCCTCCTCTTCCTTCTTTTAAACCAATCTGGCCCACCACTACCTGTGCTTGAGCTGCTTGTTTCCGGTGTTGCTGGTGCTGCTGGTGCTGCTGCTGTTGGTACTGCTGCGTTACCCTTGCACTACATCCGCTGCATCAGAAAAAGTTCCGCTCACTCCTCCTGCTTTTCCCTTGGCTATTGCTTCCGGGCCATGTTGTGTTGCTGCGGCTTCAGACACACAAAGCACTGTCAGTGACACTGTTGCTGATGCTGCTGCTGCTACTGTCGTTGTTGCTGCTGCTGCAGGTGATGCTGCTGGACCTGATTCCGCTACTAGTTCTGATGCTGCAGGCGATGCTTTTGCGGTCGCTGGATGCGAGGCACCTCTTCTGTCTCCCAGGCCGTTTGGAAGGCCTGTCCCTGGCCTTGACTTCTGAGAGGTCGTTTCCTTATGCACTGCACTGCTCTGCTGCAGGATCAGCATGTGGAGCGCTGAAGGCTTGTCTGTGCAGATGGCCTGAGTGCGCAGGAACAAGGGAGGGTGGCATTTATAATCAGGGCTGTGCAATGACACCGTCAGAGCGATTTTGCACCGTAATTACGGTATGGTGGACGGTCCGTACCGTCAGAGCGTCAAAATGACGGTGTCTACCGTCCAGACGGTCGAGGGGACCATCCACCGTATTACTGTGAAAACCCACCGTCAAGTGCTCTTTTGCTGTAAAAAGTTCGAGTCCTGGTCAAAAATTTTGCTATCCTCAATGCAAAGAGCATGCAGAGGCAAAGAGCATGCAGAGGCAAAGAGCATCGACTTTGCTCTTACTTTCAGCCCAACAGAAAAAAATCTCACGCGCACGGAAGAAGAACACTGTCACGCACAACAGAAGGAAATTAGCACTGTCGCGCATGCAAAAAAAACAAATTACCTTTGCCCCCACTTTAACACACGCAGAAAACTCTGCTGTTGTGTTCAAGTCTTGCCCAAACATCACTACGATCACGTCGTGCGCGTGAAGTGCTTCAATCCACTCACTGCACAACAAAAAGAAATGTCCAATTGTGTTCAATCGTCAGTCGTGTGGGCTTGGTTTTGAGCAGCATTTGCAAAGAGAGCGAGGCGACTAATCTTTTGAGTAAGGGACACACAAGGACAAAGCTGGGTAGTTAAAATGCAAAAAGTGATGGTAATGGTAGTACATGTGGACGGTCAAGTTAAGGAGTCTTGACTCAGCAAAAAAAGCGCGCTTACCGAGGTGTGTGCACTCAATTGCACATGCTCAAACAATGCAATGCTTACCCAAAGCAAAATGCACAACTTGACAGGAAATCACAACCATTCTTGTCGGCATTTATCGCACATGCGCAGAGGCTTGCAGACAATCGTTGCACACACTTATGCATTACTAAAGTTTAGACCTGACTATAAGGTGCTCCAGACCAAAATTTGTCCATACTAGGGTATCACGCGCATCCAAGGCTAAACAAGCTAGATGCTCAGCATCTGGAGCAAACCTTGATCTGTTTCACACATGTATAACCCTTGAAAACAATGACATGCTTACGTGCTTACGTGTCTAAAAAAAGGGTGCATGAAAAGTCAATGGCTCACTTACGTGTCTAAAAAAGGGTGCATAAAAGGTACACGCCTCCCTTCCATTGTACTTTGGCCCCAGAAAGCAGACAGTGGCATCCTCCATGGAACAATGCATGCGCTCTCGTATATATGCACCTGCAAGAAAGGTCACATGAAAAGAACGGCCTTTGAGGGATGCCCAATTCCCTTGCTAAACATATTGCCATGTCATCATGAAGAAGGGCATATTTTTTACCAAATTCGTTCAATAAACAACAACAGTTATCAGGAATGATGAAGCGGTTTCACTTGTTGCAGACCTTTCAGCACTTCACCTGCATATTCCTCATCCCTTTTTTAGGCTCAACGTTGGCCTTGTACCGCGCATCATTTTTTCTCTCTGACATTTATATTTGTGCAGTGCGTACTGTCGGTTTTAGAATACTCAGCTCAGACAAAGTGACTCAAGCTTAAACGCTTACCTTGTGCAGTGCGCCTGCCAAGCGCGCCGCTCTGAGAAACACAGCTCTCCATGCAGAGGTAAATAGTGGGATCTATAGGTAAAATACCAAAAGATGAATGGGGGGCGAGTGAGTAGACGTGTGCGTATGTGTGTGTGGGTGTGGGGTGTAGGGGTGGGGGGAGAGATAAAGCAGTGGGATTTAGACACCCTCACATTGTACAAGGTGAACATAAAGAACAGACATTGCTCCACCTGTATTATGAGGCAGGGGTGACCAGTGTACCTGAACACAAAGCACGGGATGGAAAAAAGTGAATCCTACTTGAATGGCATGCATCTGGAAAAGACTCGCAGCTAGTGCTCACACAAATAGGGGCCCCACCTATACTAACGGATAGCAACAAATTGAGTGAGCAAGCAGTGGTAGCGCCTTAGGCATGATGAAAGGATCAGAGACATTGCTGTTGGACAACAAAAAAAACCATTAAAAAGTGCGACCCCGAAGAGGCTGGCCTGATCATAGACCACTGTGCTTTCAGGGTGGTTACCCTTTCAGGGTGGTTACCCAAGTAAGCAGGAAAGAAGCGAATAAATCAATCTCAACTTTGTTTTATCAGAGAGGAAGAACACTTTGAGTTCGTGGCTTGATACATTTAGAATTTTGGAATGGAGCGACTATGTCATAGAGCGTGTCGTGATTTTATTATGTTTGTCATTCAGGGTAGTTACTTCAATCAAGGTGTGATAACAAACACTGCATACCTGGGGATTGGCAAGGTACATCTGACAGTTGATCTGCGCACAAACATTGAGTACGAAAAAGGGTTTGATAATGAATGGATGATATTCAGCCTACCAAATGCACAGAATGCAATGCATGTCTTGCACTTTCTTGAAGCACACCCTATTGTACTCACAAACACAAGCACTTGCATATAAGCACATCTGCACAGTGTAACTTCACAGATCATTGAGGACTCATACTACATACTACCCCACCAAGCCCCACCTCATGATTACTGCTGTCCCATAGCTTCTTGAACCCGTAGCTTCTTGGACCTATAGCTTCTTGAACCCACCTCATGATTGAAGCTGCCCCATAAGATCATAAGATGCTCTTGCTCTCCTCACCATTTTATGCCTGCTAATTAAACAACGCTAAGCAATCTCATACTCCCTTCTTGAAACCACCTCGAGGTCAAATCTACCCCTCAAGATGCTCTTGCTTTCATCACCATTTTATGCCCACTGCTCAAACAACGCCGGGTTACCTTGCACTCTCTTCCTAAAATAATCTCAGGGCTGAAGCTGCTCTACAAGATGTGTTTGCGCTCCTCACTGAATGTGTGCCCACTTCTGAAACAATGCCAGGCAGGCTCGTACTCTCTTCCTGAACCCACCTCGGTTGGTTGAAGTTGCCCCACAAGATGCTCTTGCACCTTCCTGAACCCACCTCGTGGTTGAAGCTGCCCCACAAGATGCTCTTGCACTGGTACCGCTGGATAAGATCGTTCACAGCTCGGACCAGGCCGGGCGTACTGGTCTTGACATCAATTTGGATGGGGTAGTCATGAAACTCGCTGCGAGCATTCAAGGTGAGATGGCCAAAACCGACTATACGGTATATGGATCAAATACTGTAGTCACGGAACCCTCAGCAGGAGTCCCAAGAGGCCAAGCACTGTCAAAGCGAGGCCTGCACTGATGAATGAGAGGCCTGCATTAAATAATGTGGGAGGCCTGTACTAATCAACAGATACGAGGCCTGCATTAATCATTGTGGGGCCTGCACTAGTCAACGAAAGGCCTGCATTGATGAATGTGAGTGAGGCTTGTATATCAACGTCAGACCTGTATTGATCAAAAAGAGTGAGTCCTGGACTAGCTTCCACTCGCTGTTTTGTTCACATTTAGAACGAACAATACATCTGAGATGAATGAGCGTGCATCAAGGCAATCCAGTACCTACAATGGCCAAAGTCCCACTAGCTCTTACAAAAACATGGGGGGGGCTTACTTAATGTGACTTAACAGATGCGTCACTGCTTGCGCTCTTTTCAACTAACATACAGTCATGCCAACGCTTAGAGGGATAATGAGCAGTGCAAGGCTGCAATGAGGAAGCCAGAGAAAACCAAGTGGCAGCCTTCTTCGACGCAGCTTGTGGCTGGATGCAAATACTGGTCTGAAGGCAGAAATGTGTAGACGGGATTTTTTGAAGCAGCTCAAGTCAGAAAACAGGTATCTGTGACAAGAATAGCCCGGCCTCCATAAAACAGTCCACTGCCAGAGTTGTTGAAAATAAAATGATTTCACGCAAGTCTTGTAGACCCCATAAGGGGCTGCCGTATATCCGTGACACTAATGGACATGAATAGGGTTGGCCAGAATTGTTTATATACACTGTATATGACTGTATATTTAGTGATTTCCCAGCCAAAAATACCGTATATACACCGTATATATATATATATATATATATATATATATATATAGATCTGGCCAACCCTAGACATGA
>Ga0307974_1003520_pt1 | contig 11263 bp, 15 predicted proteins | sample OrgLakmetagen784_FD_201812 | JGI IMG/M metagenome (GOLD analysis project Ga0307974, IMG submission 201812) | Saline water microbial communities from Organic Lake, Antarctica - #784 | ecosystem: Environmental > Aquatic > Non-marine Saline and Alkaline > Saline | place: Antarctica: Organic Lake... | reverse complement strand
TCCCAAATACATCTACATGAACACACAACCACACGCAAGTTTACAAAATGCTGCATTACTTACAAAAACTTGTGTTTACAAGACCCACCGCTACAATGTCAATGTGCAGCATACTGCAGATCCCCAAGGCTAGCGCAGAGGCTAAGCGCTTGCGAACTTCAGGCAGGGTTTCAGGAGAGGAGGGCCGATCTCTGTTTCCTGAGCGCCTGTGTACGCAGGGTCAGTGAGTGTGTGTGTGTGTGTGTTTGTGTGTGAGTGTGTGTGTGTGTGTTTGTGTGTGAGTGTGTGTGTGTTTGTGTGTGAGTGCGAGAGTGTGTGTGAGTGTGTGTGTGTTTTTGTGTGTGAGTGCAAGAGTGTGTGTGTGTGCGTATGAGTGTGAGCACTTGCGAGCGCAAGCCTCCAAAGCTTTAGGAGTGGGGAATTAGCCTACCCCTGTGAAGCACATGTATGCATGGTTCACGCATATTGATATATGCTTGTGTGCTGTGTGTGAACGAACAGAGTGGGAAAAAAAAGGTAAGATTGAAAATGTAAAACTTGGTGCTCCTCACAAGTCGCAAGTCTGCCTCCATGTGGCCTCTACCTCTCTTGTCAGGAAGCTGCTTTTAGGAAGCTCCTGTTCAAAAATGCTACCAACAGGAGCTCCTCCTCTGCCTCTATAAGACTTCACACACACACGAGGAAGTGCGAAGGACCAAAGGGCATCCAAGCACTTGCCCTGCAGCAAACTGCCACATTCCTATGGAAGAAACAGAGAAGGTTTTTCTGGGCAATATATTGCAACATCAGGGGATTCAATTCACATTAATCTCATGTCTGACTCTGAGTGCCCCACTTGAACCACAAAATAATGTGCTGTCGTCTTTTGCTGGACTTCCTTGACACAAGGCCGCAAGACCATAAGACACAAGCCACAACAAGGCACACAACACCATTTCACACAAGCCACAACAAGGCACAAGACACAAGGCACAATAAGTCGTACAAGGCACCGCTAGACACAAGACACCACAAGAGACCGCACGACACCGCAAGACACATGGCACTGCTAGACACAAGACAACAAGACAACAAGAGACCACAATACCACAAGACATTACTAGACACAGGACACCACAAGACACTGCTAGACACAAGCCACAACAAGAGACCACAAGACCACAAGACACCGCCAGACACAAGCCACAACAAGAGACCACAAGACCACAAGACAACAAGAGACCACAAGACACCGCTAGACACAAGCCACAACAAGAGACCACAAGACCACAAGACATCGCTAGACACAGGACACCACAAGACACCGCTAGACACAAGACACCACAAGACACTGCTAGACACAAGACAACAAGAGACCACAAGACACCGCTAGACACAAGCCACAACAAGAGACTACAAGACCACAACAAGAGACTACAAGACCACAACAAGATACAAGACGCCGCCAATCACAAGGCACCACAAGACACCGCTAGACACAAGCCACAACAAAACACAAGACACCGCTAGACGCTATAACTTATAGCTTATAGCCTTTAAGCTATAAGTAGGGTTGGCCAGAACCGTATATATGGACCGTATATGACCGTATTTTTGGTGATTTCCCTGCGAAAATTACCGTATATGCACTGTATATATATGGTTCTGGCCAACCTTAGCTATAAGACACAAGACAACACGATACCACAAGACGCAATTTTCATCACCACAAAACACAAGACCACAGGACACAAAGTCCATAAGTCACAAGACACGAGACACAGAAAAAGGACCACAAGACTCAAGACCACAAGGCCACACGACTACAAGACCAAAAAGTTCTAAAGCTGCATGTGCCGCTTGCTTGCTGAGCCTCCAGGTGCCAAGCTCACTTTAAAAAAAGCACACTGCCGTCTTAGCTGGCCACAGAACACAAGACACAAGGATACAATACAACACAACTTCACAGAAGCTGCGTGTGCCGCTTGCTTGCTGTGCCTCCAGGTGCCAAACTCACTTTGGAGAAATCACACTGCCGTCTTTGCTGACCACACTGCCATGTTGGCTCTTACGGTGAGAAGAGCTGCTCTCCCTCTCTCGTCCAGGGCGTGATGAAGCTGCTGCACACAGGAATAAAAATAGGCATATGATGAGGTCGGAAGGGCTCTGTGCGCTGATGCACACACACACTTGAGTACATGCAATAGACAAGTACAAATACTCACACACACACACTGAAGTACATGCAACAGACAAGTACAAATACTCACACATGTGCGGGTTGGCGTTGTAATATGAGCAAAAGTCTTTTGAACAATATACATATATAATTGTCTTTTGAACAATATACATATATATGTCTTTTGAACAATATACATATATATATATAAGTCTTTTGAACAATATACATATATATATATAGAGAGAGAGAGAGAGAGAGAGAGAGAGAGAGAGAGAGAGAGAGTATACACGCAAACACATGTGCAGGTTGGCGGTGTAATATGAGCAAAAGCCTTTTGAACAAACGATGCTTGCTTAGACATCATCTTTGAGATCAGGCTACCAGCCTTAATGACCACACAGAGTCACCCAACTCCCCCTCCCAACCTTCTTTCCTTCACCATGTCCACCCTCCTTCTCCATTTCAAAAAGCAGCACAAGTCCACACCCTCCTTCTCCACCATCAAAAAGGAAGCAGCACAAGTCCCTCCCTCCGTCCGTCCTTCCTTCTTTTCTCTTAAATCAAATAAATCTTAAAAGGACCATCAAAAAGGAAGCACAAGTCCCTCCCTCGTCCGTCCTTCCTTCTTTTCTCCACCATCAAAGGACCATCAAAAGGAAGCAGAACGACTCCACCACACTCACCCTCTCCTTTCTCTGCCTGTGAATAGTTCAGGAGCTCAAGTTCGCCGAGGGTAGAGCCTGGCCCCAGAGTTTGATGCAGCGGCCCAAAGTATTCCTCCAGCAATACAGAGAGCTGAGCAGCCAGCACAAAATTGAAAAAGGGTGCTGAGCTGCTTATATCACTGGAAAAGCTGCATTGTTCAGAACTGGATGAGGGCGCTCTCAAATGGGCAGCGCATTAGAGGACGTTTCAGGATGCATACATTGTGTTTGTGCATGTGCATGTTTGTGTGTGTGCGTGTGTGCGTGTGTGCGTGTGTGCGTGCGTGTGTGAATGTGTGTGTGTGTGTGTGTGTGTGCATGAAGGGAAATGTGCAACTTTGCGACGCAATTTAAGAGGTAAGAAGCTGAGACAGCATGCAAGGTAACCAGTTCGACTGATGTTTTGATTGTGAAGAAGAGAGGGTACGGCAGCTGCTGTTGGAGATGTGGGTGCAATCTGAAGCATCATAGGTCATAGGTCATAGATGCGCTCATTGAATGTCACAGATCACAGGTCACAGGTGTGCGTACTTAATGTCACAGGCCACAGGTCATAGATGGGCTCATTCAATGTCATAGATCACAGGTCACAGATGCGCTCATTTAATGTCACAGGTCATAGATGCGCTCATTTAATGTCACAGGTCACAGGTCATATATGCGCTCTTATAATGTCACAGGTCATAGATGCGCTCATTAAATGTGTCAGGTCATAGATGCGCTCCTTCAATATCACAGGTCACAGGTCACAGATGCGCGCATTTATTGTCACAGGTCATAGATGCGCTCACTCTTTTGTCACAGGTCACAGGTCATAGATACGCTCAGCCAAAGCCGCACGAGTTCAGAAGCACTGCTTAAAGGAACATCACGTAAAGAGGAAATTACTCACGCACACACGTGTGCGCACGCATATGCATGCACGTATACAGGCACATGCATACAAAAGCATTGCACTCTTTGCTGCCTTAATCAAGGAACTGCGTTTCTATCTAGATGCCATGCCAAACGACTAAAAGGCCACGCAATGCTTCACACACTTACACACACACACACACACACACACACGTACCCGCTCTACTCCTTTGGCATCTTGCTGGTGGTCCCGGGGTGTGGTCAGCCCTGCAAGGGAGCTGTCTGCCTTACCCCCAAGCATATGCGCAAACTGCAAGGGCATGTTTGTGGTTGGATTTGTGTGCACTCGTGTGTGCTGTATGTGTGTGCGTGTGCGTGTGATTGCGTAAGCGTATGTGTAATTGTAATTTTCTGGAGCATGCTGGACCATGCTACTTATATAATTATACACACACACACACACACACACACACACACACACACACACACACACACACACACACACACACACACACACACACACACACACAACGAAGAGTGCTTCCAGACTTGCGCACCTTTGAGGCATCAGTCACGTGCTTGCTGGTTATCATCTGAGCTTCCTCCTTATTTCCAGCAGCCATGCGCTGCCGTGTGTGCCGTGCACGCAGGGCAGCTGCCGTCTGCGTAAGAATTGAAAATGTCTAAAAAGATTTCAAAGTGTTAGATTAAATTTCAATTGTGTTTGCCGAGCATGAAGAGCGGCTGCCGTCTGTGTAAGAGAAGTCAAAATGTCAGAATAAGTTTCAGTTGCGTGTGCCGTGCACGCAGGGCAGCTGCCGTCTGTGTAAGAGAATTGAAAATGTCAAAACAGGCTTCAAAGTGTTGGATTAAGTTTCAGTCGTGTTTGCCGAGCATGAAGAGTGGCTGCCGTCTGCGTCAGAGAAGTCAAAATGTCAGAATAAGAGTCAGTTGCATGTGCCGTGCACGAAGGGCGGCTGCCGTCTGTGTAAGAATTTAAAATGTCAAAACTGATTTCAAAGTGTTGGATTAAGTTTCAGTTGTGTTTGCCGAGCATGAAGAACGGCTGCCGTCTGTGTAAGAATTCAAAATTTGAAAACAGATTTTAAAGTGTTGGATTAAGTTTCAATTGTGTGTGCCGTGCATAACGAGCGGTTGCCGTCCGTGTAAGAGAAGTCAACTGAATGTTGGAACAAGTGTCAGTTGTGCGTTCTGTGCATGAAGAGTGGCTACGTTCTGTATAGGCACACAAGCAGATCAAATGATTAAATGTCAATGCACGTGCCGCGCACGACTGCCGTCTACTGTCGTCTTTACCAGTAGGGCAGCAAAGCAAAGGAACGTGAATGATGTGTTCTGTTCAGGGTTGGGCAGCATGTCAAAAAACGCCTCTCATTCCCTTGTGATACAAGATGGTGGCCAAACACTTTGCTTGGTATATACCTGCGCAATTACTTTGCTGTGGTCTACTACACACAATGATGAGCTCTACTACACACAATGATGAGCTCTACTACACACAATGATGAGCTCTACTACACATAATGATGAGCTCTACTACACACAATGATGAGCTCTACTACACACAATGATGAGCTCTACTACACACAATGATGAGCTCTACTACACACAATGATGAGCTCTACTACACACAATGATGAGCCTTCGTGGTTCATGCTCCAAGGATGCAGCACTTCAGAGGCGCCCAATGCCAGTTTAACATGCGCCATGCATACACAGAAACGAACTACGTGACGCTAGTTGTATATTTTAACAGCATACTAATTTGTTTGCACATAATATACACATGCAAATAACGTGCAAAGATAACGTACGTGTATACTGTATATGTGCAAATATTAGTTGATGGACATGTATATACACACACTCCCACCCCCCCCAAGTTTTCTTGCCGCGCGTTGCTCACCGTCTCTTTGTTGTTTTTGGTGATGGCATGAAGCTCGTTCATGGAAGACGTGACGGAGCTTATGGCTCCGTACGCGGGCCTGTCGCTCCCAGAATCTGATGGTCGTGTCACCATTCTGTGAAACGCACGGTTGAAGTGTAAAATGTGCAGTGTAAGATGTGTAGCGTAGAATGTGTAGTGTAAAACGCACGGTTGAAGTGTAAAATGTGTAGTGTAAGATGTGTAGCGTAGAATGTGTAGTGTGAAACGCACGGTTGAAGTGTAAAACGTGTAGTGTAAGATGAGTAGCGTAAAACGTGTAGTGCAAAACGCACGGTTGAAGTGTAAAATGTGTAGTGTAAGATGAGTAGCGTAAAACGTGTAGTGCAAAACGCACGGTTGAAGTGTAAAATGTGTAGTGTAAGATGTGTAGCGTAGAATGTGTGGTGTAAAACACACGGTTGAAGTGTAAAATGTGTAGTGTAAGATGTGTAGCGTAGAATGTGTGGTGTAAAACACACGGTTGAAGTGTAAAATGTGTAGTGTAAGATGTGTAGCGTAGAATGTGTGGCGTAAAACGCACGGTTGAAGTGTAAAATGTGTAGTGTAAGATGAGTAGCGTAGATGTGTGTGTAAAACGCACGGTTGAAGTGCAAAGGTGATAAGACTGAGGGCTTCCACACACATATTCCACCCTAAAGTGGCTGGCACTCGTGTGTCCACCCTGGCGTAATTGGCAACGTGTGTCCACCCTGGTGTGTTTGGCACAAACCGTAAAGCAATGTTGAGAGGAGCACACAATTTTGCTTGACAAAGGAGGCCTGTGAGAGGTAATGTACATTTTGTACCCTGTGTGGGTATGAAGGTTGTGTTTTTGCTCTGGCGCACGTGTCATGCATGCAAGGGGAAGTGCACCGCAAAGAAAGAGTCGTGCTTGAACACTCGAACCGCTTGAACAAGGAGCCCTACATGCACACTTGCACACACACATACAAACACACATGCAACACACATGCACACACGCAAACACATACACAACCACACACGCAAACACACACACGCACATACACACAAACACACACATACTACACACACACAAACACACGCTTCTGCATTTAAACCTACTTGTGGAGCTTGCACGTCCCTCCCGTAGGGTATGCACTCCCCCCCCTTGGAGTCGGAGTGGCTCCTTCGGAGCTGCTCTCTGCTGCTCCCCCCTCATCACTCAAACCACCACTTGTGGGGGTGGGGTTTGTGCTATTGCTGTGCGCGTGACCAGGAATGCCGCTCGGGTCTATTACAAGGGAGGAGTACTTGGGGTGGGGGCGGGCTTGCACCGTGGGCTGAGGTGCAGGCAAGGTGTGGGCGGCAGGGTGGGCGTCACTGCTGCCGACCTGCAGGGGGAGTTGACGCATGTTTGACGTGTGTGTGTATGTGTGTGAGCGTGTGTGCATTTGGGGGGGAGGGTGCTCACGTATGTGTATTTGTGTGTGAGTGTGTGTGCATTTGGGTGGTAGGGTGTACACGTATGTGTATTTGTGTGTGTCTGAGGTTGTGTGTGTATGTGTGTGTAAATGTGTGTGTGTGTGTGTGCTCACATGCCAGACTGATGGTTGCTGCTGTATCATGGACCCAAAGAGCAAGCTACAATTCCTCAGACACCTGCTCTGTTATTTCAGGGGAAGGCCGTTTCATCTGGCAAGAAGAGAATCATCACAGCATTGCTGATGCAGGCCAAGCAGCTATTACGCGTGTGTGACAAAATGTATGCGCTCCTGTATAGTGCACAGCAGATATAACCTGATTTTACACACCCTGTGTCCTCCTGTCTCAATTGCAATTACATCCACACCGGCAAGCGTACTCACGCCCACACTCACACTCACACTCATACATACACTTGCACCTATGCTGCTCCCATACACTCATACACACTTATGCAGACATAGACACACACACAAACGAATAAATACACACACATACACACAAGACACACCTGCAGCCTGGAGGTTGCTTTCGAGTTGTCTCCACCAACCCTTGGGCTCACCCTGAGTGTAGCCTTGCCTGTAATGACATACGTACAAGCATTTGTTCAGACTGTGAGAACACAAAGACACACACGCATTTGTACAGACTGTGAGAACACAAAGACACACACACGCAGTTGTACAGAACTACTGGGAGAACACAAAGGCACACAAGCATCTGTACAGAACTACTGTGAGAACACAAAGACACACACGCATTTGTACAGAACTACTGTGAGAACACAAAGGCACACACGCATTTGTACAGAACTACTGTGAGAACACAAAGGCACACACGCATTTGTACAGAAGTACTGTGAGAACACAGAGACACACACGCATTTGTACAGAACTACTGTGAAAACACAAAGACACACGCATTTGTACAGAACTACTGTGAGAACACAGACACACACACAGTTGTACAGAACTACTGTGAGAACACAAAGGCACACACGCATTTGTAAAGAAGTAGTGTGAGAACACAGAGAGACACACGCATTTGTACAGAACTACTGTGAGAACACAAAGACACACACGCATTTGTACAGAACTACTGTGAGAACACAAAGGCACACACGCATTTGTACAGAAGTACTGTGAGAACACAGAGACACACACGCATTTGTACAGAACTACTGTGAGAACACAAAGGCACACACGCATTTGTACAGAACTACTGTGAGAACACAAAGGCACACACGCATTTGTACAGAAGTAGTGTGAGAACACAGAGACACACACGCATTTGTACAGAACTACTGTGAGAACACAAAGGCACACACGCATTTGTACAGAACTACTGTGAGAACACAAAGGCACACACGCATTTGTACAGAAGTACTGAGAGAACACAGAGACACACACGCATTTGTACAGAACTACTGTGAAAACACAGAGACACACACGCATTTGTACAGAACTACTGTGAGAACACAAAGACACACACGCATTTGTACAGAACTACTGTGAGAACACAAAGACACACATGCATTTGTACAGAACTACTATGAGAACATAAAGATATACACGCATTTTTACAGAAGTTCTGTGACAACACAAAGGCACATACGAACACACACCAACACACACGAATACACACGAACACACCCTCAAGACACTTCCCCCCCAGGACACCTCAAAACAAGTACCCATTCCTGAGAGTTTGAAGGAGTGCTACCCTTTGGGAGAAACTGCATATTCAAATTATTGTGTTGCCCCCTAAATCTTACAGCCACCTTTCCATTCTTCTTCATTCCATACGTCTCTGCTGCCCATGTTCTTTTCTCCTCCCTGCTGCCCGTGCTTTTTTCTCCTCACCGCTGCCCGTGCTCCCTTCTCCTCACCGCTGCCCATGTTCTTTTCTCCTCCCTGCTGTCCGTGCTCTCTTCTCCCTTCTGTTGCCTGTGTTCTCTTCTCCTTTTCCTACCCACTGCATCTTCACTATGTCGTCACCACAACTCTTTTTGAAATGCCTGCGCAGTTCTTCCTTCCTCTCCCTTTCTCACTTGACGACTCTCCTACCACACCCCTAAATCTTGTCATTGTCACCTTATTCTTGAAATGCACGCGCAGATTTCTTTCTTCTTTCTCCTTGTTCTACTTTTCCTACAAAGGAAACACACCCTCAATCTGACCATCACCACTAATTCTTATGTTTCCGTCAACCGTTCGTACAATTTTCTCTTCCTTTCATTCTTAGCAAACTGCCCATCGCAGCCTCAATCGCATCATCACAAAAATTTTCATTCTAGTCAATTGTGTGTGCAACGCCTCCTCCTTCTATTTTCTCTCTCTTTCTGTTCCTACTGCTACACCTTCATTTGCTAATTTCCCACCGCACCCTCAATCTCGTTATTGCCACCTGTTTTTCAAACGCTCATGCATTCCTCCTCCTTCCTCTCCTCTTCCTATTATGACTCACCCGATGCACCATCGACCTCGTCATCGCCACTGCTCCTCGCTCTGGCAAGCACGTCCTGATCGTACTCTGTATACACGCCGGCTCCTGTTGGAATCATACCAACGCGCATAAAAGAAAAGATCAGGGGCCAATTACTATTCTTGGGTACCCTGGAAGGCAATGGTGAAATGGTCTAGACAGTAAAGGTCCTGGCATACTCCAGCTTTTGTGGAGAAGTCCCAGCAACCGTGGGATAAGGAAGCACCAGAAATTGTGAGAAAGGACGGATCAAGTCAGAACATCACACCGGCACACCGGCACGCACTTTCAGAGTACGTGGCTTGCAAGATGGGTTGAGATCAAGGCATGTTTGACTCACCCATCATGCACCATGCGTCCGGAGGATTTGTAGAAGCACACTCAACAACCATGTTCCGGGAAAGGAAGGGTCAGCGATTTACTGGCATGCTCGCACCGAAAGAGGAGCTTCTAATTCATCCTTGTACAGTTAGAGAAGCTTCTAATCCATCCTTGCACAGAAAGAGGAGCTTCTAATCCATCCTTGCACAGAAAGAGGAACTTCTAATCCATCCTTGCACAGAAAGAGGAGCTTCTAATCCATCCTTGCACAGAAAGAGGAGCTTCTAATCCATCCTTGCACAGAAAGAGGAGCTTTTAATCCATCCTTGCACAGAAAGAGGAGCTTCTAATCCATCCTTGCACAGAAAGAGGAGCTTCTAATCCATCCTTGCACAGAAAGAGGAGCTTCTAGTCCATCCTTGCACAGAAAGAGGAGCTTCTAATCCATCCTTGCACAGAAAGAGGAGCTTCTAATCCATCCTTGCACAGAAAGAGGAGCTCCTAATCCATCCTTTGACACCAGTTCGCCTTCCCATTCAGCTCCTGCTAAAAGATAACCAGAATGGTATACATATGCACCGCATTTCACCATACCGGTGTTAATTTCCATATATAAAAGACAGTACAACATATGGATGTATATGCCTATGGTTTCGGCCAGCCCTAATCCTGCTGCTTGCCTCCCCAAAGGGACCCACGCACTCATAACATGAATTACCGTACCTTGGGCAGTGCTGCGGTACTGCAAGGAAGAAAATCGGCCAAATTGAGGTGCACTGCTGCTAAGCTGATGATGGCCTTGCTGTTGTGGGTGGGGTGGGTTGTGGTGATCATTTTGAGGCAGAGGAGGAGGCGGAGCGATCCCTTCGTTGCTGCTGCGTTGGTGGACTCCTGAGCTAGAGCCGTTGGTACTGCGTCTGAGGTTCTGTGGGGGAGAGGCATCGCCTAAATACACACATGGAAGTGTTGGCGCATTTGTTTGTCAGTGTGTATGCATAAGTGTGTGTGTTGAGAGAATTTAAGAGAGTTTGAGAGAGGAATGCAAATATAGTAAAATAGTATATATGTGAAAGAGAGAGAGAGAGAGAGAGAGAGAGAGAGAGAGAGAGAGATAGATAGATAGATAGAGAGAGAGTGAGAGAGTGTGTAAATGTATATTAGTACGTGAAATAAGTGTATGCATGATCATACGTATGTACACGGAGCTGAGATGCAAATGTGTATTAATAAAGCGACCATTCTTATCTGTAGGTAGCTTCCTGCCTACAAATCTGCTCTAAAGCACGTACGCATGCGGTCTGGAAACTCTGCATGTGTCCTTGGATGCTTGTGCTTGTGAGCCTCACA
>Ga0307974_1003515_pt1 | contig 11274 bp, 13 predicted proteins | sample OrgLakmetagen784_FD_201812 | JGI IMG/M metagenome (GOLD analysis project Ga0307974, IMG submission 201812) | Saline water microbial communities from Organic Lake, Antarctica - #784 | ecosystem: Environmental > Aquatic > Non-marine Saline and Alkaline > Saline | place: Antarctica: Organic Lake... | reverse complement strand
GAGGGGGGGGGCCATTGTTGCCGGCGCCCTTGCAGTCCCGAGCGTAGTGTCCCGTCTCATTGCACTTGAAGCAGATGTTGGTCCTCCCTGCTGGAAACTTGTTGCTGCTCTTTGCCTCCTTGCTTTTGTACTGCTCTACCAGCCGCTGCGTGCGCTTGCTGAATTGTCCCGCTCCTGTCTTGCTGCTTCTCACGTAACTTGCTGTTTCCCAGCCCTCTACTGCTGCTACTGCCAGCAGCTCTCCCTGACTTTTCAGCTCTTTCAGCAGCTTGCTGTGGGATTTCTCGCTGCTGTTGGCTGCCACTGCGTGGAAGGCAAGGTTGTACAGGTCGTGTTGCATGTTTTGCAGGCCCTCCCTGTTCTCCGCATTGGCTGCTACTGTGACCTGGCTACTGCGGAGGAGTTTCTTCGCTGCCCTGTGCTGCTTCTCGCCTTCGTCACTGCTGCTGTCGCTGTCGCTGCTGTCGGGGCTGGGGCTTCGTTTCTTGCTTTTGCGCTTCTTTGCTGCCACCTCTGGATACTCCTGCTCGTACTGCTCGTACCGTTCGTACCTCTCGTCTAGTTGCTGCTGCTGCAGCTGCTGCTGTTGCTCCTGGGCCTCGAGCTCGTCTTGCTTCTCCTGCAGAGCTGCACGTTGGGTAGCGAGAGGATCTTCTGCTGCTGTTGCTGCTGCTGCTGCTGCTGCTGCTCGTTTTCCTGTCGCAGGGCGGCCGCGGGTGGCAGGGCCGCTGGCTGGGGCTGGGCTGGGGACGCTGGGGGGGGCGACTTCGGCTGCAGCTCCCTTTCTCACGTACTTATTTCCCATCTTAAAACTAAGCTGCCAACTATCTAAGGCACAAGCATAAAAAGGATGGTTAGCACAGCTTGCGCTGTGCTAAGAGAGTACTAACTAACGTTCGGTTGTACTCGCCTCCAAGAACTAGAGTACTTCTGCGAGTACTCAGCAGTATGTGTAAATTTATATGAGTGCCGTAAAAGTACCTACCCATTCATTCACATGTGTGGCCAGCCCTGACCTCTTGAGCATTGCAGAAGTACCTATCCTTTCATTCACAAGTGGCCAGCCCAATCCTCACTTCTTGTTTATGGTTGTGCAGTGGTGCTGCAGCGTTCAAGAAGAGCAGGCAAAAGCAGACGCTGCTGAGGGGTGCACTCCAGACAGAGTGCTCCAGGTGATTATCACGTGTGTGCGTGTAGTCTGTATTGCATCAAACGCATGATGCTTGTGTGCGTGCGCTAGGGCCAAGGCAGATCTGCACAGGGTGCAAGTTATGCAGAGTGCTTCAGGGGATTAAGTTCTGGTTTGAGCAGAGCCAGCGCAGCAATCAGCAAAGCGTTGGTGGCCGTCAATTCTCGGGGTGTCCGGAGCGACCAAGCTACGATGATCTGAGCGCTGTATCTGCCCTTTTTCCTGTAATATGCCCCCACAGCTGTCTAAATCTATTTTGCCGCGATATATTTGTATCATAAGTGTACTTCCTATGAGGTTCAGCGATGAGGGGTCTGTCTGGTGTAACCTCCTTTTGTTACACAGGTACAGCGGGATGCAGACTTTCAGACAGGACAAGGCCCCACTTCACTCTCACTGAACCTTTTCACAGCCTTGCAGCTAGTGATGTTCAAGAATCTGAGTAGCAGCCTCCTCCATCCCTTCAGTCCCTGCGTAATGCAGCGGTCATTTGTCATGTCACAGAATTAGGTCGGCCAGGTCCCCAGTGAAATCATGTGGCATTTCCGGCAGGAAATTCTCCAGTTTACGAGGTATACATATATACTGTCTAGCTAACCCTGCTACCCTTTCTCCTGGTCGAAAATTGGTGCCTGCGGACTTTTTAATCTGTGAATGTCCTGGGCGACTTGCCTTACTCATCAAGTTTGGATTTGTACTTTATGGTTAATTTGGATCAGAGTGTTGTACTGCTTAGGCCTGAAGTACTTGCTACACCTGGCACCCAGTTCTTGCGCCGCCCACTGGTCCACCCATGGCAGTGCGCCCACACAAAGGACCGCAATCTTTCTTTTCTGTCACAATTGTGCAGGCAAATAGTACCATGCCTACCGCCCTTGGGAATTCTGAAATAGGTGGTGACAGCAGCAGCGGAAGTGCCAACTTCAATAGCAGGAGCAACAGCAGCAGCAGCAGCAACAGCCGGAGCAGCTTTGTGTCCTCAGTGGATCCCCAAGCGCTCGCTGGTCTTCAGGCGCTGCCCACTCTTGCCCACCCATCAGGTGAAGACTGGTGCCATGGGAGGTGGACCCTGCACCCGTGTTTGCGTGTGTGTGTTCAGACGTAGATGTCGGTACACCTTGCAATATGTGCTCTCGTGACAGCTTTCAAAGGATTGTACTCACCCTTGCTTATATGCACACTGCGTATGTTTTTCTTGCACAAGCTCTACCTGGGCCCTGTTCACAAGGACATACATGTTCTGTGCTTCTGTGGAATGTGTGATAGCAAGGTGGGACATGGTGGACTTAAAAAGGGGTTTTTAATAAGTAGGTAACAGAGGCGTTCAGGGCGGACTTTTATTGGCATGCAGGCGGCGAAGCAGCTGCAGCGCTGCAAGCAGGGTTAGAAGCTCAGCTGGAAGCGGCTCTTGAGGAGGCGCAGCCGTTGCTGGAGCAGGCAGCTGCTGTGGAGGCCAGAGGTGTGTATACGTGTCCTTTGTGCGTGCGTGTATACATGCATGAGTTCGTGTGTAGGTGCGTGTGTGTAGGTGCAGGTGTGTGCAAATGGTGGAAGGCGCTTACATGGTTTGCTGGTGAATATTTGTGTTCGTACGTGTCTTTGCAATTCTGATTTATAGAGCACGTGACACGAATCGCCTGTTTGATTGGTAGTGAGCTGCAAAAAGGTCGCGTTCACTTTCTTGAGCAGCCACGGCACAGGTAGCAGGCACTGCACACACTTGTTTTGAGCAGGGGTGTTAAGGATATTCTCCTGTTCCTAGGCCTTGAGTTTTTGGAACTAGGCAATCTTTATGCCGCGACTCATCATAAGAGGGCTGCTTTAAAGCAAGTTGAACGTTTGTATCTGTCCTTGTCCGCTCAAAAGCGCAAGGTGTTAAATTCAAAACATCAGGGATGGGTTTTACGGACCTCAGAGACGTTCAATATGGTAAAATACGCATTGAATACGCAATACGCGTATAATACGGTCCCGTATTTTATGCAATTTGGGAGTGCCGATTTTTGACCCAAAATGGACCCGATTTGCCCCAAAATCACCAAAACGTTCCCAATTCTTTTCCAATATATTATGTGCTCACTGAAAGGCCGTTGTTGGCGGAACTTGCCTAAAAAGGCCAAAAATCGGCAAAAACGACAAATTTTGCAACCGTATAATACGGCCCAATTTGTTCAATACGGTAACTTACGCGTTAAATACCATGCGGCATATTATACGAATACGCCGTATGACCCATCCCTGCAAAACATGTTAGTGGATCAACAGGGCTGTGTGGACAAATGGATTCACAACCTGCCAATGGCGATCCCTTTTTCTTGGTCACCTCACACCAACCACTGCGGCACACTTATCTCCCATTATAAGGAATGACCATAACTATCCATATGCTTCACACACAGATTCTTCTGGCAGGGAGTTCACAGTTCTACGGTCGTGTTACGTTGTAACCTCAGTGTCCTTCAACCCTACCTACCACCCTCACAGGCCAGCGGCCCTCCGTTTCTCCATTGTGGGCAGATCCCCAAGCTACGCCCTTCTCCTGATCCATGTCGGTGGTGATGTTGCCAACAGCATGATGTTTCTTTTTACCCCTCCTGTCGTACCACCCTCACAGGTCAGCGGCCCTCTCCTTACGCACCAAACCTTAGGCCTAAGGGGTCCCTGGCTGAGCAGCAGCAGCAGCAGCAGCGCCAGCACCCGGTCATTACCCTAGATCACTTTATGGCCCTTGCAGAGCGTGCTGTATCAATGCGTGAGGAGGAGAAGGAGGTGGAGGAGGAGGAGGAGAAGCAGCAGCAGCATGCCCATCAACTGCAGCCACAGCCACAGCAGCAGCAGCCGCAAGAATATCATCAACAGCAGCAGAATCAGCAGCAGCCACTGGTCACGGATCCTTGGAGTGCCTCTGAGGGTGGGCCCCTTGTCCCTGACTGGATCCCTGCCATGGATGAAGGCACTCCTTGGGCTTTACCCTCAGATATTCGAATGCATTTGGCAGCCCTCCAGCAGCAGCACCAGCGGGCTCCGCGACTTGAACGCCAAGATCAGGGCAACCCTGTGGTGATAGGACAGCAGCAGCAGCAGCAGCAGCACCACCACCACCACCACCACCACCACCACCACTATGCCTTAGCTCTCCACAAACTAGGCTCTGCGGTATTGCACGTTGAAGACACGACAGCCAGTCCTCTGCCACAGCATCAACTCCGGTGCGTGCGCCCCCCTCTGAGTGTGGTCGCTGCACAGACTGTGTATGGCTCAAAAGGGGCCAGCAGAGACGAGGGTTTAAGCAGAAAGGGGGCTGGGCTCAAGGGCTGGACCAGTGGTGTGGGGAGTGTACCTGGGCACGGAGAACAAAAGGAAAGAGGGGAGCAGCAGGAGGGCGGAAGTGGAGCACGTGGGGCTGTTGCAAAGGAGACAGAGCGGTACGTGCGTGCTTTGTACAAGTGTCTAGCTCTACATTGCTTGTGGTGCTCGTGGGTGCAACATTTTCAGCTGTTTGGTTGTTTAGCAGGTTCTTTGTACGTGTTGTTCTAACGTTTATGGTAAAAAAGGACCATGGGCCGCCATAATGTAGGTATGAAATTAGGCTCCTCACTGCTGTGCCATTGCTTGGCGGGTCAAGTGAGGATTACGAAATCCGACCAGACATAACTATACAAACACGCCTGCCTGTTTTGTGTCTCAGTCTTGAAAAATGCAGAAAAATGATGCACATCTCTCTGTACTTTTTTAATTGTGTGTTTGTTTCAATCACAGTCTGGTAGCCATGACAATTGATGTAGCTCGGACGCTGGCAAAGACTCGAGGATACAACAAACATGTGCTACAGCAATGTTCTCAAGTGCTCCCGGACAACTTTCTCGTATCTCAATAGATCTATAATAAAGCAATAAAAGCTTGGAGATATTATTGCAAGCTGTCCCCTATTGTACTTTTGCGTTACCCTACTTTTACAATATCCTACGAGTTTCACACAACATAGAGCATTCTTCTATTACGTACTCAACCTTTGTTGCCTTGGCCTCATTTTTGTAATCATGTTTGTTTGCTTTTCGTATTTGTGTTGGTGTGCACATGCTGTGCATTAAATATTTCCAAAATACTCAGTGCAATGCTGAAAGATGTCGCCTCAAATACACTCTACATGGCAGCAGCTGCCAACACACATACGTTGTCAACGTCGGAGGGCGAAGTGCAAGCAATATGCCTTTTCTTGCGAATGCTCACAAACACAGAACTATGGGAGTGAGGGAAGAGAGGGGGATCCCTGGTGGCCTAAATGGTGGGGGTAGACATTAGTCCCCGAGGGATGTTTGTTTCTTACTTCACACGCACGCACATTCACACAAACACACACACACACACATACACACTACTGTGGCAGGAATTTAGGATTCTTAATACTGCTGATATAAGAGTTGTACCAAAATGGCTCTTTCCACCTCGCTCCTCAAATAAAACCAGGTTTACCTCCACCCAGTCCAGGAGCTTTGGTGCTGGTTGATCTCATCCCCGCAAAACAAGTTAACAAATTTAATAATGGAGGGGGGTGCGCGAGCTCTTTGGGGAGGCAGGGGGAAAATGAGGGCAGCACCTCAACAAACCACCACCATCAGGTTCACCTTCCCAAGCAGCATCGACCTGACGATCTCAGCAAACAGTATTTGGGGTCAAGTATTGTGAGGACATTAGACCTCAAAAGCAACCAGCTGAACGCCGCATAGAACAGGACAAGCAAAGATCTCTGCACCATTCTTTTAAACTCTCCTCATCCTCTTGAGTGGCACCATATAGCTACAACAATCACTACTGAGCCTTTCAAGAACTGGGTCTTTGATACACGTAGGTAAGGTTACATCGCTACATATGCCTCAAAGGGCATATGAGCGGAAGCTTGAAATAATTTTACCACACCTAGCTAAACAAAAGGGGAAACGCCTAAGAGAAACAAGAGAGAGAGAGAGAGAGAGAGATGGAAATATAAAATATAAAATAAATGTTTGGGGAAGAAAAGGCGAGAGAAGTTGGAAGCCAAGGGAGGAGCCAAAGTATGACACAAGAACCAGCAGAGAAAGTTTATTGGTCTGAACACAGTCTTAAAGAAAGCAGTTCCAGTGCACCACAGAAGGCACGCCGAAGGTCGAGCCGGCTCTAGAAACCAGAAGCAGGCGGGTCTATTAGGCAGACGCAAGCAGATTCTACTTCAGCAATCCGGGCAGAGAGTCAAATTTGTGATTAATGGCAGTCTCAACGAATTGCAACTTCACCGCAAATAGCTCAAGGTTAACTGGCTTGGGGAGCTACTATCTATCACTGGTGCCTGCTTTCTCTTGGGGGTTGTCGGTGATTCAGTTGCTGGGGCTGCTGGCTGGTTGGGACCTAGTGACAAGCCAGGCCAGGCTGGAGACTTTATTTCCCAAATAAACTAAAGCATTATTGTGTCACGCCCAATAGGTGGTAGTGACAAAATCGTGTGATTCGGTTAGCAGTTGGCTTTCAGTTGAAATAGCTTTGACTAATATCGTTCAATAAGCTGGAGGATCCAGTTCTTGTTAGTTGATGTGCTGAGTCTTGTACTTTGCTGTGACAGTAATTTGTTGATCTGACAATTGGGTTATCTCATGGTGCTGTTGGTTTGATCGATGCTACCGGCTTGGCTTGTGCTGCCGGCTGGGCTGTTGGTTACTGTTGAGTCAAGGAGCTTGTCCCCAAACGCCATGTGCACTCTGCCAAGCAACAATGCCGGAAGGGGCATGACGGCGCCTTACCAGACGTGCCCTTTGTAGTACCACTACCAACTCTTATCAGCAGGTGCCGATTTCAGACCAAGCCCGCAACTCTCCTATCCCTATTTGACTTTTTCCCCTTTGTGCGTCCTAGGAGGAGGTTTACAATACACATTAACCGTTACTTAAGTGGCTTGCTTCAGCTACAGAGGCAGGATATGGGGAAAAAGAAAAATTACGCAGGCAGTGAAAGCCACTCCCCACATAAATTAAGGAAAGGGAGCCACTTTGGTACCGAGTACCGTAAAGCTCCTCCACCGCGTAAAGAAGGAAAGGGGAAATCAATGGGGAACAAGAGGGTTGCAGGCTTGGCCTGAAACCGGCTCCTGATGAGAGTTGATAACAGTACTGGAAAGGGCACGTCTGGTATGGACAAGTTTAGCAGCGAAGTTCGCAGAATGCACATGGAGCTTGGAGGCAAGCTTCTTTAATCTTTGAGAATCAAGACCCAGTTCTTTGAAAGGCTTCAGAGTGTGAGTGTTGTAGATGGTGCCACTCACACCCAAGAGGATGATGTGGAGAGTAACGGAGGCTCCTTGGAGAATGTTGCAGAGATCTTTGTGCTGCTTTTTTGCGGCGTTCAGCTGGTTCTGAGGTCTGGTGTTCTCACAATACTTGATCTCGGGTGGATGTCACGCCGAGTTTTGCTGAGGTCTTTAGGTCGGAGATGTCTGGGGTTGGTGGCTCTACTGGCGGCTGGCGGTGCTGCTAGGGTGCTCCCAGTCTCCTTCAATTGCCCCCTGCCACTTCGAAGAACCCACCCCCCTACATTAGTTTGTTGTGTTTGTGTTTTTGCAGCGATGGGAGTAACCAGCACAAAGTCTGGGCGGCTGGAGGTAAATCTGTCTTTATCTGGGAAGCGGGGTGGGAAGAGCCATTTGGAAACTAAACTACTTTTAGCTGTTTTAGGATTTGTAGATCCCGCATGGTCATCCGTTCGTTGCTGCCTATATCCATGGAGACAACGCATGCTCCTAAGGAGCCTGTTTTGCTGATAGCCTTCAAAATCATACGGCATGCTAAGTTGTGTCATTTGGTGATCATGTCCCTTATTTGCGTGTGTTGGCACCCAGAAAGGATGTGCAGGGCACTGTCTACTTGTGGGCAGAGGGGGCAAGTTTGACTTGTTGAGAGTTCGAACAATTTCGTATGTGTTTGATTATATAGGGTGCCTGTTCTGTATTCCATAATGATACTTGGTCCTAAAAGAAACATTGGATGATGTTAGGTAAGCATTGCTAGTGGCTCCATTGGCAGTGCCGTCCTTTATGAGGGTCTGGTAGTACGCATGGTAGTTTGCTTCAGATTTGGCATTTCCCAGTTTACGGAGAAGATGCATATGTGCTTGAAGGGCGTCACGGTGGTTTGGTAGGTACCAAAGCTTCGGGGGAGGAGAATGAGCCCTGTTTGTTGTATGGGTATGATTATGGGTTTGTGTTTGGTTTTTTATGTCTTCTTTTGCAAGCCAGTGGGTGTTGTAGAAGGGATTTCCCTCAGGGCCTGTTGTTCTGATGGAGGTGTCTGTAGTGTCGGAGTAGGTGGTGGCTGACTTTTTAGCAAGGGCGTCGACGTGTTCATTACCGACAATACCGGCATGGGACTTTACTTTGAAGAAGTGGATGGGCGATGGTGATTGGCGGATTGCTTTAGCAATGGATCGAAGGACATCTCCTTGGATGTGGTGGCGATGGAGATTCGGGTGTGAGAGCTGCTTTTTGATTTGGTGCAGTGATGTAAGGCTTTCTGTGGCTATATGTGAGTAGCCGTGTATGACTGCAGCTGCTGTAGCTGCTAGCTCTGCACGTGAGATGGTGTTGGTTATACTTGTGCCTTCTGGGTTTACATAGTGGTAAACGTTTAAGTGAGGGTGGTATACGCCTGATCCGGTGTCTTGCCCTACTTCATTCTTTTGGAGACTGCCATCAGTGTAGGTCCAATCCCGCCATTCATTCACCTTAAGGGTTAGGTTTTGGCTGGAGCTGTTTTGGGGTGCTTCGTCAATATTTCAATTATGAGGTTGGTCAGTGCTAATCAGGGCACTTGTTTTATCTAGGCCTTCTGAGGCTTGAGGGTGGTCATTGAGTAGGATATTTAGTTTGTTGAGTCCTGAGTACTATCTGGAACCTAAGGCTGTTTGGTAGGGATGGTTATGTATGTTTTTAGTTTCCCACTTTGCCTCGGGGATCTTTTTGGCAAGTTCTTTAAGCCAGTCTTTGTTGTGAGCATTGAGGCAGACCCTGCCCTTAGTGTTCCATATGGCAATGATCTGCAATGCCCAGGAGTGTTTGGAAAGTGGTATTTGTATGTTGTTCCAGAAGGGCACTTTCGCATATTGGAGTTGGTCTATTGGGATGGTGCCCAGGAATTTACATATGTGTGGGTACTTGCGGCAGAGTGATGCATAGGGATTTGTGGTCATCTTTTTATTCCAGGAAGGGAGGAGCATGAATGTGGCTGTTTCCTCTGTGCTGACAGCAGCAGAGTAGATGGCGTGTCTTGTTGCTAAGAGCATGGTGTTTTCATGGTAAATGGGATGGCAGATGGAGAACCCAGGAAAACGGGAGGAGAAGGCATTGGTGTTTGCCCCAACACTTTGTCCCTTGGGTGCTCACTCCAGTAATGGGGAAATTTGGGGTCATGGTCGAGGGGGGATGCCATTTTTTCTTTAATGACCAGGACCCACTTTTAAAAGGCGACGGTGATGTGGGAGGGGAGTATCCGTGCGAAGTAGTCTGATTTTTTTGTTCGTATGTTTAGATGCAGAGATATCTTTACGTGCAATGAGGCCTACAAGTTCTGATGCAAAGCTAAATTTGTGGGAGGAGGTTGGAGGTGAGTTTGTGAGAGGAAGTTGGACGTGATCGTGTAGACCGCTGCATTTTGCCCTGTCAAAGGCCTTTCGTAGTATGTTAAGGCGCTCGGGAGTAAGCATACCTTTACACTTTCCGTCGACATTGTAAATACAAGCTACTGTGTCAGTGTACACTTCAGGAAGCATAGTGTCATCTGGGGAGGATAGGGTACTCTTTTCTTGATATTCCATGAGATCAATGGTAGTGAACCAGTACTCACAGTGCCCTGTGGCCATAATGTTGGCCTGTGGGTTGGTGGGTTGGATGTCAAAGCTAAATTTGTTCCGAAGATCGACATTGTAGGGCTGGTACTACTTGTTGCCCTCTTGAATGGCAGAGAACCCTTGTTTTTGAAGATCATTTAGGTGTCCATCTGGTGCAGGCTGAGATAATTTTGGTGCGGTGATTTGCACTTCAAATTTATTGAGGCTCTGCTTGAAGCTTTCACGCGTGTTTTGTAGTTCTTCTGGCTCCCAGGTTGGGTTCCATGAAACCTCCAAAAGCTCTTTTTCTGAAATGGATACGGCTTTCCTTTTCATTTTTGGTTCAGATTGATACAGGCAGGGCAGGCCCATGAATCATTGGCATCAATAGCTTCCCTTTCAGTGGCGTTGCAGCAGCTTGTTTTAAGCAAGCATTGCCAGTGGTAAATACGGTTGCAGACGTCACAGATGTACACGTCTTTAAAAGGTGGGGAGAGGTCTGAAAATTCAAGTCCTAGATGGTAGGAGCAAATTTCACAGCTTGCGCACTTTATTTGGCTTCGGGCAATAGTCTTACTGGATTTGGGCACTAGTCTAACTGATTTAAAGAGGAATAGGGCCCATCTTTCAATATTCATGGGGGCATAGTAAGTGTGGCATTGTTTCTGTCTTAGGAGTGTATCATCTCTGTCTCTTTTCTTGGGGGTGAAGAACCTCCAATTATCCATGTGCAAGATGTCCATATCATCATAGTAGAGTGTGTTGATGACCTGTGTGGGTGTCATTGAAAAAGCCTTATCGTTTTTGTACGTCCAGAGTTCTTGTTGAATATGCATGGTGTGCAAGGGGGTCAAGTTTAGGATAGGAAGATTATGGGGTATATCGAGGATCTCACATCTTCTTTTCCTTTGGGGTCTGCGCTGTGATGATGGTGCTGGGTGGTCTGCAATCTCAAAGGTTGGGTTGTTGTTTATCTGGTGAGTTATCGGGTTGATGATATTGATATGCTGGGTGGGAGGAGTGGTTATTTGTGAGAACGCTTGTGTTGCATGGTGGTTGTAACTAGTGATTTGTGAGCGTGTAGTGCGTTTGTTTGGCTGACTGTTTGTAGGTAGTTCAGTAGGCTGAATTACTATTTGTGAGCTTAATGCAACAGTGTCTATGATTTGAGTCAGGGGCGTATGTTGCTGACTTTCTGTTTGGCTGCGTGTCCTCTTTCTGGTACTGGGGAGGGTATCTTG
>Ga0307974_1003504_pt1:0-10000 | contig 11287 bp, 16 predicted proteins | sample OrgLakmetagen784_FD_201812 | JGI IMG/M metagenome (GOLD analysis project Ga0307974, IMG submission 201812) | Saline water microbial communities from Organic Lake, Antarctica - #784 | ecosystem: Environmental > Aquatic > Non-marine Saline and Alkaline > Saline | place: Antarctica: Organic... | reverse complement strand
CTTGTGGGTGGTAATTTGTGTGGGTGTGGGTGGTTATGTGGATGGTTGTGTGTGTGGGTGGTAATTTGTGTGGGTGTGGGTGGTTATGTGGATGGTTGTGTGGGTGTGGGTGGTTATATGTGTGGGTGTGGGTGGTTATGTGTGTGGCTGCGGTGGGTACAAGCGGGAGCTAAGAAGTGGGAAAAAATGGGACGTGCTATTAGGTAGGATTGGCCAGAAACGTATATATACACCGTATATGACCGTATGTTTGGTTATTTCCCTGCCAAAAGTACCGTATACACACTGTATATCTGTATATTAATGGTTCTGGCCAATTCTAATTATAGGTATGTGTGTGCGTGTCTGTGTGCACGTACGCAAGAGCTCTATTGCTGAACTTACTGCCTTAAACCAAACTGAATTCCCCTCGCATAAATACATGGCGGAGTTTATAATGTTCACACAGACCCACACTTGCACTCGCACTTGCACACGTTTCCACACACAAACCCATACGCACACATTCACACACACAGGCACTGTGGCGCGGCCATGCTGCACACTTTTTCACACACATCCTCTCTCTCACACACACACACACTCTCACACGTACACATACACATACATACACACTCACACACACATACACACACAGGCATTGTGGCGCGGCCATGCTGCACGCATGAAGGACGGCAGGCAGAAGGCAGAGGTGCGGCGACGTCTGCACGCTGCAGCTGTTGCCGGTGCACGGAATCCGCACCGCACCATTGGAGCGCGTGTGCATGATGCACTGGCTCAGCTGATGGCACGCAAGGACCCTGCGCAGGTTCGTGTAATGTTTGGATTGTTTGTTTTATATATTGATGTGGCCAGGGATGTCGTACCTGTGTGTTTAATTGGTGTGTGTGTGCGCGTGTTTGTGCATGTAGGTGCGTGAGGCACCGGCAAAATGGATGGAACTCGAGGACTATGTATAACAATCACCTGGTTTGTGCGTGCGTGTTAAGGCAATCTCTGGCTGATCATCCGTGTGTTCGTACGTTGGGAGAGGTGATACAGTAATCTTATCTGCACATCCCTGTCCAAGTGCTATAATCTGCAACTTCCACCTTGCACATGTTACACACACACACTTGTGTACACACACAAACCACGTACGAGCAGCTGAGCCAAGCCATTGCTGCCTTGGAGCTGGGCACTCACTACAGCAGGGCGTGCTGCCAGATCATCGCGGCTGAAGGTGGCGTGTCTGGCCTGCTGCGCTTGATCAGAGTGCTGAACCGCAGCAAGTGAGTGTAGCGGAGCAGAAGAAGAGGGGTAGTTCAATAGGGTTTGGATGCAAATGTAGCATGTGATCAGGAAGAGTGCGTGATCATGAACGAGATCAAGAAGCTGCACTTGATCAGGACGCGATCAGCACAGAAAGCTGCACTCGATCTGGAAGTGATCAGGAAGACTGCAAATGCTGCACGTGACCAGAAAGAGTGCGTGATCAGGAACGTGATTCAGAAGCTGCACGTGATCAGGACGTGACCAGCACAAAAAGCTGCACGTGATCTGGAAGTGATCAGGAAGACTGCAAATGCTGAACGTGATCAGGATTTCCAATGTGTGGCAACTTCCCTGATAAAAAAGGTACCATGGCCTATGTTGGTGTGACGACAGTGAATACTGAATGCTGATTTTGATCAGAGAGTGCTGAACCCCAGCGAGTGAGTGTCCTCAACGTCTGGACAGTCGGATGCACGCATACCTGAAGAGGAGCAGGAGTAGAAGGGGGAGCTTTGCGTCTCACACGTTTTGGGTGGTGGTGTGACGACTGCAAATGCAAAATGCTGCACGTGATCAGGACTTTCAACGTTTAGCTAAATGCTGCACGTGATCAGGACTTTCAGTGTATGGCACCTTCCCTGCTAAAAAAGTACCGTCCATACACCGTACATTACACGTATGTATTTGCACAGTACGTTTAGCAGGGACACATTCATATATGGTTCTGGCCAAGCCTAGACATTTTGCACTTAATCAGGGTGTGAATCATGGCAAGTAAGTAGGGTTGGCCAGAACCATACATATATACGGTGTGTATACGGTATTTTTGGCAGGGGATTTACCATATATACGGTCATATACGGTGTATATATACGGTTCTGGCCAACCCTACAAGTAAGCTGCGAAGCAGGAGAGGGAAGGGGGGGAGGGACACCTGGTGTGCTACTCCTACACTGCTACATATGTTGGCTTGACTAATGTAAACGCTGCACGTGATCAGACTTGATCAGGGTGCTGAAGATGTGAGTGTGGAGAGTGAGTGGGTGGGTGGGTAATGGTATTGATGGAGTGAATGGGTAACGATAATAACATCACGGAACCTCGAGAGGATAGGATTATGGGGTGCGCAGACGGTGCTGCTGGTGCTGGCGCTAAAAGAGGCAGAATGTCGATGGAGCCTGTCTAGATTGCTGATCCGTCAAAAGTCATTAGCGGGTAGAGTTCGTAATGTACCTTGATTAATGTGGGGAGTGGTTTTGCAATGCCGGTGTTGTTTTTCCTTTTTCTGTTCTCATGATGTGCACCTGAGCTTCTGACACTGCTCTATGGAGCGTAAGAGCAATGTGCTATTGTAGCAGGGCAGCCTCATATATGCCCACTTCACCACAATCTTCTCTCTCCATTCACACACACACACACACACACACACACACACACACACACACACACACACACACACACATGCACACACACACACACGCGCGCGTAAACACACCCACATGTGCAGTCACTCACGCACTTACACACTCACATACGCACAGGCCTCATCTGGACCTGCTCATCAGCGTGCTGAATGTGCTCAACAGCATCTGTCGGCACCCCACCCTCGTGCCTGCTGTGTTTTACGCGGAGGATTGCATATGTGTGCTCACTGAGCGCCTGCAGTTCTTCCGTGACCAGGTGTGTGGGAGTGGGTGTGGGGGTGGGTGGGTATGGGGGTGTGGGTGTGGGTGCACATGCACATGCACATGTACTTGAAGAAAAGTCATTACTGTCATTACCCTCTTGCATCATAGTACTTGCACAATCAGGCACTTGAACCAGGGGTTAGGTCCAAAATTAGACTATTTTCTGCACCCCGTAATTCAAGTGTAATCATCTCTAAGCTGTCACGGCTTCAAAAATCCTCTTGCACTGGCTACATGCTACACACACACATGCACACACACACAAACACACACACATACATACACATACGCACGCACCCATACACACACATACATACACATACACATACACATACACATACACATACACATACACACACATACACACTTACATGTACACACGCACCCATACACACACGTATAGATAACACACATACAAACACTCTCCTTTGTAGGAGGACGTGTTCATGAGCACCATGACCGTGTGCTGAAGCATACAAACACTCTCCTATGTAGGAGGACGTGTTCATGAGCACCATGACCGTGCTGAAGCATACAAACACTCTCCTATGTAGGAGGACGTGTTCATGAGCACCATGACCGTGCTGAAGCATACAAACACTCTCCTATGTAGGAGGACGTGTTCATGAGCACCATGAACGTGCTGAAGCAAACAAACACTCTCCTATGTAGGAGGACGTGTTCATGAGCACCATGAACGTGCTGAAGCAGCTGCTGGAGCCTCGAGGCCATGCCCTGGAAGTGGCTCAGATGCCAAACATTGTCAAGCAGTGGGAGGGCATTGCACAGATCATCCTGCGCAAGATCGACATGGAGCAAAAGTACATTGCACGCTTGGAAGGTGCGTGTGTGGATGTGTGGGTGCGTGCGTGTGCGTGAGTGTGTGAGTGTATGAGTGGGTGTGTGTGCGTGTGCGTGTGCGTGTGCGTGTGCGTGTGCATGTGCGTGTGTGTGTGTTTGTGTGTGTGTGTATACTTTATTTGTATGTGGTATTTGTGCCAAATACACTAAGGAAAGAGGAGGGGACTTCATGGGTGACTTGCTCCTTGGAGACTGTGCTCCCTATAGAAAAACTGGGTGTTTTGCAATGGAATATTTAAGTACCGGATGTTCTGCAATGGAATATTCAAAAGTACCGGATGTTCTGCAATGGAGTATTCAAGTATCGGATGTTCTACAATGGAATAATCAAAAGTATCGGGTGTTCTGCAATGGAATATTCAAGTACCGGATGTTCTGCAATGCTTAGAGAGGATGCAATGCTTAGAGAGGATGCATTGCTTAAAGAGGATGCAATGCTTAGAGAGGATGCATTGCTTAAAGAGGATGCTTAGAGAGGATGCAATGCTTAGAGAGGATGAAAGCGCAGCATGGTTAGTAGGACAACTCTGCACCGCTGCAGTTGCACTCAGATCTAGCATGCCTCTTTTGTACGGTTTGCCAGAACCAAACATAAGTGAATGAACGGTGTGTATACGATGAGTATAGCAGGGAAAATACCATACATACATGCATACAGTTGTGTACTGTGTACTGTGTATACATGCAGTTCTGGCAATTACCCTTCTCCTCTGCAAATCTTTGTTAATCTTAACCTGCCCAGTAAACGTATGCATGCACTGCAACCGCAAGCTTTGCGATGGCAACCAGCAACCAGCATTGAGAATCGTGCATTGCGCTTTGTAAACGTACATGCACATACATGCACACACAGGCCAAAAAGGCTCTGACTACTCGGCCAAGGAGGCCACCCGCAAAGTCATCGCAGGGGCAAAGCAGCTGGAGGCACTGCAGGCAATTATTTCGCTCGTGGTGAACGAGGCCACTGCACACCATGTTGAGGTGCGTGTATGTGTATGTGTGTGTTTGTGTTTACTTGTGGTGGACAAGGCCACTGCACACCATGTTGAGGTGCATGTATGTGCGTGGTGTGTATGTGTGCGTGTATGTGTGCGGGTATGTGTGCGTGGTGTGTTTACTTGTGGTGGACGAGGCCGGTGCACGCAGTGCTGGTAGTGTGCATTTGCAGGTGCGTTTGCTTGTGGTGGTTGAGGCTAATGCACTCAATGCAGAGTTCTGTGAGTATTGATTGCTATGTGAGTGTGTGCTTGCTTGGGTGTGCAGACATGCGGACATACGTGCCCTGAAGTCCAGGAGACGTGAAGACGATCGAAATTGAAGGTCATGCGCATCTATAACAAATGCAAATTGTAGATAGCAAGGGGGGGGGGGTGCATTTTTGCATGAGCACAGGTGTGCATCTTATAACGCAACACACATGAAATATTGGTGCACAAACACACACACAAACACACACAATACAAAAACATCATCACACGATTTGAGCCCACTGCACACATTTGTCCACACAGGTGGTCCCACCACAACACACTGCCCTTTGGGTTCCACACACACATACACTCACACATACGCATACACACACGTACACACACACACTACAACAACATTTCACACTAAGAGCCCACTGCACACATTCATCCACGCAGGTGGTCCACCACAACACGCTGCCCTTTGGGTGCCACACACACAAACTTATACACACACACAAACACACACATACACACTACAACAACATTTCACACTAAGAGCCCACTGCACACATTCATCCACGCAGGTGGTCCACCACAACACGCTGCCCTTTGGGTGCCACCATGCCCTCCCCACCGGCAGTGTCAACCTGTCACAGCCTCCTCCAATGCCTGAGCCCTCCTGGGTGAGTGTTTGTGTGGGTGGGTGGGTGGGTGGGTGTGTATGTGTGTTTATGTGAGTGGCCGCTTGTCAGTGCACGTCAGTAGGCAGTTTCATTAGCAGCAGTGCACGTGATGTGTGTATGTGTGGTTCACACATCTGTTAAAAGCACGTGCATATGTGTTATACTATTTGTCCACTTTTTTGGGTGGCAACTACTTGTGTGTGTGTGTGCATGTATGTGTGTGCATCTATGTATGCATATGTGTGTGCGTGTACGTGTGTGTGTACATGTGTGTGTGAGTCGTGTTCTTGTGATTAAGCCCATGTGGATGAGCAATTGTGAACAGGGGGATGACGTATGATGTACAATTATGAAATTGTGATGAATCGTGGTAAACAGCAGCGCTTGCTATGCACTTGAGTTGGTCACATCCAATGCTCATGCCTTCTCCTCTCTGTACCTGGGCCCCTAAAAAAAAGACACGCACGTGCACTGCATGCTGTACACAGGCCCCTAAACACACGCTCGTGCACTGCATGCTGTACGCAGGTCCCTAAAACCACGCTCGTGCACTGCATGCTGTACACAGGTCCCTAAACACACGCACGTGCGCTGCATGCTTTACACAGGCCCCTAAACACACGCTCGTGCACTGCATGCTGTATGCTGTACACAGGTCCCTAAACACACGCTCGTGCACTGCATGCTGTACACAGGTCCTTAAACACACGCTCGTGCACTGCATGCTGTATGCTGTACACAGGTCCCTAAACACACGCTCGTGCACTGCATGCTGTACACAGGTCCCTAAAAACACGCTCGTGCGCTACACGCTGCGTGACATTCACGCCCGCCAAGAGCAGCAGCACCAAATCATGATGGCAGCTCAAGAAGCAGCGGCGCAGGAGGCAAGCAACAACCCGAGCAGCCCCACAGCTGCTTCCAACTATGTCGGCCAAATGACAGCTGGGGTCACTGAGTCTGCCAGGAAAGAGAGGCAAAAAGAGCAGGTACATACTCTCACTCACAGATACACACTCAGGCTCGCGCACAGACACCGACCTTGTAGTTGTTGCATGCATACAATCGCAATAACACACACACACTCACAAACTCTCACGATCGTGTCTACCCAGATCAGCTCATTTATTTGTGTGCACGCGCATACACACACACACACACAGACACTCAAACACATACAAACACAGGAAGCTGTGGATAAAAGAGAGGAGGAGTTGAGACGCTGGCAGGCGACCAGGACAGCGAGCAAAAGCAGCAAGAGCAATAAGCAGGAACGCGGTCTAGTGACTAGTAGCAGCAGCAGCAGCTGCAGTAGTAGGGCTCAGCAAGGGGAAGCTCTCCAGCGAGACGACTGCCACAGCGACCAGCAGCTCTCTGGGCGAGGTTCAATAGTGAGGGGTTCTAATTCAAAGGGCCGAGCAGATAGCGCTAGTGCCTTGCTCCTGCAGCAACGGCCAAAGTGGGAGTATGATGTGGACAAAGATGGGCAACATGACAGCGGCAGGATTAGGGACAGCGGGAGGGGTTAGGTCAGGTGGTTAAAGGTTGTTATAGTTGTATGTAAAGCAGCGTTGAAAGTTATTTTTTGGACAAGTTAGTTTTCTGGTGCAAGCTGTCTGTTGCTGAAGAAGGTCCTCTCCTTGTCTCTGACTGGTTTCTCGGAGTTGAGGACAATCACTGTGATGGATGACTGACACTGTATTTCTGTGAAAGATGAGGGTCTCGAAAAGACCATCGAGTGGTGTTTTATGCTAGGAGAGCACTTGAGGATGAGGCTTTCTGATTAATGTACATAGCTTGGGTTTCTTTGGCCCAGTCCTCTCTCCTGTAAAGCTCTTTAAAAGCATCAAGTAATCTGGGAATTGGGAAGCTCCTGCAATGAGGATTTGGTATGAGAAGCCTAATAGTCTAATAATTCATGCTGCTACTAGTAGCGTTGCAGTATCACAGAGTTAGGTTGCAGATATTTGACATAATGAAAAGTTGCTCACCTCACAAAAGCACATAGTGATGAAGGGGGCACAGTTCTTTTCATTGAATTGACGGAAGGAGGGCTTCTGAGTTTGTGCGGACCACCCGTCAGCAGGACCGCCAGGGACAGTTGTCTGGCCTAATGTGAACAGCACAACCAAAATTTCAATGACCGCTGTTTTAGTGGAATACAGGGTTAATTTGCAAAGTCAATCTACATTGGGCTCCATTAGTACTGGGTTGAGGGATCACCTGGGAACACGGAGTGTCGTAGTGCCTTTAAAAAAAAGAGCCCAGCCTCTTTCTTCTGTGCTGGCCAGTAGGGCTGTTAGCTGCTCTTTTAGTTGTGGCGCCCCTCGTCTGGCCTCTTAGTGGGTGAGTTGGATGGTCCAGGGTTTCGCCAAAGCCTCGTCTCTAACGCGTGCCTGTCTTCCTAGTGAGTGTGTGAGTTGTGCTGCCTGGTATTGACGCAGCCGTCTGTGCTGCCTCTCTGTGTGCAGCCTCCCCTAGGGTATGATGTTCTGCCTGGTGTTGTTGCAGCCCTCAGCGTTGCCTCCCTGTGCGAAGCCTCTCCCTCCTTGCTTGTTGGTCAGATACGCTCTTTGCTGTACGTCGTTTTGGTGCTACCCCACCCCTCTCCCCCTCGCCTGGTTTCCCTGCCCATCTGTCTGTGTAGGGTTGCTCTTTTCTTTTTGACATTGAGGAGAGTAGGTCGGAGACCGCTGCTCTGTGCCCATGATCAGTTTTTTTGTGCTCCTTCTCTGTACTCTCTTCTCATCAAAGGGTTTCCTGTGAGGCTTTTCTTTCAGCTAGGCTTGGGTTTTGCGCTTTGAGGGTATCAGTTTCTCTAGGAGGAGTTGTGTTGGAGCCTGTTTCGGCGCACCAGTCATTGCTATGGCTTAGTTTGCTCTTATCCTGGCTGGCTCCTAGCTTCTCTTGCCTTCGTGTCTGTTTGCTCTTTTGGTAGTGTAGGTATCCAGGCCTCAGTTCTTTTCCTTTCACCCTCTGTTTAACTCTGCCACTCCAGTCTTCCTCGCGCAACTTCCTGTGGTTTCTTTTGATTCGACTTTTTCCGCCTGAACCTATTTCCCTTAAAAGCCTCCCCCCTTGCCTCCTTTTTCCTATCGAACCAGCCTCTCTTGCTGCCCTTCTTCTTTCAATTTCCCTTTATTTTCTCACGTAGTAGGGAGTTTGCTATCTCCCCTTGATCTATGAAATACCCTCAAGATCAAAATCAAAATCAAGTCCGAGTGGGTACCTCCCCGTGGTGGTCCCTAGAAACGTGTTGTTTGCCCAGAGGAGGGGCGCACGGCTAAATCTCACTCGGCACGCAGCAACAACAGCAGTCTGTAGTTGCAGCAGCAGGGATGGGGTGGGGCGGGTTGGGGTTGGGGTTGGTGGGGTTCGGGTGGACATGCAGCAGCAGCGGGCAGCAGAGCAGCGGCAGTGTGTGGTTGGGCTAGGCAGCAGCTCTTTGGGGCTGACTTGTGGCGGGGAGCGTGCACGGGCTGGGAGAAAGGCCTTTGGCTGGAGGCGCGGCCTCCGAGCTCTGGGACTTGCATGGTGAAAGCAGAGGTGCAGGCGAGTGGAATTAATTTGTGGGGCGCTGGGAGTTGACCTTTGCTGCTGGTACTCACAAGCTTAGTGGGAGGGGCGCTCTGTGTTAGGAGGTGGTACCCTTGCGACCCCGCTATGGCTCAATTTTGGTAATTGCTTCGCGCTACTAGACCTGCCAGTGACATAGCAGTATCTTTGTGTGCTGGGATTGGCTGCGGAACCAGCTGCTGTCTTGCTTGAGCTAGTTTTTGTGTTAGCTTAAGATTGGAGGTGGTTGAGGTGCGCGCTGCTCAGGCAGTGCTTTGCACAGAGTACGCGTAGGCTGCGTGGTGGTAGTTCTGCTCCTCTGACAGAGGTTAGGGGTACCTGCTCTCTCTGCTTTTCAACGTGTGGGTTTATGCTTGGTTTTTTTCCCGGGTGGGAGGGTTTTCCAGGTAGACTTCCTTTCTTTTCTGACTTATGGTTATGGTGGGGAGATTGTGAGTCTCTTTCCGTTAGTCAATGCTAGGTGTGTTACTACTACGCACTAGCGTAGACTTTTCTCTTTTTCTTTTTTCTATTCTTGGAATACAGTTTTCTACTTCAATTCAGAAAGCGCAAAGCTGGGTCACAGTTACACATTTGGAATCGAAAGCACGCTATGCTCTGGCTCTTTCAAACCTTTGCGCTTTCTGCTGGTCTGTATGGCTGTCAAATCTGGGCTACTCCTTACCTCTCTTACACTGCTTCTTGCCGCACTACTGCTCACGCCAATCACGTTGGCTTCCTCAAATCTCTGCTTGGTGTCAAAAAGGCT
>Ga0307974_1003500_pt1 | contig 11298 bp, 14 predicted proteins | sample OrgLakmetagen784_FD_201812 | JGI IMG/M metagenome (GOLD analysis project Ga0307974, IMG submission 201812) | Saline water microbial communities from Organic Lake, Antarctica - #784 | ecosystem: Environmental > Aquatic > Non-marine Saline and Alkaline > Saline | place: Antarctica: Organic Lake... | reverse complement strand
TGAGCAGGGGGGAGGGGCTGAAGATGTGGGGCACTCGTGCGTTTGTGAGTGTGCGTATGTGTGCATGCGTGTGTGTGCCCATTTGGGAACGAGGGGGAAAGGGGGGGGGGCAGAGGGTCAAAAATCATGTGAAGCGAAGTGAAAGAGCAGTACACATCATGTTAAAATCAGGTCAGCACGAGCAGAAGATTACATCTGAACCATGGCAAATTACCTGGAGCAACCGCACAAATTCGTTGGTGCCATGGTAGGGCAGAGCAGCCAGCATGAGAGAGTCAATGTTGTGCTCATTGGCCCTGGCGAAGGGAAGAGACAAGGGAGGGGGATGGTAAGAGCAAATAATTAGGATGGAATCAGGATTACAGGCAGGCAGCACCCTACTAGGCAACACCCTACTGCCAGACAGGCAGCACCCTAAGGTGCTGCACAGCAATGAGTAAGCTACAGTGCCCTTGCGAGTGCACGGCTCCTTACTGCCTCTGCTTTCGTTTTTTGCATTTCTAGCTGGAGGGCTCGCAAGAATTATAAGATCTTTGTTATACAGGATGAATCGGGCACTACCACATAACACTTGCTTACATCTCCTCATTTTCCATTCTCTGCTGTGCTGAAGCATTGTTGAAGACAAGAACAAGCGTTTTTGATTAAAATGTCAGCCCAAATACCCTCCTCTTCCCTTAGCTCTGGTGCAAGATTATTTGGACATGACGAAGGCCTGGCTCACACATTCCTTCAGACTTCCAGAGTTGAGCTTCAGACAGACTCAATTACAACTCACTTGAACCGCCTGATGAGGTATTCCAGGGCCTGGAATGCCGCAGGCAAGATGAAGTGCTGTGTCAGGAGGCAGCAGAACTCCTCAATAGCTGCATCCAAACGGGCCACCACTTCTGGAGGCTGCTGGTCACGGTTCACAGAGGCAGCCACACGGGAGAACAGAGGCTCGCGCACAGCTGCATAGCGTGGCTCAAGGAGTACGAGCTCCTCAAACCCTGTGTGTGGTACAGTGAATTGAGCCTGAGGCAGGGCTGAGGGAAGGGAAGGGAGGAGGCCATGCAGAAGAGTATTACCATGCATGTTCATGCATGTTGCGCTTGGCTGTTCGGATCGAAGGATCAGGCAGTGCACAATCAGCCATGTGCGTGCCCCTGTGCACAGAGGTGGAGGAGGCAACGACAGAGATGGATGAGAAGCGGCGCGGTTCTCGAGCCGTCAGGTCATGCCAAAATTTGCAGAGCCGCCCACTCCTGTGTGTTTCCGATGGGGGCACCCACCCCCTTTCCTACACTCTTCCCCCACTAGTGCGGTACAACAACGACAAGCCCATCCTTCTACTTTGCTCGTCTTGGCGAGATGAGAACCCGCTCGCACAGTTGCGCAATTGCGTTTTGCATACCTGTGCACCCCAACTCCCACACATCGCTGGCCGCAACGGAAGCAGCGCGCGCCCAGTCCCAAATCAAGGAGGGCTTGCCCTTTGCGGGAGCAGCTTTTCTCCCCTGGCCTGGGTGGACAGTCAAGCCCAGGGCTGCTTTCAGCGTCGTAGCCATGGTAGGCTATCTTTGACAAAATATCATTTAGATTTTTGTGAGAATTTCAGTAGAATATGGGGAAAAAGGCGTCTTTTTAACTTTTGAAGATGATGCTGAATAAACTTCAGGGCAAGCCTGCTAGTCTTTTGAGGTCTCGGAGGTGAAGTTCGCTGGCAGACACGCGCGCGCGCACACACACACACACACACACACACGCACGCACGCATGCACGCACACATGCACGCACGCACGCACTCACGCACGCACGCACACACACACACACACACGCACGCACACACACACACACGCTCACGTACGCACGCACGCGCGCACGCACACACACACACACGCACACGCACGCGCACGCGCGCACACACACTCACACGTGCACACACACTGGCACAAGCACACGCACACACACAACACACACACGCACACACACATAACACGCTCGCACTAACACACACACATACGCACACACACGGTCATTCATACATAAACACACACACAGGGGGTGGCATCAAGCGCGTCTCGCCGTGTCTACCCGGGCTGCTGCTGCTGCCCCGACCACGGCCGCCCCTGTTGAGGCTTCTCAAGTTTGGTCTCAGTTCGCTGACCGTGTGTCGGGTGGGTCAACAGTAGTTTCAGCGCAAGATCATCTTTTTTGGATAGCATTGCCATTGCCTAAATGGATTATGGACTACCGCTACAATGTGCTGCTTTCTGCTTGCTGCCAAATGTCCAGAGAATTGAAACGCAATCAAAATACACTTGAGCTTGGGTTTAACTCCCACCCATCGTTCATCGTGTGGTAGTGATTGTCCAGTTATACTTTAGCAGGATGATGAAAAGGTGCACAACAAGGGATTGAGTGGAATGGGTTATCCCATTCCTCAATCCAAAGGCTCCCCCCTTCTCTCGTCTGCAGCAGAGATGCAATACGCGCACATACATTTCAGCGTCACGTGCAAAAGAGAGGTGCATTTTAGCCTCTGTGAGTCTATCAGGCAAAGACTAGGATAACAAAAGGTGTGGAGTGCGCTTGCTCGGGCCGCCTACCAGGCAAAGTAAGAAACAGATAATTAACAAAACACATACCGTACGTACATGTACTCACCACTAACTCCCAAAAAAATTAATAAATTATTAGAATAATTTGATACCACCACCCCCAAATCCACGTAAAATCCCTGCAAGATCTGAAAGACTCAAAAAAGTTAGCTAGGGGCGGTGATGTTCTTTACGTACGGTACCTAGGGAAAACATAGTACACAAAGCTTTCCTCTGCAATACCAATGCGCAACAGGAGAATGGGAGGGAGCAACCGCCTCCTTCAACCCTCAAGATGGCACGCCAATCCCCCTGGACCCCTACTATGTGCCTCAGGTTCGTTGTGCTTGAATCTACGTATTAGGTTTTGCCAGGGCCGTTAATAATATGCAGAATCACTATATCTTTGGCCGGGCGATCTCCAAATATGATTTCACATACGGCGTACCTACATGCATGGTTTTGGTCAACCCTGAATGCACTGCTTCGTCCTGCGAGCCAGAGAGTTTACCGTTAATTTCTCATGGGTTGAAAGGAGTGGGTATAAAATTACTAATCTGGTTAATTGACGCTACAAGTTGTAGTCAAAGGTAGGGGTCGGTTTATCAGCGGCTGCGTGAGTGATAAACGGTACAAAACAAAATGTGTTGATGTGACGAGAAGGCGTCACTTATTTTTTGCCCGCGTTTGCCAGTCATCTGTGTCAGTGGCGAGCTCTTTTCCCTGGAATAAACCAAGTACAATATCAACTCAAGATCATTCAGTCAATTACGCTGCCAAATATGTCCATACCAGAGGCACCCTTTACTATTATTAACTCTCATCATGAGCCGGTTCCAGGTCAAGCCTGCTGACCCTTGTCCCTATTGACTTTTTTCCCCCTTTGCGGTGGAGGAGTTTCACAGTACCCGGTACCAAAGTGGCTCCTTTTCCCTTATCAATGTGGGGAATGATTTTCAATGCCTGTGCAGGTTTCTTTCCTAGATTCTTGTAGATTTGAGTACAAGCTTAAGCACCTTTACTGCCACTCAGTATGATCGCCTGAACAATGATATCATGTATCCATCAAGCGCAGCAGCACCAGCTACAAGCAAGCAAAAAATGAACTGCCAAAGAATTGCACACACTTTCAATTTGGAAATATATGCACAGGCGTTCCGTGACTGGGGGCTTGAGTTGACAGATTGGCAAACGACCTGCTCCTCTTTGGGAAAGAAGGACGTGCGCGGCTCTCTGAACAACATCTGCCGATGCATGATGCCCACAGGTATGTGGGTGTGTGCGTGTTTTGTGTAAATATGTGTGTGTGTGCGCGCGCTTGCGTGTGTTGCCGAGGGTGTGTATGTGCGTGACCATGGGCCAAGACATAAAAAGACTTGGGCACCTGTACTACGATGATGATGCAGTTGCTGATTTTGGTTCAACCAAAGGGGTATGATGCAGGCGCTCATACACATCTTTCTTTGGTCACACTGATGTGTTGCATTTCTCAAGTGTGCATATCTGCAGTTGGGTGTCAAGCAAATGCTGTGTATATATGATTGCATTTTGCTGTTGCAGCACATGTAGCAGGTGTTGCTAATTCTTGCATAAGCTTGTCACGATTGTTTGTGTCTGTCTGCCGCTGGGTGTCGAGCAGGAGCTGCTGCAATACTCTTACGCGCCCGCTTTAATTTTGAGCATGTGCAGATGGGTGTGAAGCAGACACTGTCGCAGACTCTCGTTACTGTTTCTCATATGCATGTGTGTCATTGTCTTTCGTAATGCACTCTGTTGCATGCCTGCAGCCTAGAGTGAAGAACACCATGTGCGTCACGTTGTGCAAAAAGATTTACGTCATGTTGTGTGAACGCATCTGCAGTTGGGTGTGAAGCAGATGCTGTGGCATTCACAGAGGAAGCTGGGGCTATGGAGGAAGCAGTGGTGACTGTGACTCCTGACGGAGCTTACGTTGCAGGTAATTCACAGGGTGTATCCTTTTTTATTTGCTGCATGCGAGATACAATCAAGTTGCAAGCGCTGCATTTGTGGGCTTATGTTTTTGCTTGGTTCATGCAATGACGGCAACCCTGGTGTCTTTCAAACCGGGAAAGTATTGCTTTGCTCTCTAATGTGAGTACAGGCACAAACACAGGAATGCAGAGTTACAATGGGTCACTCTGGGTTGCAATGGTTACAATTACGATGGTTACAATGGGTCACGATTACAAATACAATAGGTTTTGGATGTTGGCCAGGTGCAAGTTGCCTTTTCTGCCTAGTGAGCTAAAGCGTGGCTTCTGCTTTGGGTGTGGCTTTAAATCACATACCTGCCCACCTCGTAATTCCCCTTTGATTGCATGTGTCCTCTCACACAACAGTGTCTTGCTGCTCTACCTGGACCACGTCCTATTCCTATCCCAGCCTCTTTTGTGCATACGCATACAAACAGGCACATGCACACACGCTCACTGCACACACGCACTCACAAACACACAAATAAGCACACAAACATGAATACTCTCACACAGGTCCATTACAGCTAGACGTGGAAGACGGCAGGGCCAGGCTGGAGTTCTGTGTGCCCCTTGCTCCTGCTTCAGCAACGACAGGGTCCTCAGCAGCGGCAGAACAAGAAGGGCAACAACAGCCCAGAGAGCGTGTGCGTGTAGTGCATAGGCTGCAGGTGAGGGTAGTGCATAGGCTGCAGGTAGTGTATAGTCAGTCCAGGGATAGTCAGTCCAGGGAGTGTGTGCGTGTAGTGTATAGGCTGCAGGTGAGAGTAGTGCATAGGCTGCAGGTGAGGGGGGAGAGTGTGTGTGGCGTGCGAAGCCTGCAGTGGTCCTATGATTAGGATGTGTGTGCTGCAGGTGAGAGAGGGGGGGTAGGGCTTTGGGTTGATGTTGGGGTGAGGCCCGTTCCACTATGGCCTCCTATTCTTCAACACTCATTCTTGACACTAGGCAGCCTGGAAGTAGGTTGCTTTATAACAGTTAAATCAGCATGCCTGTACTTATATGTGGTATTTTTATTATTTTACCTACGAAATCACCCCCGCAACCTTTGGCACCGAGCTTAGTCCACAGGGCTGCTTCTCTTTGTATACGATTGCATGATGTATTCGGGGTTGCACGCTGAATGCGGGCTGCTTCTATTTCATATGCAATTGCACACACGATGTATTCGTAGCTGCACGTTGCAGAGCGGGTCTTCCTGCATTGCTGTATTTTGTATTTTCCACATATGCCACCTGGCAGCTGAAAACTGTTTGTGTGGTTGCTTTTATTTCATATGCAATTGCACGATGTACTCCTGGTTGCATGTTGAAGGTTGGGTCTTCATGCATTGTTATTTTTCCTACATACCAGCTAGCAGAGCGAGCGGCAGGAGCTGGAATTGCATTGTTGGTTCTTATCACACGCGGTCGCACTTTGCCAATGCCGATATCCCTGCACTTTTATTTCCTTGCAGGTCAATTGGCAGAGCAAGCAGTGGGAACTGAGCCGTGTTGAGGTGCACAAGGAGCGCTACGATGGGCCTTATAAGGGGCAGATGGACCTGTGTGGGTGCGGTGGAGGCATGCCAGTGAGTGTCGGTCATGGCAGTGCGATGTTATGTGGTCTAGAAGGTGCTTAAGGAGCGCTTTGATGGGGCCTACAAGGGGCAAATAGACGTGTGTGGGTGCGGTGGAGGCATGCCAGTAAGTGTCGGTCATGGCAGTGCGATGTTATGTGGTCTAAAAGTTGCTTAAGAAGCGCTTTGATGGGGCCTACAAGGGGCAAATAGACTTATGTGGACGCGGTGCAGGCATGCCAGTGAGTCGCCCTGCAAGGGGCAGATAAATATGTGTGGATGTGGTAGAGGAATGCCAGCTAGTTTTGGTCATGCTAGTGCAATGTTGTGATGTTACTTGGTTTTAGGACTTGCTGGGCGCAGCAGGACGCAAGCAAAGAAAAAAAGGGTGTGATCCAGCGTTGAGGTTGTTCTATTGGTTTGCAAGACATTCGATGCACTTGCCTTGCCATCACTAGCTCCCCCTGGGTCTGCAGAGAGTAAAATATATTTAATCAAGATAATACAGGCGGTGAAATAATATAGCCGTTTTCATGTCAACCTAGGACATGAGCCCCCTCAGGTCTGAAAACTCTAAAACAAGGAGCAGAAAACAGAGTGGTTAAAATCGTTTTTGCAAAGGTCTGCGCGATCCTCACTTTTTTGAGGATTTTGCAGTACCTGGGCTCAAGCTTACAAGGTGGCTCCTTTGTAATTTATGTGCTTGCTGGGAATGAAAGCATGTGTCGTCTTCTGTCATTTTTATTTGCCGGCCTCCTTTTTCAAATTAAGTGCATTTTGAATCCACTGCTTTGTTACGATTTATGTTGCATCGTCACCCGTTGCTGCTTGGCCCTAGCAGCCTACACAACCTGTAAAAACAGGTTGGGCAGCTGCTAAACGTGCTGTCCACCTCTGTGTTATATAGGGTTGGCCAGAACCGCATATGCACACCGTTTATGACCGTATGTATGGTAATTTCCCTGCTAAAAGTACCGTTTATACACCATATATGTGTATGTATGTGTGGCTTTGGCCATCCCTAGTGTTATGCATGTTGTTTGCACCTGCATGCTCATGTCTGCAGTCCACTTTTTGTATTTGTCAATGTCATAGAAGGCTACCATATTTCAGAAGGTCACCATGTCTCTGAAGGTCACCATGTCTCAGAAGGTTGCCATGTCTCAGAAGATTACCAATCCATTGGCTTTGTTGTTTTGCTGCACAGGTGTTCTCCAAGACACAAGTGGCGTCAGAAGAACGAGCAAAGAGCGCTCAAGCCTGGCCGCAGTCTAACCTATGGTCATACAAAATGGATGCCAGTGGTGCTCCTCAGCTGTCACAGTCACTTCCTACCAGGTATTTACTTTACGAGGTTGCGCTCCTCCTCTCTGTGCATTATTGTTTGCACCTGCATCACATGCACGCACACGCACATACGTAAACACCTTTGCACACACACACACACACACACACACACAGCCCACAAGCCATTCAAATGCAAGATGGTCCAGGATCAACGTGCACCCTCCTACCGTTGGGCATAGTCCTTCACAGTCGAGTGGGTGGAGCCAAAGGTGACCTTGATCTGCAGGTTACCGTGGCGGTCGGAGAATCAGAGAACAGGACGTCCTTGTGTAGTTACTCAGACAACCGTTTGCAGCGGACAGTGATGGGTACGAGTCGAGCTTCTGCCTAAGATGGGCAATTTACGAAGGGCTTACACAAGAAGGGGGGTGACAACAGCTACTGCATAACTGCACAACAGCTTGGCTCTTTTCATTGATTCGATTTGTTTTCCTCTGTTGCTTTATTGGTTGTTGTGCTGAGTCAAATAGTTTGCAGTGACAGTGATTTGCTACATGTTGTTTGAGCATGCCCTTGGTGTCTTGCGCCAAGTACGGTTCAAATGCACACCAGATATGCATGAATGAGCTGGCTTGTAAAATGCTCTTCAAGGTTTACAAGGTATACAAATTAAGCCATTGGTCAAAACGTGTGACTGCTAGGCTGCGTATGTTAAACGTGTAAAACCTGCGATAATTGTTGTTGTAGCTCCAGACTTGTAGCACCTACAAAAAAAAACCTAGAAAGGGGAAAAGGCACAACGTTGTTTGTGACATTGCAACACTGAATAAAATCAGTTAACAATCAAGCATCTGCCAGGACCAACCGACCGCATTAAATTAAAGAGGGGGAAACATCTGTGAGTTTTGGGCACGTAAAAGAAACATAAATCTATTACACTGAGGATACCAAGAATGAGGGAGGCAAATAACATTATATATAAACTCATGTGTGAGGAGCAGCACATGCACAACGAGAGGGTCCGGAACATCAAACATGGTCTGCTTCATAACCCTTTTGCTGCGGGCCCTGCTGCTAGATGAACTCTGAACCAACACTTGCCTGGCTAAGACTGTTGGCTAAGACTGTTAATTAATCGGGTATAAAGAGCACATTGAAATCAGATATTAAGCAATTTAGTGGGAAAATCCATTTGGGAACGGTTCTACTTTCAGCTGTTTCAGGAATCTGGAAATTTTGCATGGTCATCCGTTCGTTGCTGCCTATATCTTTGAAGACAATGCATGATCCAAAGGAGCCTATCTTGCTGATAGCCTTAAAGGTCATGCGGCATGTTAAGTTGTGTCTTTCGGTGATCATGTTCCTTATTTGCGTGTGTTGGCACCCAGAAAGGATGTGCAGGGCATTGTCTACTTGTGGGCAGAGGGAGCAAGTTTGACTTGTTGAGAGTTTGAACAATACCGCATGTTTTTGATTATATAGGGTGCCTGTTCTGTATTTCAAAATGATACATTTGGTCTTGGTCTTAAAGGGGACATCGGATGATGTTAGGTAAGCATTGCTAGTGGCTCCATTGGCAGTGCCGTCCTTTATGAGGGGCTGGTAGTACGTATGGTAGTTGGGCGTCACGGTGGTTTGGTAGGTACCAAAGAAGCTTTGGGGGAGGAGAATGAGCCATGTTTGTTGTATGGGTACATGCTTCTTTAATTTGCCAAGACCATCGAGTTGCTTTGTGATTTGAGGAAACACTTTTTTTCTTTCTGTTTACACCTTTTTTTGAGGACTTTTCAACAGCCCAACCCTTTTTGCTGCAACAGGTCAACAACCAACTTGTTCATGATTTCTTTTCTCAGCAGAACAATAGACTTTCTTCTTCTTTCTGAGCTTATGGATTTATTTGTGGCTGGCCGAGACCAGTCAGCAGCCGATCAGCCAAACAACCTGGCTGAAGGTCACCCCCAATTGTAACCATTGTAACCATTATTTGTGGCTGGCCGAGACCAGTCAGCAGCCGATCAGCCAAACAACCTGGCTGAAGGCCACCCCCCATTGTAACCAATATATATGTGGCTGCCGGTTACCCCCTTTACAGAGAGATTCTAACCACCGCAATAAATTGCACAGTTACGATGCTACCAAGCTCTCAAAGAATCAATTGACAATTAATTATAATTAATAAGATATTAATAATGCTTCCACCCACCCATTCATAAATAGTGCGTCAAACCAGCTAGCAGTCTCACACTTAGACTGAAAGCCTTTCCTTGTAAACCTTGTTCAAACATAATGAAGATAATAAATACAGTACGATTAGTACAAGAATGGCATGCACAACATTTGGACACAAGAATGAATTGTTTTGAAATCAAAAATTCGTGCACAGTCTGGAGAACAAAGCAATCAAGAAGAGGCATTATTCCAGGAAACCAATCAGACATCAGAATCCTCAGTTTTGCTGCCAACAATAACATGAAGTTCAACAAATTAATTAATTGGCAAGGAGTGTTTTCTTGCGTTGGACACTGCTGCCCTCCCATGCACCTAGGTCAACAACTTAAGCCAGGAGCATGACTGCAGCCAAGGACACAGCGAGCGCCACTAACCCACCCTTGACCATGGAGCCAGCACTAGCTAAAGACTCTGAGACACCTTCCTTGATGGAACCTGCTTCTAAACCATAATCACTTTCCAATTCCTCAAAGTCACCATCGAACTCTCCATCATCAACGGAGTCTTTGAAAGCCCTCTTTGTTGTTTCTGCAACCATTGGGGCATGTGTGTGTGTGTGTGTGTGTGTGTGTGTGTGTGTGTGTGTTAATTATACCTGCCAGTCAAATTATCATTCCAGAACCACATGTGTTTTTGTGGTGTACATACAGTACCTTTACAAGGGGAATCACAATCAGGCCTGTGCACTTACGCCGTAATGTTGAATTTTAGACCGTAATTACCCCGTACGGTCGGCCAATATTATGGTGTCCATAACTGGCTACCATACCATACCATAATTGGCTGTTTGGCTCCAATTTTCAACAAAACAATTGCCTATAGAAATAAAACACAAGTACTTGACCAGAAATCAAGTACTGCGTCCGACTTTTGAGTTCCATGCAAGCCACTGCTGTGCTGGGCCCCTTCCCCGAGTATTGTGTGGCCTCAGCACATGGGAGGAGCATGCTGAGAGGTGTTTGGATCGGAAAGGCCTTTCTGAGGCCATATTAGAACCGTTCCGTACACCGTACAGTAAATTGCCGTAATTCTGGCAAATCACGATCCTCAAAAATCGTAATCACGCCGTAATTTACAAAATTACAGTACGTACAGTAAAAAGTGTACCGTGCCGTACAGTGCACAGGCCTGATCACAATACATACGGTCAAATACAGTGTAATTTTGGCCTACTTTATGCTAATTCAATGCAGGACAACCATCTTCTGGTACACACTTGCTGCAAACTACAACTCGCACCTGAGTCCTCATCCATGTCTTCTTCGGTCGTGTCATCTGGGAAGTACAAGGTAATGTCGAAATCCACGTTGTCGCCATTCAGAACGAGCTCAATCTCACCAGCATTGGCGCGTGTAGATTCATCCAAGGCCTTCTTGAGCATCTGCAGGGGGAAGGAGTTGATTGTGCGTGTTAATGTGTGGCGATGCCTTTAGACATAATCATCTGTCCTTTACCCCTGAGTCATGTTCTCTGCATTTGCAGGCAGTGACCAAATTTTGTGTTGCATTGATGCATCAAATTTAAGACACATCAGATTCATTGCATGAGCAAGTGTGCGACATCTCACCTTTGCAGCAAGATCCTTGACACTAAGAAGTGATCGGCGGCTTTCAGTGTCAGTTCGATTCCTCTCCTCATAAAGCCTGGC
>Ga0307974_1003492_pt1 | contig 11316 bp, 13 predicted proteins | sample OrgLakmetagen784_FD_201812 | JGI IMG/M metagenome (GOLD analysis project Ga0307974, IMG submission 201812) | Saline water microbial communities from Organic Lake, Antarctica - #784 | ecosystem: Environmental > Aquatic > Non-marine Saline and Alkaline > Saline | place: Antarctica: Organic Lake... | reverse complement strand
GTGCGTGTGCCTGTGTGTGTGCTCCCACAATTCAGGAGGGTATAATGCATGCCTGCATTTCTCGAACCGTGCTCCGTGCATAGTAAGCAGTCAGGACACATGCACAGGCACACGCACCTGCACGCCCTTGTGGTGTGGCCAGGAACGCCGCTGTAGATGCCAGACTCTCCTGCCGTGCTGCCTTCTGCTCTGCAATGGCTGTGGCATCCCCGGCGTTTACCCTCGCCCTCAACACAGTCGCTGCTTTCCGGTCGCGCGCTCTGTAGGTCTGTAGATTGGTTTCGGGACAGGCCTGCACAGACGGGAAACAAACGAATTTATAGAAAGTTCGATTTAAATTAGTTTAGATTTCGGTCGAAATTTCAGCTGGGGCATATGAGAAAGAATGCGTGCCAGTCCACGCCTGACGCCCAGGGACTCCACTGTGTGTGTGTGTGTGTTTGTGTGTTGCAGAGGACAGTGGAGGAAGGAGAAAGAGAGTGAGTGCCGCAAATGAGGAAAGAGAGGAAAAGCCACAGGCCCACAAGTTTGAATTCAAACTTTGCCGCCTTTTGCCAGCCGAACTTGGGGCTGCTCACCTTGTACCTCCCTGCCCTTGCATGCGCCTCCGGGAACCTATGAAACTCAACAATCCTAGACAGGCGCAGGCTTGGCTCCCCATCGCGGCCTCCTGCTGCGTGGACCTGGAATGCGTCGTCGCAGTCCACCTGGATCACCCTTGGATTGTCCTTTGAAATAGTCAGCCTGCGTGTGCGTGCGTGCGTGCGTGCGTGCGTGCATGAACCCGTGCGTGCATGCGAACGTGCAAGCGTGCGTGCGTGCGTGCGTGCGAGCAGCTCCAGTAACACGCAAACACACACCTGTTATGAAGGCTGCCGTATGGGGCAAGCAGCTCTGCAGCGTTCTCCTTGCGTTGAGGTTTGCCAAACACGGCCAGAGAACTGATACTACCTTCTTCATTTATGACTTCTGACGCTGCATCCGCATAAGGGTCAGCCTTCCCTTCAACCTTCCTCTTCCTCCCCATTGTTTTTTGCCTGTTGTGGTCAAATATGTATGCAGAAATACAATTGTAAGCTGCCTGTTTCAAATTGCATTCAAATTTCGTCCAAATTGCATTCAATATGCATTCAATATGCAATTCAATATGCAATTCAAAATGCCTCCAAAGCTAGTGGCACAAGTGAAAATGCATGAGCTGTGTGTAATGCACAGTGCATACCAGCATCCTCAAGATCCTCAAGATCATGTGTTTGACTAGATGTGTGTGTCTACTGTCATACATGTAAAGAAAGTGCACAGCAATTACTGGATTGCAATGAGGAGATGAATGTGTAACAAGGTTGTTAGTACACATTCCATGTCGGACGCAATGTCAAGAGGCGCCCAGCTCGATTTGTCTGTGTGCACTGTGTCACACGTTTCTTGACCAGTTGAGGATAGGCAGCCAGAATGTCATAGTGAGTACCCATTATTTCATCCATTGTGCCAATGTGTGCGTTAAAATCTCCGCAGGCTACAAGATAGGTTGTTTCTACCAAAGCCTGTTGTATCTCGTCCCCAAAATGTGCATACAAATTCTCCATCTCCGTTCTGTCTCCCCTTTTTTCAGGTGGAATGTAAATGGAGCACAATGTAACATCTCTTATTACTCCAGAAATTTCGTTATCACATTTAAGCCCACACAGTCTGCGTTTCATTTGAAATTCCGGTAAACGTGATGGAATCAGCAATGCTGGAGGCTGCCAAGAGTGCCACTCCGTACCCCTTGCGGCCATTGCTCTCATCAGGAACATGTGTCTTGCCAACCAAAACATGGTGGGGAAGGATCTGTAGTTTTCTGCCTGAATCGTTTGTTCTGGTTTCTGCCAGAGATTTTCAAACGGTGTCTACGGATGTTTTGGTACAGCTCCTCCAACTTCAACGGATTTTCAGCATTTGGGAGGCCGTCACAGTTCACACTCAGAATCTCCAATCCTGACTCAAGGCAACGTACTCAGCGGTGGGTGCCCCCACTGTTCCCTTGACCAACATTCTGCCGTAAGTGTTCCTTGCAGGGGGGTTGTTTGTAGGGATGCGGGGTCTGCCTTCCCTTTCATTCATGTTCACACCCGTATTGTCATCATTGTGTTGCTGTTGCTGTTGTTTTTGTTTGGCAGTATTGTACGTATGGTGTTCAGGATGGTGGTGGGGTCGTTTTCCACGACAGTGCTGTAATCAAAACCCTCAACTTTCAAAGCATGCACACGCAAGCGGAATCTACTGACATTGCGCATAACATGTTTGGACAGATCAAGACGGAAATACCGTGGTACAATAGTCGGCATACGCTCATTCCTAGAAAAAGGGGTGACAAACCAAGAATTTTAAGTGGCCAGTTTGTTGTTTTGCGTGTTAGGGTCCACCAACTCAGCGTCTCTCCAAACACCTCTCATCCTATGCTTCAAATCTGCAGTAAACTCTAGCATAGAATAGCACGCCCAGTTTGAACAGCTCGTGCATACAACTCACACCCACGCAGTTCCTGAAAAGCGCTCAGCAATTGAGCTGTCCAGCAGGCACTTGAACGAGGCTGTAAGTTGAGATCAGCCTGGACTACCCTCCGCAAAGTGTCACTATTGGTATAAGCATACTATTGAAAAGCTTGACAGCTGACCGAAACCAGTAAAATTGCAACGGTTTGTGTCCACATTCTTGAAGTACAGCCCAGTTAGTGGTAGATCACTTAACACCTAACGTGCCCTTCAGAAAATGCAAATGAAGCGTAGACAGCGGACTAGAGAACTCCCTGCCTGCCTGCAAGAATCCAGTACCCCATACTTGACTACCATACATGCCAGCAGGAATAACATGCGTCTTAGCGAGCCACAAAGAAGTGTGCGGCCTGCCTGCCAAAGCGTGTTCACGCACGAATCTACATATCCTATAGGCAGAGGCAAGAAAAGGACGGGACGCTTGTTTAGCAGACTTAGCCATGCATGTTTAAAGTCCTGTAGAAGGCCATTCCCAGATACCTTAAAGAATCTTTGTGATGAAGGGTGGCACCGCCAACATCAAAAACAGAAACTTTTTCACCCGCGGAGTTGAAGTGCACAACCTCGGACTTGGAAGCGTTGACGATTAGATGTTTATTCCTGGCGTACACAGCCAACCGACTCAGCATGATTTGCATATCACGGGGCTCATTTGTCAGCAAAGTCAGATCATCTGCATACAACATGTGTGAGACATGCACACCCACGATTCTGGTGATAGCCCCTGATACACCCTCAGCAATGTCGTCGATATCGTTAATGTAAAGGGAAAAAAGCAGGGGAGACAGAGGGCAACCCTGTTTTACCCCACGAGTCGGATGCACACGAGCAGTCTTATCACCCTCCTTCAAGACATACTCATCACAGTTGTACATGTCTTAAATCACAGACGACAAAGTCGCAGGCATGCGAGTGCACTGAAGGTGTTTCCATAGTGCATCCCTTGGAATGGTGTCATAGGCTTGTTTAAAATCAATGAAAGCAGCATGCAACCTAGGCGACCCATTGGGTTTATTTGTCTGTGCAGCATGTTGTAAGTGCCAAAGAATGAACATGGGTTGCAAAGTGTTACAATCTGGGTAAAAACTATATTGGGTGTCAGGGATCTGACCAGTTGCCACACACCACTCAGTAAGCACCGAGCGAGCAACATTGGCATACATACGGTACATAGTGCCACTGACAGCCAAAATGCGGTAATTGTTGGGATCCAAAAGGGGGCCCTTCTTATACAGAGGGCTAAGCTTCGCTTGCTTCCAGCACACAGGGATGCAGGCCTTGACATACAGCAGTTTGAACAACTGAGCAATGTAAGGTGCTAAGACGTTAATACGCTCACAACCACGCCCATCAGGCTTTGGCCGAACCACTACAGCATTCTTAATAAAGGAACAGCCACGCAATCAAAACCTGGGGAAGCACGTCCGTTCATCTCTCCTTTTTGCTCAGCCACCAAGGCAAGCATGGTATTGCTATTAGGGGGATTAATAGTGTCAGGAGCAGGCATCATATCATTCTGAGCACCTTGTTGTAGCAGAACTTCTGGGGGGAGGGGGTTACGTTTAAGCGGCACCGCCATGTCTCTAGCTGATAAGCCACTTCCCACCCCCAGACCTTGCGGTTGCACACCTCTTGCTGCTGATGGACGGAAATGTCAATAAAGATAAGCATTTCAGGCTGGTTGCGTCAGTGGCGTTGGCTGCGTGCATTTGGGCTGACGAGCATAGCGTGTAGCTCAGGGTTTTTGTTGAATAACTTGTGCAGAAAGGCAGCCCTCTGGTACTTAGCATACGCACACTTTGTGTTTAGAAAAGGGTGGGATTTTTGCTGGTCTCAGACAGTAATGCTGGGTCTTACGCTTTGTTGTTACGGTTGCTGAACTGACGTATTGTAACCATTGTAAATTGTAAACCTTACAGCATCGGTGGCGTAACTTTGAGAGCGAAAGAAATATCGAGGGAGTGAAGGCCACTTCCCCACATTTATGAGGAAGTAACAGCCACTCTAACAGCAAGTATATAAAAAAGAATGTTCAATTAGGAGGGTGTGGTGCTTGGCCAGGGTTAACTACAAAGGAAATAACCGGCAGCCACCCATGCACAAATACTTCTCTTCTGGTCACAGCCAGTGCAAAAGAAAGGAGAGGTTTTCCAGTTAATCTTACCCTAAGGATGCTCTAAAGGATAATGCAAGGTGGAGGCAAAACCCAAGACAAAGAGAAAGCCAGAAGGAAGTCACACGTAGCAAGTTCAGGCTTGCTCATTGAATTCATAAAAGGGCAACTGTGATATAACGCAATGCAGAGCTATGGTCCCCAGGCAAGATGATTGAGGGATCAGCATCCAGCAAAAGGTCAAAGAAAGCAAGAAACATGGCCTAGTCGTCTGCATACAATGGTTACAATGGGTACAATGCATTGGGGGTGACCTTCAGCCAGCTTGTTTTGACGGTTGGCTGCCGACTGGTCTCGGCCAGCCACAAATAAATCCATAAGTTCAGAAAGAAAGGGGGAAAGTTTAATGTTTTGCTGAGGGGAAATTAGCTACTTCACCAGGACACTGGTCGCATACGCGGGAACCGCCCTCAAGCCGCGCTGCTGCCTCAATAGTTGAAGTATGTGCACGCTAGCAGAGTCTACTGACATGTGCATACTGCATAGAGCCTCAGCATCTCAGATCACCCTCCCCCCAGGAATGCTGAACCCACAGCCATGCAAGCAAACAGACAACAAAAAGCCAGAACGGCCCACAGCGACCAAAAAATCCAATCTTTCGAGTCACCACGGCGTATAGCATAGTTCTGCTTATTTGGAGGTCTTCACTTACAAATTGCCTGCTGCCCTAACGGGGAGGTGTTTACATACATGCCATCGTGAGCCTCCTCCCAATTTATGTGAGGAAATGAGTTCCTCCCTGGCCTAATGTTGTCTTGTTCCGCTTTAATGCAAGCAAAGTGGGCCCCATCTTGGTGTCGTGAAGGCTTTTGATAATGTGCAATGCGTGGGAACAATGGCTTGCCTTTGGCCTGGCGTCGCTGGGTCTAAGGTAGTCCTGGCTTGTAACCGTCAGCGTACTACTAATAGTATTGGCAGAGTGCATTATATGGACCTTGTAGGCAAATTTCTTTACTCTATGAGAATCATAATACAGTTCCATAAAGGTTCTATTTCGCTTGCATCGTGAGATGCATAGGGCTCTGTCATTATTACCAAGGGGAACACAACAACTCAGAGAAACCGGAGAAACGGGAGAAAACTAAAGACTAAAATATAGAAAAGAGGTGAAGGAGGGGGGGGAGTATGCTAAAGATAGAGTTGCGTTCTCCAAGGAATAAAAAGAATGGAGAAGGGAAGCAGAAACCGGAGAAAAGCAGAAAGTGAGAACATCTCACTTTATGCTACACTTCAAGAACCCGAGTTCAAGTGTTTCACACTGAACTCATAAGTTCCATCGTGTATATATTGTAGATGGTGCCATCCACCACACCTGAGAGGAGAGCAAAGGAAGCTTTTTGAAGAATGATGCAGAACTCTGTGTTGTTCCTTTGCGGGATGCAACTGGCTTTAAAGTTTCTCATGCCCACAGTTGCATACTTGATCTCAATGAAGATCACACTGGTGTCTGCCGAGATCTGTTCTGGACGGCTGGAGGTAAACCTGTGTTAAACGAGTGTGGGTTTGAATTATTTTTATCTTCTGTGTCAAGCCAGTAGATGCATGTTATATAAGGGATTATCGTCAGGGCCAGCTGTTTTGATGCATGTATCAGCAACATCAGAGTAGATGACCGCCAGTAGTAGATGACAGCGAGAGACTTCAAACAAGAGCGCCAGCATGCATGGTCATTGCCAATAATACTACTGCTGGCGTGGGGATTGACTTTGTAGAAATGAATGGGCGATGGTGACGGTTGCATTGCTATGGCAATGGATTGGAGGACATCTCCTTGACTGGATGTGGTGGCGGTGGAGGTTCAGGTGTGAGAGCCGCTTTTATTTAACTCAGTGTAGTGACGTTGTTTGGCTGTGCGTCTGTGGCTATATGGGAGTACTAGCCGTGTATGATTGCTGCTGCTTAAGCTGTTAGCTCTACATACGAGACATTGCTGGTCGCTCACCCATGCTTCTCGGGTTCACGTAATGGCAAGATACACGTTCAGATGAGGGGTGGTGAACACTTGATCCATTGTCTTGCCCTAATTTGTGTGTTCTTAAGGCTGCCATCAGGCTCTCCTTTTTGCTGGTTCAGAGCTCATCTAGCAGCAGGGCCAGCAGCAAAAGAGCAATGAACCAGACCATGTTTGATGTTCCAGACCCTCTCGTTGTGCATGTGCTGCTCCTTATACTTGAGTTTATGTTATAATAATATTTGCCTCCCTCATTCTTGGTATCCTCAGTGTGACAATCCATGTTTTTTATGTACCCCAATACCCTCTTTGATTTAATGCGGTTGGCTGGTCCTGGCAGATGTAGTCTGGTTGTTTTAACTGAATTTATTCAGTGCTGCTACGTCACAAACAGCGTCGTGACTTTTTTCCCTTTCCAAGGGTTTTTTTGTAGGTGATACGAGTTTGGTGCTACAACGAACACTTCTTACAATTGTAACAATGTTTCACATACGCAGCCTAGAAGTCGCACGTTTTGACTGATGGCTTTTTTGAACTCTGAAGGCTTCCGCTGAGATGCCCTTTGAGGCATATATAGCAATGTATCCTTACCTTACCTTACCTTTGCTTGATCTGAAGGCAACACGGCTTCTTGTTGATAGTATAATTCATCCTCCTTATGTTTTCCTCTTTGCTTTTACTAAGTTGGTGAGAGAGTTTTACGGTACCCAATACCAAAGTGGCTCCTTTTCCTTAATTAAAGAAGCGAAGGAGTGATGATCACTGCCTGTGTAGTTTTTTCATTTCCTTTCTGGTATTAGTAGATATAAAAGCTGTTAGCTGGTTGCCCAATACAAAAAGGATGCCCAAGTTTAATAAGTACTATTTTAGCAGAGGGGGTCAACTGAGCAAATGTCCTGAAATGTGACTTGTTTGATGCGAATTCTGTTTGAATGATATAACTAGATGGTTCATGAAGTCTGGGGCCAAAAGGACCACCCCAGTGGTCTGGACAGAAATACAGCAAATTTTGGCACTGAGTTTCCACATTACAGGCCACCACGCCCCAACCAGGGCCTCTTTTCATCCCAAAACAAGACAGGAGGACTTCCTTTATGATACCAACTTATCCTAGAATTTGAAAAGTATATATGGTGAAGGTTGAATTTCCATCTTTTTGGCACCCCTTTTGCTGATTTTCTTTAAGTATGACAGGGGAAAAAATTACGCAGGCAGTGAAATACACTCCCCACATTAATATTAAATAAGAAAAAGGAGCCACTTTGGTACCGGATACCATAAAACTCCTCCACCAAAGGAAAAATAAAATATCAATGAGGATCAGGAGGGTTGCAGGCTTGACCTGAAACTGTCTCCTGATGAGAGTTGATAATAGTGCTAGAAAGGGCACGTCTGGTATGAACAAGTTTGGCAGCATAATCGACAGAATGAACATGAAGCTTTGAATTAAGTTTCTAACTCTTTGAGAATCAAGACCCAGCTCCTTGAAAGGCTTCAGAGTGTGAGTGTTGTAGATGGCTGGTGCCGCCCACTACTACACCCAAAAGGATGATGTGGAGAGTAACAGAGGCTCCTTGGAGGATGGAGCAGAGGCCTTTGTATTGTTCCTGCGCGGCACTCAGCTGGTTCTGTGGCCTACTAGACACTAGTAGTGTCATCACAGTACTTGATTTCGATGTGGTGAATGTCACGTTGTAGAATGCTGAGATCTTTGGGTCGGTGCTATCTGGGGTGGGTGGATCTGCTAATGGCTGCTCAGATGCTCCTGGTATCCCTCAGCTACCCCCTGCCACTCCTAAGAACCCACCCCCCTTCATTGCTAGTCTGTTGATTCCTAGTTTTCAAGCAAGGAGATGGGAGCAAGCAATTCAGCATCCGGACGGGCTGGGAGGTAAACCTATTTTTGTCTGAGAAGCGGGGTGCGTGGAAAGAGCCACTAGTGAAAGTACTTTGGTATAATCCTGGTTTCAGCCGAATTGGGAATCTGAAGATTTTGCATAGCCAGCCGTTCGCTGCTACCGATATCCATGCAGACAAAGTCAGTGTGAGTCCATGTTTTCATATGCCAAAACACACAGATGATTTCCCCTTTTGACGTAGTGCGGTCGGTTGGTCCTGGCAGATGCTAATTTGTTTTTACTGGTTTATTTCAGTGTTGCATTGTCACAAATAACGTTGAACCTTATCTCCTTTACAAGGGGTTTTTTGTAGGTGCTACAAGTCTGGTGGTGCTACAACAATCATCACAATTTCTAAATGTTTTGCGTACGCAGCCTACCCGTAGCACGTTTTGACTGATGGCTTTAACCGTTGAGTGACTGTAAACTCAATGACTGCAAACTCTGTTTGCTGTCATCAGGTTCTCCTATTTGTTGCCTTGCTTACAGATTAAATTTGAGAGCAGAGAGGCAGGGACGGCTTGCTGTGGCCACACCGTGCGTGAATACCTTTAAGGCGGCCAGCACAAAAGAGCACCCTTCCTTCCGCATCCATGCTGATATTGCTACATAATCTGCGTTCTATTCCTTCTCTTTTTTATTAAAGAGTGGCAATTGTGACAGCTGCCAGTTCTTGCCCCTGCCGCATTTGTTGCGGCACGGAAATGCTCTATAACCTAAAACAAAATATTATGTACAGACCTTGTAACCAACACTCAACTACTCAACACGTGTCTGAAACATCAAAATTCCAATCAAGTTAAAACTGCTTTGCAAGGTATGTACAACTATGAAGCAAAATTATTGCATTTGAGATCACAAAGAAGTGTACTCACCACAACTTATTCAAGAGTCCCAATGTCAAACGTTCAGACTATTCTGGATCAGCAGACATCAAGGAGAAGGCAGACGTCTGCAATTACCAGCAGACTCCATTTCATCCGTGCAACCATACATAATTGGCGGCAGGAACACTGTCTGCGTCCACCCTTCATGTCTCATTGATGGCCGAGAAGGAGCTCCCCATCAAAGTAGCCCTCCTCTTGCCTGTCTTCCACCCAGGAAACACCATCATCACCCCCAAGGCCGAGCCAGTCATCCATGGCTGACAGCTCAGCCTCTCCTTGCTGCTGCTGCTGTTGCTGCTGCTGTGTGCATGATATGTGTGAGAGAGCGAGGGTGTTGCTCGCGTGGTATTTGAGAGCAATTGAATATGCATGCAGCTTCCGTCCATGATCAACATGTGGAGGGTTTAAATCAGCAGAGAAGGAGTTTGAGCAGCATTGCCTCTTTATAATTAGGGGCAGCAAACCTGCATCAAGCTGTGAATGTGAGAATGAAAAGGAAGAAAAACCTGTTTCAGGCTCTGCTGATTTGAAACACAATCCACCAGCAGTGTGAGTATACTGATGCCAAGAACCAGATCACCAGGAGATGCACTGCAAACACTCACGCACACATATGCAATTGCACACACACACACACACACACTCTCTGGCACTGGTGTGCAGCCTAGGACCATGGATGGTATAGCTCAACAGCCCTAAAAACATTTCTGAAGACGAGAGACCTCCCAGGTATGCATTACACTCAAGACGCACAAACTTTCTGCAGGGTGCCTCTACGACTTACTTGTTGGTCCATTGCCAGTTGCCTGCTGTCCCCCCCTCTCGATTCTTGCTGGTCGCAGTGTGGCCCTGCAGGCTTGGTCTGATGCCAAGAGCCCGCACCTGAAGGCGAGAATAAGTAAGGCGGTGGCGTCACACAATTGCTAAACCCATCCAAGCGTGGTCACAATAAGCACAACACACCTGGCACACACAGTATGCGTATTACACTAACATATGCACACACACACACGCACCTGGGTCTGCCCCTGTTTTGCCTTGCCAAAAGTGCAGCAACGGAGCCACCTGGAAGTTAGACAGCACCTGCACAAATAAAATTGGTGAGTTGAGCTATAGTAGAAGCTGTTCATTTGTGTGTGTGTGTGTGTGTGTGTGTGTGTGTGTGTACCTGAGTCGCAAAAGCATACACAACAAACAGGCACACCCCCTCCTACATTCCCACATTCATCCCCACATCCAAACACTCAAATACATGTGCAAACACACACACACACCTGCAGCCTGCCAGCAATGCCCCCATCTCCGTAGACCACGCTTGGGCAATGAGCCTTGTGCTGCTCAGCTGCACAGGCCCCGAGGGTAGCCCCCTTACCCGTCTCTGCTGTTGCCACATCACGCTGTGTGCTGGTGTCGTCGCCCCCATCATCACCTACATAAGTGCGCATGAGGAAATCAAGGGTTCGTAGAGAGTTCCTCTTGTAGTGCTGGTGTGGTCACTTCCAACGCACGTTGTACACGCACAAGATCAGGATCTGCATCCAAAATTCCTACTGTATGCCTGTGCTAAGCAATCATCCCTACCACATGTGCCAATGAACGCATAGAGATGGCATCTTGTATGTCGAGGGTGGAAGCTACCATATCTCCTGATGCAGCCCCCCTTCAAAGCAGGCTCATGCCCCTCACGGATCAGTAGTGTGTCTTTGCTGTAGTACTTTAATTTCAGTCTTGATCTTTGTGGAATGTAGGGATTCTGATCGCTTGAATGATACACACAGACATGATTGGACCGCAGTGTTTATGTAGGGCAAGGTGTAGCCACTGATTGCCTTTGAGATTATTTGCTCCCCCCTCCCCCTCCCCCTCCCCCTCC
>Ga0307974_1003491_pt1 | contig 11316 bp, 17 predicted proteins | sample OrgLakmetagen784_FD_201812 | JGI IMG/M metagenome (GOLD analysis project Ga0307974, IMG submission 201812) | Saline water microbial communities from Organic Lake, Antarctica - #784 | ecosystem: Environmental > Aquatic > Non-marine Saline and Alkaline > Saline | place: Antarctica: Organic Lake... | reverse complement strand
CCTCCTCACTCCCCTCCTCGCTGTCATCTTGGCTGCCTCTCCCACCCCTTCATCCCATTCCACCCTCTCCCTCACCTCCAATTGATGAGGTGGCAGAACCTACCCAGCTGGTGCTGCTGCTAGCCTCCCTGCCAACACATCTGCAGGCCCTAGGGATCTCATACTCATCTCCGCCCCCTTACTGCCTCCACACTCAAGGAATTCAAAAATAGTTGTTAAATCCAATCCGCAGTAATCCGCACCCCCTCACATACTTACTTATTCCGGGGGGTATGAGTTGGCCGCACCACAATATTTTTGCGGCGTGATATAATATTCGCATGGTAGGCTGCTAAACTTGTTCATACCACAGACGTGCCCTTTACAGTACCATACCAGATGCCAGCATACCAACTCTTGCCGGGAGCCGGATACAGGTCATCAATTTTGTAACACAGCATTGTACAAGCTTACATATAAAGTTAGGCAGAGAAATCCGTCAAAAAATGATCTTAAATCAAATGGCTTTCACAAGCAGGGAAATAACGATAGGAGACATTGTAAATCATCACAATTCATGCGGCAACCTTACGCATCATTTAAGACAATGCATGCACAGTAAATACCATAAAAAAGTAAAAAAATGTAGCGATGTATATGACCAAGCAAGAGGGCAGCCTGCAGACCTGCGCCAGGAACGAAAGAGGCGGAAGAGTAGCTTATAAACGGCAGAACAAATAAGCAGGAAAGGATGTTGTTTTGTGTCCTGCGTCCTGCATCACGAATGGATGCAGAGCCACACAATATCCTGATGCACACTTTCCAGTACTACTATCAACTCTCATCAGGAGCTGGTTTCAGGCCAAGCCTGCAACCCTTTGATCCCCATTGATCCCTTTCTTGTTTTTGGTGGAAGAGTTTTACACCCGGTACCAAAGTGGCTCCTTCTCCTTAGTTTATGTGGGAAGTAGTTTTCAATGCCTGTGTAGTGTTCTTTTTTGTGTTCTGCTGAGAAAGGTATTCATAAACAAATCGCCGACCAGAGGTCGTAGACTTGTTGTAGTAAATAAGGTCCTTCAAGAAGTCCTCGAAGAAAGGTCAATGGAAAGGAGTAACTTTTATCAGCTCACAGTCCGGATCTTGGCAATATAAAAGAGCGTGCACCTCTTTCTGGACATGTTCATCTTCACTAGGGCACTGCTCACGTACGCAAGAACTGCCATCAAGCCAGCTGCTGCCTCCACTTTTAAAGTTTGCAGCACAAAGAGCAAACATTGGAATGTGTGCACCTAATTAAGACGTGTTGCTCACCTTAAACATCATCTGGCAAATCACACAGTCACACTGAGAAGAGGCAGTAACGTTTTAGGTGGACTGTTCAACTCTGAAAAGAAAAGAAAAGAGAAAGAACACAGGTAGTGTAAACACCACAATGGATAAGGAAAGGATGTTGTTTTGTGTCCTGCATTACCCAATGGATGCAGAGCCACACGACATCCCATCTGATGAGTAGAAAAGAGTGTTTTATACGGGGATTAGGTGATAGGTAGGCAGGATCCTGCACTTCACCAGGAGTATTGCTCAGAAATTTATGAGGGTTGCGTTCGACATCGTATTTCGTTTAAATGATTTCTGATGGCATGAAATCACGAGTGCTGTGGCATGCAGACCTTTTACTCCGAGGCTGTGCAGTGAGTTATGTGGCGCCTGTAGATGGTGCCTGTCGCTTCTTGTTAGATTGTATGGAGAATTTTGCGGTGCCCAAGTAAGCAAGGCATTAGCAGCCTATGTTATTTTTGTGCATTCTTCTGCTTGTTGGGTAGGAAAAGCGTCCATAAAGGAAATAATTTGAATCAGATGTGTAATTGTGTTTAGTTGGTTATAAGTCCCTTGGTTTCGTGGCCATGGGATATGGATTGGTAGGATCGTCATCTGTTAGGTTCGGGGCGATTCTCCTTGCATTTGTGGTGGGTTTAGTTCAATATGTGTGAGCTAAATTTCTATTGGAGCGTGGTAGATGCTGGGTCGGGGTAACTATGATTGCATCTTGCTTGCTGAATTTCCGCCATTGCTGCGCATTGAGATTGTAAGGTAAGGGCCAGGTTGAAATCAATCCAATCTGTGTCGCAGCAGAGGGGCGCACAATGCCTTGTTGTACAATTGGTGCATGGCTGCCTAGTCTGCTTGTGCTAGCATGCATGCGCCATGAGCACCTTTGTTGAACTGCATTTGAAACCATTGTCCTGAAACGTGGTGTCTTTTATTACCTTTCAAGTAATAATACAATATGATGGCTGCAGCCTGATAGCACGTGGCAGGTGCCATCTAGCTTTTGGTAGATGGGGCAGACTGATGGGCCTTTTTAATAATTGTATCAAGTGGCACGCTTCTGGTTGTATACCATATCCGTATGGCAAATCATGATACTTTCTTTTCTGCAAATGTGATACCTGCATTTGTCCAAATTGAGTTACTTATGTCTTGACAATGCCTGCCTTGATCAGTTCCCGGTAATTTGCATAGAAATATGTGAACTCATGGCTTGAAACCTTATTTATTTGGGGCCTAGTTTGTGTGTGACATGCATGTATGCTTTTACAGCATTGAGGCAGGAGCCTGTAAGCATCATGACTTTTTGGCGTCACGTGTCAATTGAAATGTAAGTTTCATATCCGGAATCCTGACGTTGAGAGCTATCGATTGGTACATAAATGATAAATGAGTCGATTCTGAGGAAGTCGGGGAGATTTGGGGGGGGGTCTCCAGAATTTTTCTGGGCCACTTTCCGCAAATATTAATATATTTATGGGTTTCTCAGCTCGAGCTCGTTTGATTGGCACCCTTGTTGGGTGATTTGATTAAAGGGGGGGGTCTGGGTGCCTGGCCACAGAAATGCATGGAATGCCCCTAAGTAGGCCGCGGGGGTGTGTTCAGGCATATTACCAGCAATTGATTCCAAACTTGCAGTTCACGTATTGTATTATACAGAAGTTGCATAAATGATGTAAAAAAGCTGGCTTTGGCAAAGGTTTTTGCTGGATGTTTGCACTAAACAGGTGGTCAGTGCAAGAGCGTGCGCATATCAGTTTTTGCCCTATAACTCTTCAGGTATTAATTTATTTGGCAAGAGAACTGTGCAGGCAGATAGCTGCTTACATTCTGAGCAGATCGACACCCTTTTTATAAGTGTGGGGGGTCAGGAAGGGGGTTTGGAAGGGGGGGGGGCATTTTGGGCCGGAGGCCCAAGATTGACACGTGAATGTCAGGACATTTTTCTTTCAGGCTCCTGATTGAGATCTGAAAAATGGAGAGCCTTTCTGCGCTAAGGTAACAGTGGGCAGGTGTTGAGAGTAATTGGTAGGCAAGCTGGAAGTGGGTCTTCAACCCTTGCTGGCCAGAAGATGGATGAGTGGGGATGGGCGTGAGTGTTTACGTGAATGTCATTGCCACACTAATTTTCCGCAGAGCATTTGGCTGTGGCATCAGTGCACTCATTCCCAAGCATGCCAGCGTGAGCTTTGACCTTGTAGAGATGGAGCGTGTTTATATTGCTAAACGTCACATTTAATGTGGTGTACGATACTTTCTAGTTTGTTGTGTCTGTACCATATCATGCTTTGTGGGTAGAGGGTAGAGGATGCTGTTTCTTATTTGCCATAGTGCACTAGTGCCGTCTGTTGCAATATGGGTGCGTTCATTTATTAAGGCAGCGGCAGTTCTTGCCAGCTCTGCTCTATTTATGGTTCTGTTGATGTCTGTGTCTCCAGGTTTTACTGTGATGACTGTTTTGGATTGAGGCGGTCTCCAGCCCCAGTTAACTGAGAGCCTGTTCTTTGTTTTTTTTGCAACTATAATCTGTGAAGGCCCAATCTTTTCAATCAGGGGCCTCGAGTTCAAGTAAGCAATTTTGCTGCACATAATTTAAGGATTTCTGGCTGTGTGTATCGGTGGTGCTGCCAATGTTTAACTGATTTCCTCAAGTCTTTAACCAGTCTTAGCAACACCCTTTCCTTGAAGGTTTAGGTAAATATATGCTGCCTGCGCAGCTTAGTGCAAATTCAGTGGCTTTCGCTTTTATGCTGTTCGTAAATTGTATTTCAGCAATGTCAAAGACTGTCCTTGTGTTACGCTAGTTCAGCGTGCAAGTGTTCATTATATACTTACTGTCCAACACAATTTTTCATAGGCGCCAACTTTTCTGCCATCAAGGGTGCCTAGAATCGCAGCTCAACCTGCACCAACACCAAGACGGCCAAACCACAATAATTTGAGCCTGCATATGATCTTATAACACCCTTGAAAGCCAAAACCAATTAATAGCGTTTCATAAAATGCCATCTTTGGTCGTTTAGGGTACCACCCATGGGCCAGGCCAGGCAGCACACCCTGCACCACCAACACAAAAAGGGCCATTCACAAAACACTTGAGCATGCAGGTGTTTTTGAAACAGTCCTGTAACCCAACATACAAATTCGACACAAATTCTTGGTTATAATATAATTGACCTGGCTCATTTTCACTCTGAGTGCTGCGCTCAGTGTGTGCTGGGAACACCTCCACTCAAAAATATTCTTTCAAATCGTTGATAACACTGATTCTAACAAGAAAGAGTGAAGTGCTTAGGTGGAGAAAACACAAGCGCACCTCTGGTGTGATTTTGGTCGTCGCCCTTATAAAATTGAATCTCTGAGCAAAATTCGTGTTATTCTGCAATTTCCTTTAGTCCCGTAAACTTCACTGCTCTTGTGATAAAAACGGGCTTGCATAAAACGAGGAAGAAGCAAAAACCTGACTGAAAGCCCTTCTAACATAAAGGAGGAAAAGAAGCCAAGCAGCTGGGCCGTTGACACCCGTACCTGCGTGCAACAACCTGCGTGCAACATAAAGACAGCAAAAAGCTGAAGTTATCAAGAGGCAAGGAAGCAAGAGGGTAAAACTAAACCTCGAACACTAGGGGTACAAGCATAAAAGAGATGGCTTCCACACAGGTCCAAGCATAAAAGAGATGGCTTCCACAGCACAAGCTGTGAAACAGTTCCACTAAAAACTAAAGTACTTCCTGCATGCTGCAGAGTACTAAGCAGTTCTTGCACACTGCGTGTTGAGCCAGCACCGCTGAGGGCTTTGTCTACACCCTTTCTCACTGCGCTCAACACGTGGTCCCACAAGTGAACGTCAATCATGCCTGCACAATTTTGAGCACCCCAAACCTTTCAGCTACAGCTTCATCAGTTAAACCCTGAGTCCCCCACCAGACTGTCTGCATCTGTAGAACGAAGGAGGGTGAATTATAGCGGGTAGGCAGCATCGTAGGGCATTGCGTTTGTCTGTATGATATTTCTACTATACATCTCTATTATGTATTTGTATATTTGCAATTTACAATATATCCAGCAACTCCATTTCCATTTTTACATTAATTTTGTTTTCAGGAAAAGGATTGAGGCCATGCGCGGGCCATTTTCACTGCACCCATATGTGTTAAAAATAGGTGCACTCTTATCCGTGAGGTAGTACTCTGCATCAAGATATTAAGTACACGCCTTGCAATTGCGCCTTTGTGTTACAGCCATGAAGTATTAGGTGCACGCTTTCAGCCAAAAGAAATTACTGAGTACCTTCAAGCACATGCTCATGCTTTTAATCCTTATCAGTATAAGAACCAGATAATTTGGCCAACATGGGTTGCGTTGCAGACCCAAACGACCCCCCCACCACACACCCACATCATTAAAGCAGAGTTGATGAACAGAAACAAGTATGTGCTAGCCTATTTTCCCTGATTAGGTACAACAACAAGCAAGCTTATTGAGTTGGACAGGCCTGCCTCTGCAAGTGTTGCATCATCGCCACTCGTGAGATGCTAGCATCTATCGCTGTGTCCCTGTTGCCCGCCCTGACACTAGATCCAAAATAAATCGGTGTAATCGCGCTGCCCTTTATTGCATTCCTTTAAATCCTGCTGCGGCAGCTGCATCTATAATACGCATGCCCAGGGGCAATGTTACGTAGCAGTATCGTACAGGATGAATAATCTCGCAATACAGTAATGTCGCGCGAGCGAACTGCAACCTGTGAGATCATCTAGGTACAAGTGCTGTTTCAAAGCTACAACCCAGATACCAATTTCCTCGTGAACCTGAACGCTATTTCGCCCTCGTTGACCCGCCCTCCTGTATCATGATTTTATTGTGAAGAGTATGAATTGATGGAAAAGCAATATCATATTCGTGTCTCAGCCACGGTAAGTCGTTTGCTATTCTTCCATTAATCTATTCTTTACCATTAATCAGCCTAAAGACAGGAAATAATGCACTCCCCCACCAGTCCAAACTCTGGAAGACCCTTCAGCCCGATGCGCTCGAGCATCCTGACCACCACTGGCTCCGCGATTAAGGTTTGACAACCCGTGCACTCTCCTGCATCTGCCGCTTCGTCCCTTTGCCTGCCCCCTGAAAGGTCACCTTATACTTACATAAGCACCCCCGCCCATTCACGCCACCCACCCCAGTTGGAGCATGTCTCTGAGAAGTTCGCGGGGCTGTGGACGGACTTGGAGCAGGAGAAACAGGTGGGCCCATGGTGGGCTTGCATCCGTGCTTGCTGGCCCTCACCACCGTTCCTCCTACTCCTCCTCCTACTGATGCAAGCATCAGTCGTTACGGGCGAAGCCAATGCTTTGATTTAGCGTGTGCCTGCGTATCCTTCCCGTTCGGGCCCACCCCCTTTCTCTCTGCTGCTGTTATACCCACTTCGAGCCACCTTGCGCTCACAGGCCCGTCGCATCGCTGAGGCTACACGGATGCAGCTGTTTCAAGAATCGGTGCTGCGCTTGGAGAAGAGCATGGAGGTGCGCCTTGCTCCTGTTTCAGGCCCACCCATGCCTCCGATTTGAAACCTGAGACCTTGACCATGCCCTCCTCCTTAGAACTAACTCCTTGAAGGAAGCCAGTTAAACAGAATACATCTTTCACATCCCCTGAACTCACGAACTCCATACCTTTCCAATGAACAGTGAGATTAAGAATGCTCTCCTCACATTGGTCACAGGCTGAGGTGAAGAGGCGGGCAGAGTCTGATAAGCAGCTGCAGGCACACTTTGAGGGCGAGCTGAGAGTATTGCATGTGAGTCTTGGGTGGAATAGAGAATAGGCAAGGACGGAACACACTCAGGAGGAAAAATCCGCTCAGCTGGGTAAGCTGATTTCTAGCACACAGCAGCGCACAAAGTCCAACACGCTTCTACTCAGCACACAAATGTACACGCATATGCACGATCACACACACATGTATAGGATTTAGAAGCCAACGTTGTGTAAATAGTGCTTTTGAAAAAGTCAACATAATTCATTTAGTACATGCGTCACTCAGCACAAAACCCGTCCACTTCTACATATTTGTAGGAACGTTCCGCTTGCCAAGTGGCCGAGATGCACAACTCGCTCAAGTCAGCTGTAGACTCCTTCTCCTCAAGGGTTCAGGACTTGCATGCTGTCATCCGGTGCGTGTAGTCTGAGCTGCTAGCCCAACAACGCTTCTCCATAGCATTCATCATGTATTATACCAGGGATGGGTCATACGGACTTTTGAGACGTCCCATACGGTATAACACGCTATTAATACGACATACGCGTATAATACGAAAACGTATTTTTGCTATTTTGGGGGTACCCTGGGCTTGCACCAGCCACCCCCCAACCACCACACGTTGTCCCCAAAGCCTCCAGAACTTTAAAATGCCTCTTAAAGGCCCTGAGTGGGATCATGTTGTTATTTTGGGACATAAGGGGCAGAATTACAAGATGCAGTGTAAGTACTGCAAGCTGAAATTCAGCGGCGGTGCCCCCCGCATCCGCGAGCACTTCATCAGGCGGAATCCCAGCGTAGGTGTAGCAGCATGCAAAGCTGACCCGGCAGAAATCGAGGACGTAGTCACAGCAATGGCAGAAATCGACGACGCTCAGAAGGAGAAAGAGCAGCATGCAACAAAAAAGAGGCAGCTGGACAGGAACACAGCAAGCATGTCAGCAGCATCAGAAGCAGCAGCATCTACACAGCTGACAATGGACACCTGCAAGAAGGCAGTGACCAAGGCTTATGTGGATGCAGCAGTTGCACGCTTCATCTATGGAACGGGCACCCTCCAGCACGCTCTGGCACCCTACGGCACGCTTCACGGGCACCCTCCGGCACGCTTCATCTATGGAACGGGCACCTAGAGGGCTCTGGGGGGCTTGGGGCTGCAATATTCACCAAGTGCCCAAAAATCGTATTATACAGAGCACTTTGACAAATACGGTTATATAAGCGATAAATACGATACGGCGTATAATACGCCTACGCCGTATGACCCATCCCTGTATCATACGAACAAATGACGACAGATACAATTTGTTCTTATGGTGTGCTATGCAACCATTTCAAAAGCTGCCCAAGTAATGCTGAAAATTTGTGCTCATTTTGCAGGGAGGAGCGTGACCAACGCCGTAATGACATTGAGCACTTGGCCACCAGCCTAGTGGGCAAGGTCAACGAGTGCGTGGCAGCCCTAGATGAAGGTGCGAGGAGTATAACACCTTTTTTGTTCGGTACAGGTTGATCTAATTTGCAGCGGCAAAGCATCTGGAGAACGTGTGGCCATCTTGCTTTATCCTCGTCCCTGTTTAATGTGTAACATGTACGTACCGACACTCGTGGCAGCTGTCCTCTAAGCGCCCATCAACTAAAAATCCTGTACTGAGCTTGAATACCCGGTGATGCATCGTGCCCCTCTGCAGAGCGCACAATTAGGATGCAGGAGCAGGCCTTGGGGCTGAAGCGCTTCGGAGAGGACCTGAGCAACACGAACCACCGCCTGGACACAGAGAAGGCACAGAGGTGCGGGGTGTGTTAGCCTGAGGGCATTAGGTTGCAAATGAAACCCATCCTTTTCCGATCAAAATCTACTTTCATACTAAGCACATATTAAGAACCCATTCTTCTTTCTGATCTTGCTCTCCTCCCGTCGTACAGGCCTCCCCTTCGTTGCTTGAGGCTCATACAGTTTAAATTCACAGAAAAGACACGGTGCCATTGCAGCGCCCCCTTTTTAAGTGCCTGACACTCGTTCTGCCTCCTCTGTTTGCCTGTGTTAGGGAGGCTGACCTGTCTGGTCTGCGGGTCGAGATTCATGAGGTGCTTGGCAACCGCAACATCACGGACGAGCAATTCAAGGTGAGAGGCCTCTATCTAGAATGTGTGGATTGGCTTAAAATACTAGTAGGGTTGGCCAGAACCATATACGGTATTTTTAGCAGGAAATTCACCAAATATACGGTGTATATATACGGTTCTGGCCATATACGGTTAGCAGGAAATTCACCAAATATACAGTGATATAAACAGTTCTGACCATATACGGTGTATATACGGTTCTGGCCAACCCTAAAATTTAGCTGCAATGTCAGGGTCATTCCAGTGAAGCTTAATATTGTTGCTGATTTTGCCCCCTGACAATTGTGCCTTTTTCCATGGTCCTTCCGCTGCAATGGGGTATTAGTATTTCTTAGCACTCGACAATATCGGCCCGATGCTCACACAGAACGTCACACTGGACGAGCTGAATGCCTTCAAGTCTGCCCTGGCCCTGGAGCGTGAGGAGCGTGTGGCTGAGGATGATGAGATTGTTCAGGTGTGTAGACATGTCCAGATGTGGATGTGCTTGGGTGAGCAAGTGTTTCAAAGTCTGTGCTTGATGTGAGAAGTCATGAAGTACCCCTGTTGGGCTTCAAGTCTCTCAAGGGCAATTTTCGTCTCGTGCAAGTTGCGCTTCCTATTTCATTGCTTTCTGCTGCTAATCAGCATCATGCACATCCCTCGCAAATGCAGGCCATCAATGACTACACTCGGGCGCTGCAGGAGGGCCTCAAGATGGTCAACATGTAAGGCTTTCAAGCAGCTGTTGCAGCAGCAGCAGCAGCAGCAGCATGCGCAGCTCTGCCCTCAGAAGCACGAAGAAACTGCTAAGCATATGTACCCACAGAAGCACAAACAAACTGCTAAGCATGCTATGCTTGATGCAGTTTGAAAAGCTTGAAGTGGTAGCAGGATTGTTCAGAGGCCTCAGAGGGCAAGAGGCTTGGCATGCATTTGCATTCAAGTTGTAATTGCTGAGCCACAGACTGCGTAGTGAATGGCCCGCATACACTGTGCAGAAGGCCAGCATTGCGTGACACGCAGCACTCAGATGTTTGTCAGATCATCATTCACTGTTTGTCCCCGTCTTCAGGCAAAACAACTCGGCCTAACGACGAGCGTTTTTTCAGTTTGTGGGCCATGGCGTTCTGTTTCTTGGGCTCCAACAGCTTTGCTATTTGGTACCTTACCCCCAGATGCTCCACTTCTTATTGTTACCCCCTCAAGTTGCCTTCTGTATAGAAAGCTGTAGCTTTCTTTAATTCCCTGCTAAGCAATGTGGGCGCGTCTGCAGTTGACTGTAAGAATCATCGACAAACAGGTTTTGAGGCGTGCGTGGTGGTGTTGCATGTAATTGAGCCAAACTAAGTGATTCTATGTTTCGTTTTGTTGAAATGTTGGGTATAGCTTTCCACGGTTTGACTGTTGAACCTGTTAATGTTTCTCATGGTCCAAGCAATGGTCCTTATTTTTATCAATCGTGGTCTTTTTTGTCTTTACTTCTGCTTCAAGTCAGTCTTTTATTTAGCCATTTGCAACCAGCGCTGAAAAGTTGGTTAGGTATACAAAGGATTACAATGAGAAGCAGCCTCTGATTCAGGCGTTTGACTGCTAGCCTTTTCATAAGTATCAACTGGTGCAGAAAATATCAGGAAATGGTTAATTATTACAAGGGGGTTTGACTTTTAAGGTTTACAAAAGGACAATAAGTGCAACTGCTACAAAGGTTGCAAGGATGGCCTACAGTCCGAGTCTCTGGCTGATGGCAATTGGCTGGTGAAAAAAAATCAACCAGTGTCGAAAATTGAAACTTAATCTGACACAAACTTGAGGAGTCTGTATGAGTCTTGATCCAGGAGTGCATTGATCTCAAAATCAGTGATACTGTGATGACAAGTTAGGGGTAAGGGTAAGGGTTACACAGCTATATCCGCCAGCGAGGGCAGTTGGGTAAGGGTAAGGGTAAGGGTTACACAGCTATATCCGCCAGCGAGGGCAGTTGAGCTATAGAAAAAAAAAAGGCAGCTTCAAGAAGAGGAGGCCAGACTGAACAAGACACCAGAAAAAAAGACAAGGTCAGTGATCAAACAGAGCAAGGCATTTGTCCGCAAAGTCAGCTACTCCTACGGCATCAGACTGATTGATGAAGTCTCTCAGGCGAG
>Ga0307974_1003489_pt1 | contig 11318 bp, 17 predicted proteins | sample OrgLakmetagen784_FD_201812 | JGI IMG/M metagenome (GOLD analysis project Ga0307974, IMG submission 201812) | Saline water microbial communities from Organic Lake, Antarctica - #784 | ecosystem: Environmental > Aquatic > Non-marine Saline and Alkaline > Saline | place: Antarctica: Organic Lake... | reverse complement strand
GGAAGGGAGGTTTGGGGGGGGGGGTCCCTCAGGGGTGTCCACCCCAAAAAGTATACGTGCCATCCAAAACAAACAGCCTCCTGACCACAGCATCAAATTGCTCCTATCAGCCACCCAATAACCCCCAGCATTGTACCTTCTCATACAGCGCAATGTTGTCAGCCCTGCAAGTGTCTAGTTGCTTTACAGCATCAGCGAGTTGCTCGCTGAGAGTCCCTGCAGAATGGGAGAGGTAGGCAAATCTAGGCAGGGATCCAAGGAAGGTGCATAATTGTGATCAAGCTTGTAGACTGTGATTGGGCCAAATCAAATGAATTGATTGATCGAACTGGCTGCATCCTAAAAGCAGCATGTGTTTTTGCAGGAGTAATGACGATTTGGCATTGCACAACAGTTTTGATAACAGTATCACCCCCACCCTTTTCGTCTTCAAGCTGTCCCATGCGCTGCCTAAATCTATCTCGCTGGGATATCACTATGTCGAGCAGGCTGGAGGAGCTGGGGGGGTTGTTGGAGTCAGGAGTAGCAGGCCCCTGTACAGATCAGGGCACAGAGGGCAGATCAGGGCACAGAGGCACAGCAACCCAGGACGGCATCAGAGGACAGATCAGGGCACAGAGGCACAGCAACCCAGGACCGCATCTTTTGGCACTGTTGTCAAGAATTGGGGCATCTCCTTGCCATGACAGCCACTGTTTGCTAAGTATGCATGTGAGGCAATACAAAACTGCTGAGTGATTGCACCTCGTTCGGCATGACCCTCAACCAAACACAGCACGTAAACGCCTCCACCATCCATCACCCCTCGCACCTGCACACCAAATGAGCTTCCGTCCATTCCACCTGCACCCCCCCCTGCTGCTGCTTCTCCCTCCATGCCGCCCTGTGGCTGAGGGCCTGCTGAAGCACCCTCGCCATTAAATGAAGCGAGATGGGCCACAGATTCCTGCAGCGCAGTACTTGCAGAACCCGTTGTACCCGGCTGCCCCATCGTAGAGCTGCTTAGGATTCGGTGGCCACCATCAAGCTGCTTGTGGCCTGGTTGATTGGGCAGCAGGCCCTGGCTGGAATGCCCTTGGGTGTTGGAAAGGTATACGCAGGCAGACAGAGAATATTTGCTTGAAAGGTAATTGTGTTGCATTTGTGAGCAGCCTCACCAACAAGAGATGTGCATGTAGGCTGGACGTATGCCAATATCAGGAAGAAGTGAGTGCTTGAACATAAGAGGGAGAATTCATAAGAGAATCCCAGAAAGCTCCCCCTGACACACATTTGCAGCCAGCAACAAGTTTGGAGTGCCTGGAAATATGATAAATGGCTGCCAGGGTTGCTGCTGCCAAAGTCCCTTATTTTTCCTACCCCAACAGCCCCAGCTTTGAGCACGACTAGGCTCAATCCGGTGATGCCCATAGCTCACATTTTGTGGCAATAAGGTTAACCTCAACAATCAACACACCATGCCGCACAGCTGCCAGGTCTCCTTCCAAACGATCGGCCAAGGCTATAGCAGAGCTTGCTTTGGCCTCCCACGCCTTCACTTCTTGCTGTAACGAGGCCTGGGCAGCACTCTGGGATTCCAGCTGCCGTTTGAGGCTAGACACATCAGCAGCAAGCTTGCGGTTGCGTTCCTGTTTACGCAAGGAAAAAGACAGGACCATTAACTTTCCAGGTTAGTGACAGCTGACCCTGCCTCACATCATTGACATCGTTCCTCGTCACGGGCAAAACGTAACAGACAAAACAGCTGACCTTGTGTCCTCAGGCACGATGCAACCAGCACTGCTTCGGTGCAATGTATCAGCAAGCTTGTTTCTTGAACGTCTGAACATTGTCGATGCAAGTCCAATGCCACCTACCACGTTACTCACCGCAACGTTCTAAAAAAGTCTGGCACATCATTGCGATCCATTGCACTCAGCAGCTTCCATTTGCCAGCGACCTAATCGCAACACGCTCGTTCTTCATGGTTTGCAATTTATCTAGCTACCTGCTCTCATCTGCAATGTATCGGTGATACAATTTTTGCATCTTCAATTTTCCTTGCTCCTTATTGGAAGGGGAAATTGTTCACCGCCTGCAACATCTTCTGAGTCCTTACCTGCTGTATGCTGGACACAAAATTTCCGCAGTGCAATGCTCCATATGAGTGTCTGAGTCCTTACCTGCTGTATGCTGGACACAAAATTTCCGCAGTGCAATGTTCCATATGAATGTCTGAGTCCTTACCTGCTGTATGCTGGACACAAAATTCCCGCAGTGCAATGTTCCATATTGAGTGTCTGCGTCCTTACCTGCTGTATGCCGGACATCAAATCTTCGCAGTGCAATGTTCCATATGCGTGTCTGAGTCCTTATCTGCTGTATGCCGGACATCAAATCTTCGCAGTGCTATGTTCCATATGCGTGTCTGAGTCCTTACCTGCTGTATGCTGGACATCGAATCTCTGCAGTGCAATGTTCCATATGCGTGTCTGAGTCCTTACCTGCTGTATGCTAGACACAAAATTTCCGCAGTGCAATGTTCCATATGAGTGTCTGAGTCCTTACCTGCTGTATGCTGGACACAAAATCTTCGCAGTGCAATGTTCCATATGAGTGTCTGAGTCCTCACCTGCTGTACGCTGGACATCAAATCTTCGCAGTGCAATGTTGCATACGAGTATGGTTGGCCAGAACTGTATATATACGTATAAATACAACATATATCTGGTGATTTCCAAGCCCAAAACACCGTGTATACACTGTATGTATATGGTTCTGACTAACCCTACATATGAGTGTCTGAGTCCTTACCTGCTGTATGCTGGACACAGTCTGGCTGGTGGAGCCTGAAACCAGGCCCAGGGAGCTTACTGCGCCCTTCAGTGAATCATGGCCCCATCCTTCAGAGTCCATCTGCAATGCAGACAATTTAACAATACCGTGTCTGGTAATAGAGATTTAATACCACCACAAACAAATTCAGCTGGATCTAAATCAGAGCCACACAGAGCGAAGCCGAAGCTGCTCTCTACTTGACTTGACTACTTGACTGGTACTTGACGTCAAGCCAATGCCCTGAAAACACTTTGCCTCAACGGCCTTCTCCGTACCTGAACATCGACCAGTTGTCGCAATCCAGTGACCTGAGACATGAGCTCCTGCATGATTGGCAGCCATGTCACACCCACGAAGACGATTGCGTTAGCACAAGTTAAACAAGTTAAACAAGTTAACAAGTTAAACAAGTTAAACAAGTTAAACATGCTCACAATCATCACGGGTGGCCATCACGCTGCACGATTGGCAGCCATGTCACACCCACAAAGACAATAGTGTCAGGGTTAGGGTTAGGGTTAGGGTTTGGTTTTAGGGTTAGGGTTAACACGAGTTAAATATGCTCACAATCATCACGGGAGGTCATCACGCTGTGTTTTGGATTCTGCAAGGATCGCCATTGCAGACTTGACAAAGACTCCCTATTCATAGCCGATGCCTCCTTCCTTTGCTGCATCACCACTTACCTGATACACATGCGGCTCGGGTCTCTTTGTGAGCTCTGCTTCCAGCTTGCTCACACTCAACTCCGCAGAAGCGAGGCGATTGGACCAGGATTGAGCCTGGGATCAAAATTTGATGCAAGGCCTAGAAAAGGAAACTTGAGGGTGGTCGACCCAAGTGGGTGGCTTTTGTTCCAAGACTCGTCTAGTCCAAGCAAAGTAGGAAAAGTGGGGAGGTACAAGTCAATTAGCAGCAACGCATATCCTGCTAGATGTGGGATTGCTAAGTAGCTCAGGGAAAGTACAGCACATCTGCAATATCTACAAGGGTATGGTCTACAGGCATATGTAAAAATCCAGATTATTTCAAGGCAGTGTTCAATGCTGATCAAGAAACAATGTACTAGGGGGAGTCTATGACTGGGCACGGGTGAACTACGCAGGCAGTGATAACCACTCCCTACATCAATTAAGGAGTGCTAATGGTATTGAAAAGGCGAGCAAACAGGTAAAGTGTCCGGGCTTGGAGCAAGGCGCTGAGCTTTGAAATGCATGCTCACCTGCATCTCAAGCTGAGAAGCTGCATCAGCCGCAACTTGCTGCTGCTGTACGATCTGGGCCTGCAAAGCAGCCACTTGCTCTCCTCGTACACGCACCTGGCCAGGACAGCAAGTCACAACAAAAATCTTTTAATTTTACAATGTATGAAAAGACTAGGGTTGGCCAGAACCGTATATATACACCGTATATGACCGTATATTTCGTAATTTCCTTGTCAAAAGTACCGTATATACACCGTATATATATGGTTCTGGCCAACCCTAGGAAAGACCATGGTGGTAGCAACGGCACAGCCAGCATGAATTAGAGATGGCTGTAGGTGCCCGCAGCAGGCAACCACCCGCATCCCACCCTAAGAATACTACAGCTGTCATGTGCAATTGTAGGGTGCACATTTTAGCCCTAATTGAATTTTACACTAAGGTCTGGGTACATGAAGGAAGACGGCTCAGACATTGGCAACCATGTGGAAACGTAGACAGCTGAACAGCCAGAAAACAGGCAAAATATTAGACCTTTTTGCACGCTTGCACAGACATAGCTTGGTCCACGCACCCACCTGTCGTTCCCAGAATCCCTCCCCGTCCTCTCCTTCACCACTGACCCTTCCATTTCCTTTCCCCTTCCGCTGCCACCTTGACCGTGATCCAACTCCTCCACTGCTAACTGCAGCAGACCTTCTCCCACCGTCCTCAACAACTCCCAACCCATCTTCTTTGTTCTGCTGCTGCCCTTCGTCACTGCCTTGTGGCTGTCCCTCCTCCTCTGCTGTCATCCCTGCGGCCGCTGCCACCGCCTCAATCTCCTCGTGTGCTGCCTCTAAACGCTGCACCAGGGAGTCTCGCTCCAGGGCCAACTCAGCGGCACGCTGCTGCGCCCGCTCAAGCTCCTCGTTGGCTAGCTCCATCTGCGTTGATTGTGTCAGCAAATTGTCTCGCTTGTACGACTGTTTCCTGGAGATATTGTTTAGCTCTTTTGGCTTGCTAGCTCCATCTGGGCGGAGAGCAAATGTCTCTGGTTTCTGGGAATAACGTGTGGTATCCCTAGCAGCGTACCATACACACTATTTTGAAAATCTGCTAGCATCAGCCACGGTACACTCTGTCTCCCTCAAAAAAGCTTTGTTTGGGAAATAAAAGACAGGACTTTTGACCGATTCTGACGCAAGCTGGTTGATTTTACCGTCTTGGTGTAAACTCGTCAGCTTGGTCCTTGGTTACGAAGGCATCTGAAGGAGATGATACAGCTGTGCCACGGTTCCCCACAAGTCCAGCTTATTATGGGCGGAGTCCAGCTTGTAAAAAAGTGTCTAGCAAGGACCACAAAAAGCAAGGCGCAACCCCACCTCTCGTTGCCTGCCCCCCGATTCTTGATCTTGGGCATTGGTGAACTCAAACAGGGAGGACTGTGCACGCTCATGCTCCAATCGTAGCGCACGCAGCACATCCTAGGTTCATAGGAGTGGGAGCACCTTTTTGGGGGGTTTTGAGTGTGAATTGGCGCTGGAACTGCACAAGCTTGAAGGGGAAAGACAGCTTTGAACCAAACATTATTTGCAGGATGTGACACCTGCCAGATAAGCAATCTGATACAAGGATCCTGATGAACTGTGCACCGGCAAGGTGTCAAAGGTAATAAAGGCCTCAGATCAGATCAGGCAATTGGCATCCATAAAACATGCCAGGTGCGTTAACCCCTCCCTCACTTCAATAATGATAGAGCAATTGCTTTGCAACAGGTGCATACTGACACCCACATTCCAGCCTAAGAGTGTGGTCATCATATGGGTTTACCTGCAACCGCTGCATCTCTGCGGACTGTGCCTCAGCATCTGACTTTATCCCAGTTGCCTCTGCTGCCATTGCACGTGCCTGCACCAGTTCCACCTCATTCGCGGCCATATTGTCCTGTGACGTGACGGGTGTGAGCACAGGGCCTGAGCTTACAGATAATGCAATAAAATTACAGGTTTGACAACACCTAGCACTTACTATAGATGGGTTAGCACTTTAGGGTTAGGGTTTAGGGTTTAGGCTAGGCTAAATGGATGAAAGGAGGGTAAAAGAGGGATGGAGGTTACAGCCTCCTGTTTAGCACATTTAGACAGGTTGAAGTAGAATTTCTTGTCTAGAATCCAGTTGACAAAAGTTGGGCCCTTTGCTTTGATTATCTAATCCAGTTGACAAAAGTTGGGCCCTTTGCTTTGATTATCTGTCATCAATTCGCTTGCAACCAAGCTGCCTCAAACAGAATCACCTGCAGTTGCGAGTGTGCAGCCGTGAGAGCCCGGTGCTGTTCCACGAGCGTAGATATCTCTGTAGTATCAGCTGCAGCAGCATCAACTGCTGCCTGCAGCTCCCTGTTTTTGGCATCCACCTCTGGCATGCATTTAAAAGAAGGTTAGCAGTGAAAGCACTGAGGGGCTGGTGTTCTACCACAAGCACGTGCAGTTATGTGCAGGCAATTTCCCAACCCAAAAGCAGCCACAGGACATTGATCCCCACACCTGCAACTTTGGAAGACAGGGCAGCAGTTGATGCGAGGAAAGGGAGGGGGTCCGGCAGTCCCAGCAACATGTTGCACGTCCGCAGCAAATGGTACTCAGAATCTTTGGCTCTTTGCTGCCATGCACTACTGCTCTTTTCTTGTGCCTTTATTTGGTCACACAGCTCCGCCCATTCCTGCTTCCGGGCCTGAAAGATGCAGGAAACGCATACTATTAACAACCGAGGTGTGCAAGCACAAGCACTTCAAACGCTGCGTGCCTCAAAGTCTAGCTCCTCCCAAGCTTGGAAGGTCTTGTTGGAGAGGTGAGCCGAGGTAGCACCCCGGCCCCTAACTGGCTTCTCTCTCTCCGTGGGGAATTCATCTAGTTGAGAAATTAGCTTTCCACCAACTTTTTCTATGTCCCAGGACTGCAGGAAGTTCATGGACTGCAGGTCTTAGCACTTGTCAGGTGAACAGCAGCTGACAGAACGGGTAAACCGGGATTTTGTCAGGGTGATTGTAAAAATTCATAATTGTCATAAATAAAGCTCAGAGGGTACATACACGGATGTATTCGCTCTCGTGTGTTTGGTTGGAATCAGTCTCGTTCAAATTTCCAGAAAAATTAATTTGAAGCGAGGGAACACTGGAGGGGAGCCCAATTTACAATTTGGGTCCACAACTGAAGCCACATTTTCCGAGCGCGGCAGGTCCCCTGCGTCCAGGCAGCAGTGCAGCGTGGTTACAAGAATGGGCGGAGGGGCTTGATCGGCGAGAAGCCGAGGGCGAATGAACTACCCTTCGCTTTCCCTGACGATTAACAGGAGCCAGGTTTTGGAGGACAAGGCGCTCAACTTGGTGAGGACTGGCCCCATCCAACAGACTCTGGACTTGTGTTGAGCACACCCTGTGTTCATTTTTCACGCCAAGAAGCCAAGCCCGCAGCAATGACATATGAAAAGGCGCACCTGACCAGCAATTGCACCTGACACTTTTTTACGCTGTGTGTTAGAGCTCATTTATGCAACATCATCACACCCGTATCCATACAGGCACTGGGCGATGTGCCCTGCAGGCAACTTCCTTACCAGGTAAGGCTGAACAAAGCCTGGCACACCTGCAAGCTAAATGCTGTGGCCTCAAATTTTATCAGATTGCTTGGTAACTAAACATGCTGAAGCAAAAATCTTGCAGATTAAGCATCACGCTGGGTCAGGGGCGTTCGCGCACGTCTACTTTGCTGTTGCCAAACCGGTTTCAAAGGCACCTCAAGGAGGGGAACAACGAGTTGCATCTACGAGCAAACAAGTTGCTCTGAAGGTCTTCCGTTCTGAGTTTGATGGTAATGCCACGTTGCTGTTTTTACGCTTGCCCGAAGTCTTCACCACCTACAACTAATCCAATACTAATACGCTGAAGCACCTCACTTTATCATGCACTCAGGTGTTCAAAATAGCGTGCGTGATGAGGAGCTTATGCTTAGTGAGGCGTTGTGCTTGCAATCTTTGAAGCAGTGAGTATTGTGTGCGCATATCATCTGTATGTGTATGTTCGTGTGCGACCATGCGCCATGTGCCTGTCAAAGACGTGGCACTCTACGTCGGCAATCTACACTCCCACCCTTGCTAGTATGCAAGCAGGCAGGGTTCGCTGGCAAGCAGGGCTTCCGTCCTGCTTCATATACTTACGGCCAAATACAAGTAATTTGAGTGCATTCTTCCTTTCGAACTGTTCTTTTTGCAGTCCAAACCTTGTTCAGTGCCATGGGGTGCTGAAGATCCCTGGAAACTCCACCCCCGGCGTAAAATGCAAGGACCATCCAAACGAAGCCCTGACAATGGTGATGGAGTTCATGGAGGTGGGGCACGCTTTTTTACTTTGCTTTACAGCTCTGCTCTTTGGCTCGTTGTTGCAAGCAAAAAATAAAAAGGAGCGGTACATGTAAATGGGCACTGTTGATATTACAAATGTAACACACACACCTTTACTGGTAAATCTTTGCAGGGAGGGTCTCTCGCACGTCTCATCTTCAAGCAAATGATAGAGCCTCACCGGCAGGTAGGTAGATCCTTTTATTTCTTGAAAGTAATTGCACTGTTTGTGTGTGTGGCTCTCCGTGGTGTGCGTGGACAGCGAGCTACAGCAAACCATTTTGCTGTCATTGCCCTGTTGTTGCAGCTACTCAGCCATCAAGATGCCCTGCTCCTGTTGCTTGACGTGGCGAAGGGGCTATGCCACATGCACTCGCAAGAACCCTGTATTATGCACCGAGACGTGAAGCAGGTGTGTATGTGCTCTCTGACTGGCATTCCTTCTTAGATTTTTGCTCAGTTGCACCACACATTCTTGCTCAATTGCCCTGCCCTGTCTCATGGTATCATGGTACTTCGTCAGTTCATCACTTTTGATCTGAGAACGCGTCATCATCCCTTGCATTAGATATTACTCTGGTTATCACACACGCACAATACTTTACAACACACACACACACACACACACACACACACACACAAACACACACACACACACACACACACACACACACACACACACACACACACACACACACACACACACACGTTTGCATGCACGCCAAGGGCATGAGTGGCAAGGCTAAGTGGCAAGAAGAAGTGTCTTATCCTGAAGCAATTTGTGTTACAATTGACACGATCCCTACCGCTGTCATTTGAACCCTCGCTCACCCATGCATGCTTGAGAATGTGAGTGTGATTGCCATGTGAATGCCAGGAGAATGTGCTGCTGACCTCTAAAGGAGGTGGCCGGATCAGAGCTAAAATCGCGGACCTTGGGCTTCACGTGGTACGGATTGATGAATATGTTGGCTTGTTCAGCTGAAGGCATACATCCCAATATGAACTGTTGTGTTATGAAAGAGAAAGCTTGCACAGGTATTCCAGCCTAGCAATTGCTGCAACACTGCTCAACGCACTCCTGGTGCTGTATGTCGCATGCACACTAGGAAGGTAATCGGCTATCGCATCTTGTTGTGTGATCCTCCATGTGCTTGTGTGACACGAATACTCCCATGTGGTTGTGCGACAAGATACTCCCATGTGGCTGTGTGACACAAATACTCCCAGTGCATGCTTGTTTATCTCTTACTGGTAGGCCGCTGGTTGGTCATCAGCCAAGCATGCCTGCATTAGGTAGTAGTGGTGATGCTCGTATCCTTTGTCATGAAACGGCTGCATTGCATAAGCCTGGTAGAGCGATTAACAATTGCCCTGTTTGGACATGTTCTGACAGCATGTTGTATTCTCCAATAAGTTACTTTTCACAGCCTCAAGCAAACCCCAGCTTAGCTTCCGTTAAACCACTCCTGTTTTTGTAGAAGCTCGACAGGAGCCTGAAGCAAAGCATGCTCAGGAGTCGGAAGCGAGACAGCACTGTGGACAACAACGCAACAATCAGCACCATTCCCCGTGCATCGCACGCTACTAAAGGCTCGCAAAGCCCCCAAGGCCATCGCAAGTCCAACTTCCACACAGATCTGAACTCCGTAATGGAGGGGGAGGACACACAGCCAACAACAGTGTCAAGCGCTGGAGTGGTGCTCCATGCACAGCAGCAGGCGCTGCCTTGCAGCGTACCCAGTCGGAATGATAGCATCCCTGAGCGTGACAACAGCGCAAAGAAAGCATCCAAGGTGTTCTTCAGCCCGTACGACCCTCACATGCTACAGCAGCAGCGCATATCCCGCCCTGCCCTAGAGAGCACGTTTTCTGATCAGGCTGATGGTTATGTGGCTGGATCTACGAGCAATGGACGGATGGGTCAGGTGGGTGGTAATTGTGTGTGCTGCAGCTTTTTCCTATCTGCATTGTTTGGGAAGTGGCACGGATGCGCTCCCAAACTTGCTGAAACTTGGTTGTAACGAAAGCTAGCTGGTTGAATGCTAGTCCTTTGCCTGTTAGATGCTACTGCAGCATGAACTATTTGATCAGCCTATTGAGCACCCTAGACTAACATCATGTTTCTTTGTCTTGCATTGCTGCCCATAATGTCGTATTGCGTCAATGATGGAGCGAGAGCAATGCCTGGCAGCGTAAAAATGGTCTTTTCAGCAGGGCTACCTGATACCCATCTCATCGCTTGGCCCCACTGTGCGCTTTTGCTCCACAAACCTTGTACCCATTTCATGCTTCATCCTGCTCATGACACGGCTCTCCATGCATGCAAAATCTCCATGCATGCGAAACCTTCATGCATGTGAATATGCGTGCCTTATTCCGCTTATGACACGGCTTTCCATGCATCGCAGCCACCCCTCCTTAGTTGCCTGTTCACTTCCACGCTCCATGTACTTTACCTCTTACCCAACTAGATGTGTGGCCTCCATGCACTGCAGCATGCCCCTTGCGCACCCTCCCTCATGTACTCTACCTCTTACCCAACTAGATGTGTGGCCTGCATCCCCTTGCGCACCCTCCCCTCATGTACTCTACCTCTTACCCAACTAAATGTGTGGCCTCCACGCACAGCAGCTGCTTTTTGCGCACCCTCCCCTGCCCTGCGATTACACAAACTCGTGTTGCGTCTTTGCAAATTGTATATCTGGCTCTGCCTTCACAGGGCGAGAGGCAATTACGTAAGGCAGCTGCTCAGCACGCTTTGAATATGGCCACCTCATGCAATGAGCGTGGTCCCGGGGCCAGCTGGGTGAGTGCCTGGTTACTATAGCGTGTTGAAAATAGGGCTTGTTGTGTATTGGGTGGTTGGTCTGTAACCACAGCCCTTATTGGGAACCAGAGCTTTCATTTGCGTGCCCTC
>Ga0307974_1003488_pt1 | contig 11322 bp, 9 predicted proteins | sample OrgLakmetagen784_FD_201812 | JGI IMG/M metagenome (GOLD analysis project Ga0307974, IMG submission 201812) | Saline water microbial communities from Organic Lake, Antarctica - #784 | ecosystem: Environmental > Aquatic > Non-marine Saline and Alkaline > Saline | place: Antarctica: Organic Lake... | reverse complement strand
TTTTTTTTTATAACTTAATTCAAAAAAAATCCCGAATCAACAATATAATTTGTTAATTCGGGATTTCCTTACGTCTAAGAACGAAAAAAAATCTACTCTCCTTTTCTCATCTTCTTCATCTCTTCTATTTTATCCTTCATAGACTTTTCCTCTTCTTTTGGTTCTTCGAAATAATCATCAGAATCAATATCTTTTTTATTCTTTTTGGGAGTTTCAGCTTTCACTTCTTCTGAAGGAGAATCTTCTTGAATTTCTTCAATTTTGTAAAAAAAAGCTTCGCTGCAGTTGCACTGCTGCGACGTTTTTTTTTTTATAACTTAATTCAAAAAAAATCCCGAATCAACAATATAATTTGTTAATTCGGGATTTCCTTAAGTCTAAGAACGAAAAAAAATCTACTCTCCTTTTCTCATCTTCTTCATCTCTTCTATTTTATCTTTCATAGACTTTTCCTCTTCTTTTGGTTCTTCGAAATCATCATCAGAATCAATATCTTTTTTATTCTTTTTGGGAGTTTCAGCTTTCACTTCTTCTTTAACAGAACTCACTTGAACTTCTTCAGTTGCTTCTTCTGCTGAATTAATCACTTCCTCTTTCTCAACTGGAATGTCAGCTTTAACTTCAGCTTTAACAGTTTCTTCTTTAGTATCGCCCTCAACTTCTAAATCTGAACTACTCATGAATTTTGGCTGTTGCCCATATTTTGAGGCTCCAAGCCTTGGTTCTGCGACTTTCTTTTCAACTTTTTTAGGCGCTTCTTCTTTTGAGCTTTCTACTTTTTCATCTTCAAGAGATGAAGTTGTTGTAGATTCTTTTTTGTTATCACCATCCTTTTTATCAGTAGCGGAAAGATAAGACGATTTGGCTTGTCCATATTTTGAAGCAGCGCTTTCACGAGGTACGCTTGGTTCTGATTTAATTACTCTGCGTGTTGGATTATATTCTTTCTTTTCAGAACTTACACTTTTCACCTTTGGTGTTTCCTCTTTTGATGCAGACGAAGTAGACTCTTTCTCTTCGCTAGAATTGTCTTTTAACTCTTCATCAACTGGAAGATAAGTAGATTTTGCTTGTCCGTATTTTGATGCGGCACTTTTTCTGGGCTTATCAGATACTGGAGTTGAAATTACTCGGCGAGTAGGCTTGTATTCCTTTTTCTCAGGCGTTTCCTCATCATTCGCTGAAGTTGAAGATGTTTCTTCGTTTACAAATTCTTCTTCTACTCTTTCTTCTCTCTTGCGTTTTTCTCTTCTTACGCCACGTGGTTTCACTGGAGTTCCGTCTTCTTCTTCTTCAACGTTATCATATTTTTTAGTTCCAGCAAAAATTTGAAACTGACGCAAACTACATTCAAGGTTACCGTTGAATACTTTAATTTTTCTACTTGGTCTTAATCCAAGGTTCTTTAACGCATCGATATTAGAAGAAACAACCCAACAATCATATCCTAAGAATTTTTGTTTGAATAAATCTCCCATTCCTGTGTAAAGTTCTTCAACATCTTCTCCCATTCGTTCCCCGTATGGTGGATTACAAATCATGATTCCTTTATCATCTGGAGCTTCCAATTCCAAAGCGTCTTTTATTTCCCAAGTCACCATATTTCCTATTGGAGCCATTCGACTATTTCTACGGGCTTTTTTAATCATTTCCGCGTCAACATCAGAAGCCAGAATATCAAAACCTAATTTGACTGGTCGGCTATTTCCTTCTTGCTTCACTCTTTCCCAAGCTGCTGCATCAAAAGATTTAAAATTCTTAAATGCAAAATGACTTCTTTCAATCATTGCTGGAATATCAGCTGCCCAAAGCGCAGCTTCAATTGCAATTGTACCTGAACCACACATTGGATCAATTAAAGTAGATTTCCTATCCCAACCAGACATGCGTAAGATTCCAGCAGCAAGTACCTCATTCATCGGAGCATCACCAACTTCTTGTCGGTAACCTCTTTGAAACAAAGGAACTCCGCTTGTATTTAAAGAAATCACAACATTTCTCTCTTTGATGTAAACATCAAACATTACTTGCGGCGATTTTAAATTAACATCAGGTCGCTTGTCATCGCACTTTTCTCTAAACACATCTGCAATCGCATCTTTTACTACAAGGAAAGGATATTGGGTGTGTGTAAAAATCGTTGAAAAAACTGCACCTTTAACAGCAAAAGTTTTATCGACATCAAAATAGGTTGTCCAATCAATTTTCTTTGCAGCTTTATATAGATCATCTTCTTTGTAAATATTGAAAGAATGTACTTTAACAAGAACTGAGATTGCTAATCGACAGCGGTAATTAAGACGATAAACATCTTCCCAATCTCCATTCAATTGCACAGCTCGATTTAATATATCGATATTATCATATCCCAATTCATTCAATTCGTCTTTGAGCAGTTCCTCAAATCCGAAAAGTGTTTTAACAGTAATTACTAAATCTTTCATTTGTATTATTTAAATTCTCTTATTAATGGTAGTCTCCATGAAAACAATACCGCTAAAGTTCTAAATGTGACTATAAAAACCATGCTTGACCACAAAAGCCAGATGGTATCACCTTGACCAAAATAATCGCCTAGCAAATAAATTGACCCCCCCAGCAAGCAAGGTATGGCATAAATTTCTTTTTTGAAAATTAATGGTATTTCATTACACAATACATCACGCAACAATCCCCCGAAAGTCGCTGTTATCATACCTAAAAAAACTGCTGTTATTGCCAAAGTATCATGAGATAATCCTTTTTGGACACCCACAATAGTGAACACCGAAATTCCTACGGTGTCAAATATAGACAATGTTCTTCTCCATGACCTCAATTTTTTACGAAAAACTATTCCAATTGTTGCTCCAGCAATTACAACAAGCAGTTGAGAAAGCGAAGTCATCCAAGCGACATCAACGTTTAAGAGCAAATCTCGGATCGTTCCACCACCCAAAGCGGTAATGAAAGCAATTATGTAACCCCCAAGAATATCAAGGTTTCTATTGGCAGCCGTAAGGACCCCACTTATTGCAAAAGCAAACAATCCGATGTGATCTAAAACTTCTAGCATTTATTATTTTTTCATATTTATGGTGAAAACTTATAACTTTGTACAAATTAACTCATTTAATATAGCTTGAAAGACAAGATTATACTTTTTTTATTCGTTTTTAGTGTAATATGCTCTAAAAGTATAACTGCTCAAAGCGTGGGAGTTGTCTTAAGTGGTGGCGGTGCAAATGGTTTAGCACATATCGGCGTACTGCAAGCATTAGAAGATGCAGAAATACCCATTGATTATATTACTGGAACAAGCGCAGGTGCATTAATCGGTGCTTTATACGCCTCAGGTTACTCTCCTGACGAAATAAAAGCCTATATTTTATCTGAAAATTTTGATGAAATGACTTCAGGTGGAGTTACAAATGAGGAACGCTTTTTATTAAGAGAAAGACCAGATGATGCGTCTATGCTTAACATCAATTTTGCGAAAGACAGTATTTTTGTAAAATCTCTTCCCACAAACTTCTTAACTCCAGCTTACTTAGATTTTGAGACCATGCGACTTATTGGACATTCAGGTGCAGTTGTTGGAAACGATTTCGATTCGCTTTTTATTCCGTTTCGTTGTGTTGCGTCAGATATTTATAAAAAAGAAAGTGTTGTTTTTAAAGATGGAGATTTAAATGCAGCTGTTCGAGCTTCCATGACCTATCCGTTTTATGTTAATCCAATTCGAATTGATGGTAAAATGTTTTTTGACGGTGGGCTTTACAATAACTTTCCAGCAGACGTTCTCTACAATCACTTTCCTGTTGATTACATCATAGGGAGTAATGTATCATTGAATGCCTCTCCGCCTTCAGAAGATGATATTATCAGTCAAATCACAACAATGTTTGTGCAGAAAACCAACTTCAATTTACCTTGTGCGAATGGAATAATTATTGAACCGAAAAATAACTTAGGGACTTTTGAATTTGAAAGAGCTGAAGAAGCAATTAGAAGCGGTTATGATGCTGCTCAAATGTATATTGACAGCATTCTCCTTTATGTTGAAGAACGCATAAAACCAAGCGAATTAGAAGAAAGAAGATTGGAATTTAGACAAAAAATCAATCCAATTAAAATCAGTTCAGTAAATGTCACCTCCCATGGTGCTGAGGATGTTTCTTTCGTTGAAGATAATTTTATGCGAGACACCATAATAGAACCTCTCACATTCGATGAATTTAAAAAACGCTACTATAGAGCTTATGCGGCCCATCAAGTGAAATATATTTATCCTACTCTTAAAAAAGCGAGCGATTCCACTTTTGACTTATCCCTAGAAGTTACAAAGCAAAAACCATTGACTTTAAGCATTGGAGGCCATTTTTCATCACGTCCGGTAAACACCGCCTATATTGGTTTGTCTTATTGGGATTTAGGGAAGGGTGCAGTTGGATTGCATGGAGAAGCTTATTTTGGAAAGTTTTATGGGTCTACAAAAATCAAAACTGATTATGATTTACCTACTGTATTTCCAATCAGAATAAGCCCCTACTTTGTATTAAATCGCTGGGATTACTACCGAAGTTCTTCTACTTTCTTTGAAGATATCAACCCTTCCTTTTTGATTCAAAATGAAATGTATTATGGTTTAAGCATAGCAATTCCCTATACGAGTAAAGGGAAAATCACAGTCGACTTGAGAATTTTTGAAAATACAGATGAATATTATCAAACATTGAACTTTTCAGAAAGCGATACAGCAGATATGACTACTTTTAATGGAGAGTCAGCTGTTGTGAATTTTGAATACAATACACTAAATCGAAAACAATTTGCTTCAAAAGGCAGCTTTTTAAAATCGAGTATTCGCTATGTTCAAGGAAAGGAAAAAAGTGTTTCTGGGAATACACCAGGAGCGGAGTATGATGTAAGAAAACAACACCGGTGGATCAATATTTCATTAGAAGGGCAAAAGTTCTTCGATATCAGCTCCTTTTTTAAAATAGGAATTTACGGAAAAGGCGTATTGAATTCACAATCATTATTTTCTAATTACACTGCTACGATATTAAACATGACAGAATTTTCTCCACTTCCTGACAGCAAACCTCTTTTCATGAGTGAATACCGAGCACCTCAATTCCTTGGTGGTGGTGTAAATTTTATTTTCAATTACAGCAAGTATTTTGAATTTAGAATTGAACCCTACTTTTTCCAACCTTTTAGACAAATCGTACGGTACGATAACCAAGAAGATTTTGGTTATTCTGATTTATTTGAGGAAGGTTTACCGATGGTAGGAGCATCATTAATTTTCCAATCACCTATTGGTCCATTGCGTCTTTCAACGAATTACTTTCCAAAGCAGGAGAAAGCCTTCGTTACACAGTTAAGCTTTGGATACGTCATTTTTAATGATCGCTCAATTCGTTAGTCGATTTAGGATTTTGTCCTTTTGAATTAGTATTTTTGTAAAAAATATTAAAAGTATGATATTACCTATTGTAGCCTATGGTGATCCAATTTTAAAGGCTGAAGGAGTTGAAATAGAAAAAGATTACGAAGGTCTAGAGGAATTGATTGCCAACATGTGGGAAACGATGTACAACGCGCATGGAGTAGGATTAGCAGCTCCTCAGATTGGGAAATCAATTCGTTTATTTATAGTTGACGCCTCACCATTTGCTGAAGATGAAAAAGACGGAGAACCTGATCCAAAAGCAGCAGGCTTAGATGGATTTAAAAAAGTCTTTATTAATCCTATCATTGAAGAGGAAGAAGGCGAAGAATGGGCATTTCAAGAAGGCTGTTTGAGTATACCAGCTGTTAGAGAGGAAGTTTTTAGAAAAGAAAAAATTACCATTACTTATTTTGATGAGAATTTCAAGTTTCAAGAAGATACATATGATGGTTATGCAGCGCGTATTATTCAACATGAATACGATCACGTAGATGGCATTTTATTTACAGATCACCTTTCTACTTTAAAAAGACGTTTATTAGCAAAAAAATTAACCAATATTTCAAAAGGTATTATCGAAATAGACTACCGAATGAAGTTTCCCGTTATTAAAAGAAAAAGATAATGAAAAAAATTATATTTATTTTTAGTTTATTGATTGCATTCGCTGCTTGTGAATCTAAATCTAAAGACGGTCAGAGAGAAATAACAGTTGATAGTTTGAAAGCTTCCATCCAAGAAATGGATGACTCTTTAAACATGATGATGGAGGAGGCTATAAAATCGCCAAACTACACAATGAATAAAGTTGCTTATCACGAAGCAATCAACAGAAATAAAGATTTTTACGCTCGTTTTCCAGAAAATGATTTCGCAGAAATTGCAATTGGAAAGGTAGCTGGTTTATATCTTCAATTGAATGTAGAACAAGAAGCCGTAAAGTGGAGAGATACTTTATTGAATAAATATCCAAACACACAAGACAAAGTTGGATTGTTGGAACTCCAAATGAATTATTATGATTTGAATGAGTATGATCCTGAAAAAATCAGACATTATGCTAACCGCTTATTGGCCATTGAAAATCTACCTGCAGAAAGACGTGAACAATATAAATACCGTTTAAAGCATATTGATAAAACTTTTGATGAACTTATTGAACTCCGAATGTCTGAATCTGAGGAGATGGTGAAAACTGAAAAACCTATGTAGTGTCTGGTCGGAAACAGACACTATGTAATATAAGCACTTATACAATCTCTAGAATTGCTATTTCCTTAGAAATTAGGGAGAATGATGTTAAGGCTTTGTTAAAAACTTGAATATTCTTTTAATTCGGTATATATTTGATTGAAACTAAAAATAAAAATATGAAAAAAGTACTATTTACCTTAAGCCTTTTGTTTACTGCATTTTTCGGAATGAACTCAGTAATAGCTCAAGCTGCTGTTGAATCAGGAGCACAAATTGAATTTGAAAAAGAAACACATGACTACGGAACAATTAGTCAATATGGAGATGGATCTTGTGAATTCATTTTTAAAAACACAGGAAATGAACCTTTAGTTATTTCTAATGCAAAAGGATCTTGTGGATGTACAGTTCCACAATGGCCACGCGAACCAATCGCTCCAGGAAAAACAGGTGTAATCACAGTAAAATACGACACTAAGCGTGTAGGTATTATTGGTAAAAGCGTTACTTTGCAGTCAAACGCAACAAACGAACCAACAAAAACTATCCGTATCAAGGGTAACGTTAAAGCTGCCCCACAAGGTGGAGCGCCAGTTAACCAGAGTGGTGCGCCAACGGAAAACTAGTAAAAATTATGAAGAACGTTTTCGTACTTCTAATAATGATTTTAAATTCCGCTATTGGGTTCGCCCAGTATGCGGAATTTAACTTTCTAGACAGAACTACTCACAAGTGGAACAAAGCCACTGAAGGTGATCAACTCCAGCATTATTTCGTTTTTAAAAACAGTGGAGAGGTTCCTTTAATTATTGATAATGCACTTGTTTCTTGTAGCTGTACCAAAATCAACTTTCCAAATCAACCTGTGCCACCTAACGAAAAAGATTCAATTCGTGTGACTTTTGACACCAATCAAAAATATTACTTACAAGACAGAATCATCAAATTGAAAGCCAATACGAAGAAGGAACAAGAATTACGCATCAAAGTGTATGTTGTTCCAAAAGAGGATTAGAACTGATTAATCTTTTACTTTAAAAAGTCAAGCTTTGCAATTGAATTAGGCTAAGCATTCCAACTGGGGCTAACAATTAAAAAAAGGATAAAGGCAAACTTTTAACAGAATATTGGACTCAAAATGCTTCAATATTTTATCTTCGTACTATAAATTTTTATTATGTCAATATCTGTAAAACATCTTACCAAGTATTACGGTGAACAAGCCGCAGTAGACAACATATCTTTTGAAGCAAAGGACGGTGAAATATTAGGCTTTTTAGGTCCAAACGGAGCTGGGAAATCTACAACAATGAAAATAATTACCAGTTTTATTCCTGCAACAGAAGGAAGTGTAGAGGTTTGTGGATTAGATATTAAAAAACATTCTCTCGAAATACGTAAGAAAATTGGATATCTGCCTGAGAATAATCCAATATATTTGGATATGTATGTTAAAGAATATCTCTCTTTTGTTGGAAAGATTTATGGTGTCAAAAAAATAAAAGATAGAGTTAAAGAAGTTATTGAATTGGTTGGACTCCAAAAAGAACAGCATAAAGTAATTGGTCAACTTTCTAAAGGATATAGACAAAGAGTTGGATTGGCTCAAGCGATTATTCACGATCCTGAAGTATTGATTTTAGATGAGCCAACATCTGGGTTAGACCCAAATCAATTGTTAGAAATTCGGGAATTGATTAGAAAAATCGGGAAAAAGAAAACCGTAATGCTTTCTACACATATAATGCAAGAGGTAGAAGCGATTTGCGACAGGGTAATCATCATTAACAATGGAAGATTGGTAGCCAACGCAAAAGCAAGCGAACTTCAATCTGATGTCAATAGTCAAGTCGTTTTTGTTGAATTTGATATCGAAATTTCAAGAAATCGTTTGGCAAAAGTTCCAAGTGTTACAAAAGTTGAAAAGATCACACCTACAACATTTCTTGTAAAATCAGATTCTTCAATTGATTTACGAAAAACAATTGCGGCTTACGCCCAAGAAGAAAATTTATTGATATTAACAATACGCAAAGAGGAAAAAACTTTAGAAGAAGTCTTTAAATCTTATACAACTAAATAACACAAAATTCCTTTGAATGAAAGTTGCAGGATTTACATTTGTTAGAAATGCCATTAAATTTGATTATCCCATTATTGAGGCTATTCAATCTATTTTACCTATTTGTGACTTATTAATTGTTGCTATTGGTGACTCTGAAGATGGGACTTTAGCATTAATTCAGTCCATCGATAATCCTAAAATAAAAATAATTGAAACGATTTGGGATGACTCTCTTCGCGAAGGAGGAAGAGTATTGGCAGTTGAAACAGACAAAGCTTTCCAAGCCATTCCAGCTGATTATGACTGGGCTTTTTACATTCAAGGAGATGAAATTGTTCACGAAGCTGATTTACCGATAATAAAAGCTGCAATGAAAGAAAAGTTGAACGATTCTAACGTTGACGGATTACTATTTAAGTACCGTCATTTCTTTGGTTCTTATTCTTATGTTGGTGATTCTTTACGTTGGTATCCTAATGAAATCAGGGTGATTAAAAATAATAAATCAATCTATTCTTATCGCGATGCGCAAGGTTTTAGGAAAGGAGAAGATCAAAAATTAAACGTTGTTCCTATTGCTGCACATATTCATCATTATGGTTGGGTAAAAGACCCACGCGTTATGCAGGACAAACAAGAAAATTTCAATAAGCTGTGGCATGATGATAAGTGGATGGACGAAAACATTCCTAAAGTAGAGAACTTTGATTATTTTAAAAATATTGACTCTTTAGAAAAGTATAAGGGCTCACATCCTGAAGTAATGAAAGAACGAATTGAGAAGTTGAATTGGGAGTTTAACTATGATATCAGTTTCAATAAAATGGCTTTGAAGCAAAAGCTGAAAAAAAAGCTGAAAAAAATAGGGATTAATACAACTTACAGAAATTACACTATTGTAAAAAAGTGATATAAAATAAGTTGTTATTTGGACTAGATTTTAAAAGAACTGTGTTCAAATATAAACCACTGTTTTTAAGCATATTATACTTTTAATTCATACTTATTTAAAGCACCACTTTCCTACTCTTCTCCATTGCATGTTGTGCGAAATCTTCTCCCACCGTCATTTTATAATCATAGATGTAATCTACATTTAGTTTTTTAAAGATTTCTTTCTCATCTTCGTAATGGCAGATTGCAGCGATTTTAAATTCCCTTGTTTTCATTTTATTAATTTGCTTCATGGTGTTAAAATTCGAAGCATAATCACTCATTGCTAAAACAACAACATCTACATTTTCCCAGTTTGATTCGTCCCAAAAGTCTCTGTCTGTGACATCTCCCCAAACAACATTATTCCCGTCTTCTTTGAGTTTATTTACTTTATCACCGTTGTAATCCACCCCAATAATTGAATCGGGATAACTTTCCTTTAAATGATAGTATGCGGGTAAACCAATACTTCCTAAACCGACGACAACATACTTTGCATCACCACTAATTTTAGCTTGCTTATTAATTGCTTTTGATGTTTTGTTCCATTTTATTAAAACAACTTTATGTTTTTCGAAAAGTTCATAAGAACGCGAAATAAAAGGAGATGATAAGAGGAAAGAAAGGCTCATAAAAATAGTCAAAGTCGTTAACCAATCACCTGAAATCATTCCATTTGAAACCGCTACAGCTCCAACGATTAAACCAAATTCACTGTAATTAGAAAGATGTAAGGAAGTCAAGAAATTAGTTCTGGCCCGGAGATTAAAAAAGGAGAATATTTTAATAAATAAAAGTCCTTTAAAAACTACAAAACCAAGCATGGAAAATGCCACAAGAACATTCGATAACGAGGGTACTCCTGACAAACCAATATTGATAAAGAATCCTATGAGGAAAAAATCTTTATAGCTCAGCATTCGGTCATATAATTCTTCTTTCCGAGAATGATTGACCAAAAGCATTCCAATAATTAAGGCTCCAAGATCATATTTTAAGTCTACTAAATCGAAAGCCAAGGCTCCAGCAATTAGCGGTGCAAAAAATCCGAAAACAGTGAGCAATTCACCGTGTCCAGATTTATCAAGCAAGCGACCTAGAACAATTTTCACTAAGTACAAATAGAGCGGCAAAGTCAAAACCCAAACAGAAGGAAGAACACTTTTTGAAACTGTTAAAAATACAACAGCAAATATGTCTTGAATAATTAAAATTCCGATTGCAAACCTTCCATGGCGAGAAGTTATTTCTCCACGATCTTCCAAAGATTTTATAATAAAGACCGTACTTGAAAAACTCAATGCGAATCCAATAGTCATTGCAGCTTGTATATCTATATCAGAAAAATACTGAATTCCGACAAAGCTCAATCCAAAAATAACTCCACCAATTGTAAGCGTGGTAATAATAATATGTGAGGAAGCAGTGATAAGTATTTCGGGTTTAATGAGCTGCTTGATTTTAATTTTCAATCCGATGGTAAATAAAAGAAGAATGATTCCTAAATCGGAAAGAGGACCTAAAATCTGCTTTAGATTTCCATCTGTAAAACCAGAAATACTAAGAAAAAACCCTGTTGCAAGAAAACCCAATAGTGCTGGAAGTCCGAATCGTTTCATTAATAAACCACTCAAAAAAGCCAAAGTCAACCATATTGCATCTATGTGAATTGCTTCTAAATCTAATG
>Ga0307974_1003481_pt1 | contig 11330 bp, 9 predicted proteins | sample OrgLakmetagen784_FD_201812 | JGI IMG/M metagenome (GOLD analysis project Ga0307974, IMG submission 201812) | Saline water microbial communities from Organic Lake, Antarctica - #784 | ecosystem: Environmental > Aquatic > Non-marine Saline and Alkaline > Saline | place: Antarctica: Organic Lake... | reverse complement strand
CGGCGGGGGGGGGGGGCTGTGTCTGTGTGTGTGCATGTTTGAGGTCTACCTAGCATATCTTTTATTTGCGCTACAAATCAACAATTGCCCTTCCTTATTGCAAAGCAGCAAAGTTATTGACATTTTGCTACTCTTTCCTACTAGTTCATTACAACCGATTAGCTGTCTGTGAGCAGATGAGCACAGCCTCGTTTGAATCCTTGCCGACTGAAAGAAACCTTGAAATAGCTCTTGATGTGCAGTTGGATTTTTGATTTTTGTACCAGTTTCCTGCCTGCCTTTCCACGAGGTAGCTCGTTTATACCAGGCGATGTAGTGTCCTATGCCTAGCTAGCTCCCGAGACAAAAAAATTCAACCTACTGTGTTTCTCCTATCTTTGGCCGTGCAGTATGAAGTGCATACGCACATCCTCTCTCAGGAAATTTGGCTTTGAAACTCCCCTGACCACGGTGGTCTGTACCCCATGCTATCGAGCTCCCGAGGTTAGTGGCGGGGGAGAATGGCGAATGTCTCTGTTGGTAACAGCCATTATGGGCGTGCATAAAGGATAGACTCTCTATTGGTGCGTGATTACACAAGCCAGAGCCCAACAATTGGGGGGGGGGACTTTTCAGACCTTTGATGTTGGATTGCCCTGGCAATTGGCTTTTTGGGATACTTACAATGCTTTCAATGCTAGATAAGCTCTTTGATGTACGGGTATTCAAGTCGCGCTCGTCTACTCGTTTAAGCATGCTGCATTGAAGGTAGCTTTGATTTAACTCTACAATGACTCTGTAGCCAACCAGCCTTTTGCTTAATTATTATCATCAGGTATTCGACATTTGAATGGGGTTTACAAGCTTGCAGGCATTGCTTGTGTGTGTCGTATGCCGGTTAATTTAGAGGCATGGTTTTTGTATCCATTTTGCAGCATGCTGCAAAAATGGTTATTGCATTGGCAAGTAATTTGATGACATTTGTCCTGCTTGAAGGTTGTCATTTCGCACGGGTGCTACACATGTGCTCTTGACTTGTGGAGCTTAGGCTGTGTCTTTGGCGAGCTTGTACAAAGGTACGGCTGGTTTTACAGGCTCTACTAAGGGCAAAACACTCCAAACACTACCGAAACGAAATCATCCCATTAAGTTAGGCAGCCATATGGTGTACGCACACACAGCATTACAAACAAACAAACAATCACACACGCACATACAACCGTGTGTATACCTGAACGCATGTCCATGTGTGCTCGTTATAAGCATGTGTGCATACACATGCAAACACAAACACACACAAACATGAATGCCTACACACTCTGAAACAAACACACAGGGTGCCTTACCTTGGAAAGTCGTCCACACCTATGCTCCAGGTGCGCTGGTGTTTGCCAGTCTGCTTTGTCGTGCAATTTGCAGCTGGACCTACTGAACGTGCTGGTCAGTCATGCGTTTGTTACGTCTCAATATACCCACACCCAGCAAGTCTTCACACAGAGTCTGTGTGACAAAAAGCCTTCAGGTTGCACCTGTGTTCTGTGTATCGGGCCTTCCAAATACCCCTGATGAGGACGACACGTATGAGGGCCCTGGCAATTCATACACGCGGAAAGAGGTGAGTGAAAAACTTTGATGCAAGTCTTCTCACTTTTTGGCGTCGATGACAATGGCTCTGGTGTCTGTGTAATAAAGCTTTGGTATGGAAGTTCTTGGGTGCGTAGTGCGCCGCCTCACAAGGCCTGATATTACCTGCAAATGACACACGGCTGATACCTGCTCATTCCCATGTAGGTAGTGGTGACGGGTTTTTAGCGTTTACGCAGCACGCTGCTCCTGCTCCTCATTCGTGATTTTTGATCAGTGATATCCTGTGGCAAATGCCCAATTGCTGCAACATAGTTCTAGCTTTTCTTTGTGATTGGCACATTAAAAAACCGTAAATTTAATCCAGCAATGTTTTATTTGTCACTTTTTGCTCTGTAGCTGGACGCGCTCTTCTCTGTCATTGGCACCCCTGCTTGGTCCACAATAGATGCAATTGTAAAGGGAAATTGGCACCATTACCTGCGGCACATTAAGCCCAAGGCGCCACAGATGTTTAGAAGGTGAGTTTGTATGTGTTTTTATGTGTCTGTGTGTTTGCGGTGTCTGTGCCTTTGCTTGCGTATTTTTGTACTTCCTGCTTGAGCTGCTGCGGCACATTAAGCCCAAGGCGCCACTGATGTTTAGGTGAGTTTGTATGTGTTTTTATGTGTCTGTGTGTTTGCGGTGTCTGTGCCTTTGCTTGCGTATTTTTGTACTTCCTACTTGAGCTGCTGCGGCACATTAAGCCCAAGGCGCCACTGATGTTTAGGTGAGTTTGTATGTGTTTTTATGTGTCTGTGTGTTTGCGGTGTCTGTGCCTTTGCTTGCGTATTTTTGTACTTCCTACTTGAGCTGCTGCGGCACATTAAGCCCAAGGCGCCACTGATGTTTAATAGGTGAGTTTGTATGTGTTCTTATGTGTCTGTGTGTTGTGTTTGCGGTGTCTGTGCCTTTGCTTGCGTATTTTTGTACTTCCTACTTGAGCTGTTGCGGCACAATAAGCCCAAGGCGCCACTGATGTTTAGAAGGTGAGTTTGTATGTGGTTTTATGTGTCTGTGTGTTTGCGGTGTCTGTGCCTTTGCTTGCGTATTTTTGTACTTCCTACTTGAGCTGCTGCGGCACATTAAGCCCAAGGCGCCACTGATGTTTAGGTGAGTTTGTATGTGGTTTTATGTGTCTGTGTGTTTGCGGTGTCTGTGCCTTTGCTTGCGTATTTTTGTACTTCCTACTTGAGCTGTTGCGGCACATTAAGCCCAAGGCGCCACTGTTGTTTGTAAGGAATTTCGCTGGAGGCACGGTTGTTTGCTGCAACCCGTCAATGTATTTGACGACAACTTGAACAGCCCAGCTCAGGCACTCCCTGTGACTCATGCTTTGCAGGTTTGGTGCAGCAGGGGAAGTGGCGCTGGACCTGCTGAGACGTCTATTAGAGTTTGACCCCACAAGGTGTGTTCCTTTGTAGCTCAGCGTCAGCCTGTTCTTGCACTGTTCTTGCACCTTTTGCTTGTGCAGTTACTCCCTTGCCTGTGCGTCCAAACACAGCTTTACTGCGGGGCTCCATTCCTTTAGTCGTGTGAGAGTGGTTTCCACTGTTTGTGTAGATGGTCTTGCTATGCTTCCTAGCATCTCTGCTGGCGCCGTCTTTGCAGGCGAGCAACAGCAGAGGAGGCAGTGCAGCACGAGTTTTTTAATGGTGTCCAAGGACTGATAGACACAGATGAGCCGGAGCTGGCACAGGTCTGTATGGCTATAATTGGGGGGTGCAACCAATCTTGGAACGGAAGTAGGCTTGTTGGTGTCTGTACCAGGGTTTGGTTGTGGATGTTGGTGGTTATTAACAAGAGTGCCCTTAGCTTGGCATTATGTGTGATTGACACAGGATGTATTAATGTGCAGTTTAATGGTGATGTGGTGTGGGGCTGTAGGTGCTGGCACCTGAGCATTATATAACTCAAGCATGATGGGTGTGACGTCGCAACCAGCCTTGTGTCTCTGTCTTGGTCACACAAATTGTGGCCCTCTAAACACCTGTGCAATGCAGCTGCTTACGCACTGACAAGTCATGGTCCAAAGCCTGACTAGTCAAATTTTAACGTGCTCTCAGGAGACACGTGTTGCAATGTCGGATGACAAGATGGTTATTGACCAAGCAGCAGGTGACCCACATGCACAGGTAGGGCTGCCCCCGATACTCATCTGAATCATATTGTTAAATTGCTTGTGTGTATGAACAACTCATCACAAATAGTTCATCATGTTTACCCATTTACAGCATCCTTGCCTCCTCCCCACGCGTGTCCCCTCCTCTCGCCCTCTCCTTCAACCTACCGGCTTGCTCCCCTCACTACCAAACTTGCCTCTTGTTTTCAGCTCCACCATTCTACACCTTCTTGTGTATCGTTCCTCTTGCCCAGTTTGCCATATATGTTTATACATACACATCTGCACAGCTGTATACAGCTGTACACAGTATGAACGTTGTGAAATGTATGGGCTTCACAGTGTATACATACGTTTATGGCCAACCGGCCAACCCTACTCATGTTATTCCTTACCGCCCAGACTTGCCAACTGTATTCCTCTACATCTTTGGTCACTCCCAAAACAAAACAATGAGCAATTCATCAGTGATGCCCATGAATTGCTCGTACAGCCGCCGCCACTCATGATGCCAAATAGCTGGGGCTCGGCTGCAGAGGACTCCCCCATCCACTCCTTGCCTCTCCAAAGGCGGCGCACCAACCCACACGCTGACAGCGCCCAGCAGCCAAGAGAGGTGCAGCAGGTCCCTGGTGATGGGGACATGCCAATGCAGGACGTACAGGGCACAGGACCACCCCTGCTGCACGGAGCTGCCACGGCATCACCCACGCCGCCCGCCCCGCCACACCAAGCGTGCGCTCTGCCGGCACCTGCCCCCCCTCCTTTTTCCTACCCTTGTGGTGCTGGGGGTACGTCGTTCCCTGATGCTGCGGCAAGGAGGCCTGCTCGTGTGAAGCGGCAGAGATCGTTTTTTGACCTCGAGGATCCATCAGAGGTGCGTTTCCCTGTGTTCTGTTAGGTAAGGTGTGTCCAGGTGACATAGCAATGCGCGTCAGAGTGCATCCTCTTTTAAGAGCCCGTTGTCACCCCAACTGCAAGCCAAAGGGATGTGTTGATTGCAGGGCAGGGCAATTACAAGCTTATCACCACACATTCTACGCATTCAGAGCTCCGTGATCCTTTTCTTACTCAGGCCTTAGCTGCTCTGGAACTGGAGCTGGTTGACATCTGCGCACCTGATGACACTGGGGTTGATAAAATGCGAAACATGCTGGTGCGTCTGCAGCTGGGCCACACACGAAAATTGCTGGGAGCAAGCGTGTTTTGCTGCAGTGGAGACACAAACTGGGTTGCCCTGGTTTGCCTTGGCAAAGAAAATAGTAGAGCAACTACACGTGCAGCCATCCTGGGTGTTTCCTGCCTTTATCAGCTATGTTTTGTGCTAGTGCTGCATCATTTTATTTGTATATTTATATGCTTCAACACATTTGCTTCAACACATGGTTTGTGCCATGCCTGCAGGCTCGCGAGTGTGAGGAGCTCCACATTTCACAGCAACAAATGGAGGTCGCACAGGTGAGAGGGTCAAGGAGTATGGCTAACAAGAGTGATTGCGCTGACAGACACGTGATGCCTTTGTATGAAATGCTCATCAAAAGGCTGGTTATCAAAAGGCAATGGTTCAGGCTAGTAGTCGGGTGATTACACTGCACTCTGCGCTACCGCCATAGAACTGCATTCACCCTCACAGTTTACTGGCCTTGCTGAGCCAGAAACAAGTCAGCATGTCGATTTCCTGGTGATGGTTGCAGAGAGCTGCCCTTGATGCGGCAGACAAGTTGGGCTCTACCATGCTGAAGAGTGGAAGGACTGAGAGTGCAGGAGGGTGAGTCGGGGGAGCTGACATATCCTGGACAAGTTTGATAACAGTGACAGCCAAATGCATATCCACCGTATAGGTTCACTCACACACACAGTCGCCAAACCATGCACGTACGTACGTGTGTGTATGTGTGTGCCAGTAGGCACACAGACACAAGCATACACACATAAACATGATCTCGTGCGTGAACACAGGCATACATAGACGCACATGTGTACACATGCACGCACGCACACAATCATTTTTTTGCCAACAGGCCCTTTGAGCTCTGGTTCACGCAAGCTCCAGAACGGAACATGCCTCCTTTGCCGCGTTCAGAAGGTTTGATGCCTGACACTGGACATTGGGAGGATCCCTCTGCTATTGGTGAGGCCTACTGTATGGATTTGGGACGTGATCATCAGTGAGGCCCACTGTAAAGAACTAGGTTATGATCATCGGTGAGGCACGCTATAAGGAATTAGGGCTTAATTTTTGTTTGCAGGACAGCGCTCGTGTCCACCGCACGTGTGCTATGTTGCTCGATACAAACAAGCAAGGCCCGTAGCTAATATGTTTAACCAGAGTGCTATGGAAAGCCCACTTCTAGTTTTGAGCACACTACAGCCTAGTGTCGACAGCTAGGTGACGGCTCACGAGCAAGTTTGTTTTTGACCAGCTGTTACTTGCAAGCACAGCTCATTGTAAATGACAAAGATTGTGGCCATAACTATATGTATGTACGGCATGCGTACGGCAATGTTTGGAACCTTTGCACAAACACACATACTTACACACACGTACTTACAGAGTAAAAGCTCACACTTTTTTTCACACAGCCGGCACGCAGGGTTGTGTTGATGTCTAATTAGAAAGAAGAGCAATCGTCAGCCCTTGTGCCTACGTCCTTCCTTACCTACTTGCAGGAAAACAGAGGCTGCCACACCACGCAGATTCGGAGCTTGCAGATAAAGATGCAGAAAAGCACTTGCGGGAGGGCCGGCATGGGGAGTGGGCTCCAACGTCGTTGCCGGAAAGCCAGATCAAGACTGCAGGCTCCCTGAAGAGGGCAAGCTGGGGGGTACGTGTTGCCAAAGTTAGGAAATAGAAAGAGGGAAATGGAGTCAAGTATAATTGAAGGCTGCCAGGACGGTTTAGAAGCAGAGTCGAGTAATATGAGTGGAGGCTGCAAGGAAGGTTGACATCTACAAAATGAATGTCGTTGACTAACATCTACTGAGTTTGTTTCCAGGTAATTGTAAAGTGGGTAAAGAACCAGCCCCATCCAGAACAGGCAACCGCTTTGCTCAAAGCCTACCATGGTTATGTAATGAACGCTTCAGGCCGGCCGTCATTGTAGAAGTGTGTGTGAGGACTGGAAGGAGCATGGTCAAGCGCTTCCCTACACACTTGTTCCTGTCTTTCAGGTGACACTCTGCCCGCCAGGCGTGTCTGAAGGAGAGTTGAGCCAATCAGCGAAGGAGGCGATCCGGAAGCAGCATGCTCGGTAAAATCAGGTTTGGCCAAAGAGGCTCCTGCCGGCCTTGTCTCTGCTTCATCGTGTATCATTACTGTGTATAAGCTATGCTAAAAAAAGGAGTGATATGTACATCTGATCTTATGTCCACACACGCTTGTACTTGTTGCACTAGAAAGTGCTGCCTATTTTGGTGGGTCCTTTTTCTTGTCTTATTTTTTGGGATGGTTGCTTTGCAAAGTACCGTCTTTACAGAGCAGGCTTAATATATATTGTGCAAGGACACTCAGATGACAAATTCTGCATTTGCACGAGATAATTCTGTAAGATTTAACATGACTCGAAGTGCATTATGCCTGTTTGCCATTGACATTAGAAAAGAAAAGAAAAAAGACTCCGTTGGTAGTAATGACACAGCCAGCATGATTAAGGGAGGGGGTTACTTAGGTGCCCGCACCAGGCAACCCCCCACCGCACAAACAATTATAAAGAAGTTAATGTGGGTCAGGGGGGTTGTGTGCCGTAGCACCCAGACCCAAACCTTGACTGTTGTTGCTTGTATTATATTGCAGTGCATACCTTGTTTTTACGAGTGCAGATGCATGTCTGATGGAGTGTTCGTTCAGTTTGTGTGTCGATTTTTTTATTTTAAGGTAATCCAGATTAAGGTCTGCCAGAGGTTTGTCTGTATAGTCTTTGTAGATAGTCCCCATAGCTCCAACGAGGATCACGTGAAGCTTGATTTCCCTATATCCTTGTCTGTTTAGGTTGGCCATAAGCATGCTGTGCTGTGCTTTTGCTTTTTGGAGCCAGGGATCAGGCCTAGTGTCTTCACATAATTTAAACTCAATCAGGTGAACCTCCCACTGGTTTGGATTCAATTTCTTGTCTTTAGCAAGCTGTTGAAAGTTTGGGTTGCGGGTTGTTACGCGAGAGGAGCACACAGTGCTAGGTAGAAATAGGATGGCATCAGGGCGAGAAGAGGCTTTTAGAGCATGTGCTGTTAGTTTTGAAAGCAACCAAGAGGGCAGTTTTTGTTGGCAGTGTTTCTCAGATCTTGGCCTTGCTCTGATAGTTTATCTGCGCTGCCTGCGTCAGTGTAGGCAATTTGGTTGGCACCACATGGTTTCTTTTGTAGGGCTTGGACAATCAGCACGCTTGCCGTATTATGGCGTTTTATAATCATGTTCCTCATATTAGTGTGTTGGCAATTTGAGAGTATGTGAAGCGCACTATCAGGGGTGCACTGATGGGGCAGATGGGGCAGCTTGCATTGAGAGAGAAGCCGTACCGGTAGGCGTGTTTTTGATTTAAAGTTGTACCAGTGCGGTACCTCATAACAGTACGCTTTTGTAGAATTTGAGATTATTATTGTTCCAAAAAGCATTTGTGGTTTGTTTATTGACCAAAGGTCTAAGGTCCTTCCAGTAGTTGTAATATCCTGTGTTTGATTTGGCACTCCCCAGTCTGTGCGATTTGCATATTTCTGTTTTAAGCTTGGCCTTTAAATCAGAAAGTGCACATTGACATTACATACACAATACAGCCAGCCAGAAGGTGGCAGTGTACTTTTTATTCTCCCCCTTATTGGTCCCATACAGCCATTTTTTTGGCTATGTCACATTAAGTGAAAGTACGAAACAGAAAAAAGGAGACAAAAGTGTGCAGGCAAAACCACTCCCTCCCCACATTATTCAGGAGGAGAAACCACTTCGGTACTGGGAACCGTAAAACTCCTCCACCACAGTACAGATAAAAGATCAGTGAGGATCAGGAGGGTTGAAAGTGGGGCCTAAAACCATGGGGCGCCACTCTGGTGACCAAATGGCAGGTTACTTTACTGATGACCTCAACCATCCCGAGAATAGTAGTATCAACATCGTAGACTTTGAGTTTAGAATTTAAAAAAAGCAGTTTTATGGATTTCTGCTCCACAAGATTCAACAAAACAAGCCTGAAAAGTCAGAGCACACTGCTTGCACCAACGTTGTACCTTATACCTGGCAACAAGAATAGCTTTGACTTTTGTGGTGCCACTGAAAAGGGTCGTCCAAAAAAACCTCACGGTTGAAATTTGCGGTTGAAGCGGTTGAAATGCGGTTGAAAGTATTTTAACCTATATACTCTAGTATTTCAACCTCTAGTTGCGATTGAAATCAACCGCGGTTGAAATCAACCGCTGAGCGATTGCACAACAGGTTGAAAAACCCTCGGTTGATTTCAGCCGCTTCAACCGCACTTCAATTGAGGACAGTTTTTTCTGATGGTGTCGGTGGTTCATGGCTTGTTTAAAGGCTTAATCAAAGGCTCTCTCTATGTAGTGGTCATGACGTGTGGAGCGCTGCAGGCTCTTGTATCCGCATGGCGCCTTGCTTAGATTCTTCAGGAGCTGTCATGCAGAAGGCCTTGTTTGCTGAAAATTGTAACAATTGTACACTAATTTCTTAACACTTATTTTTTTTGCGGGTTAGCTTGAGACTCTTTCTTTGTACCTTTCTCCTTTTTGTCTGACACGGTGGGATGGTGTGTGGCTCTTCTCATAACAGTGTTCTGATTCAGTGTTTACACCATTATTTTACATATTAAATTCAAAGTCCTAGCAAGAAGTCGATCATAGAATGAAAACTTCAGGGAGGGGGCGTCAAGAAATAATCACTACAATGGTTACAATGGGGGGTGACCTTCAGCCAGGTTGGCTGTTTGGCTGATTGGCTGCTGACTGGTCTCGGCCAGCCACAAATAAATCCATAAGCTCAGAAAGAAAAAGAAAAAGTCTATTGTTCTGCCAAGAAAGGAAATCATGAACAAGTTGGTTGTTGACCTGTTGCAGCAAAAAGGGTTGGGCTGCTGAAAAGTCCTCAAAAAAAGGTGTAAATAGAAAGGAAAGTGTTTCCTCAGCTCACAAACTCGATGGTCTCGGCAAATTAAAGGAGCATGCACCTCGTTCTGAACATGTTCATCTTCACCAGGACGTTGGTCACATACACAAGAACCATCTTCAAGCCACGCTGCTGCCTCAACTTTCAAAGTATGCGCACGCAAGCGGAATCTATTTATATTGCGCATAATAATAACTACTGTGGCATACACAAAATGTATCGGGAGAGAGCCTAATTTACAGGCAGGATATGTGCTACGTACTAAAGTAAGTGCCGGCAAAGCATTTTTTTGTTTACAGTTTACAAAAAAAAGGCCTTCAGTCAACGTGCGACTACTAGCCTGCTCATAAAAAACAATCAGTTCAAGAAGAAAAATGGAGTTTATTATTGTTATGCCATACCAGTGGTGCAAAAATCTAGAAACATCCTGTGCTCTTGCCTCTGAGAATAAGGACTCATATCTCCTGCAAAGAGACACTGTATGGGTGTGTGTGCAGTGGAATATAGCATGCTATTCATTCTGGACATTATCATCAACCTCACACAAATCACAGGTCGGGGAGGATCTGGATTTCCATGTTGCGGTCTCAAAGAAAAGGGTGTGAACGCACAGTCTTAAACGGGCAGCACTGCGAATGACATTTCGTGGGAGGTCAAGGAACATGTATCTGGGAAGGCCGTAGGTAGAACGGGTAGCCAGAGCCTTGATGCGGGCAGTGCACACCATATGTTACAGGTGAGAGTTTTGCTGATGTGCTCTCGTGGGCAGCCATCAGAATAGGGTGTTCAAAACTCCAAGTGCGTGTTTCTCTGAGGTCCACAACAAAACAACTGAGGTTAATGGGTTCAAAGTTCCGTGACATTTTTTTGTTTGGACATCTAAACCTGTAGAAGAGATGTGTATGTTGCCACATACTGACATAGTAAACACATGTGTGCCCAAAAGTCCTTGCAACATGCAACATGCAACGTTACCATGCTGCTTGTTGGGAAAAAGCCAAGATCTCCCCCCTTTACAAAAAAGGCTCTAAGCTTGATCCCAACAACTACCGCATGTTGACTGTGAGTGGGACTTTGTATAGACTGTACGCTAAATTTTGAGAGAACTGGTGACCAAGTCGTGTGTTGAGAACCGAAAAGTTACTGACACGCAATTTGGCTTCTATCCAGACCGTAGCACGATTCAGTCTATGTTTATTTTAAGGCACTTAGTCCACGCTGCCAAACAGATTAAACCAAAGGGTTGTTTCCACCTTAACACGGCCTTTATTGATCTTAAACAAGCGTATGACACTATTGACAGACCCCACCTTTGGGATCACTTAAATAATATCAGGATGCTCACTCACCTTATCAATGTTATCAGACAAATGTACAACGGAGACGAGTATGTTTTGATTGATGGTGCCAAAACTACCAGTACCGGTAATTCCACTGCGCCTTTAAGAGGTGTAAAACAAGGTTGTCCTTTATCTCCTCTCCTCTTTTCCCTTTTTATCAATGATG
>Ga0307974_1003475_pt1 | contig 11338 bp, 6 predicted proteins | sample OrgLakmetagen784_FD_201812 | JGI IMG/M metagenome (GOLD analysis project Ga0307974, IMG submission 201812) | Saline water microbial communities from Organic Lake, Antarctica - #784 | ecosystem: Environmental > Aquatic > Non-marine Saline and Alkaline > Saline | place: Antarctica: Organic Lake... | reverse complement strand
TCCAGGTCTGAAAAAATGATCAGGCGGGGCTTGGCCATGGCCGTATCCTCTACTGGCGCTGACGGATCAGCGGTTCACTGAAACTGTGGTCATTATCGACGTGGATTACCGCATCTGCACTGGCGGGAATTTCGGCAAGGCAGGCGCGGGTAATTCGTTCATAGTGCATGATAAAGCGGGCAACTTGCTCGTCGCTCATGAGTCGGGTTGACTGGCGATTGCCAGAATTGCCTTTATTTGGTGCATCGCCAATTTTTGCCTTCAGCTTGTGCTCCTGAAGAGTGCGCCAAGTCAGAACACAATCCATTGAGGGCGCCTCCAGCATGATCAGGCAATCAATCTGCCCGAAAAAAGGTGCATAATCGACTTTAATACATTGATTTACATAGCCGCGCCAGACACCGTCTGAATCTTCATCTTCCTCAAGGCGGTTGATCGGCGTGGTGAGAGAATCCCCGTCTTCCGGCAGAGCGCCAACGCACCACCCTTCCATCAGCACAACGTCGGCCCGGCCTTTAAATACTGGCCAGATTGGCTCAGGTGCGCGGTCATCCCGGGATTTGTCGAACACGGGAACGGGTGTTTCGGTGTCCACACCGGCGGTCATGAGCCGGTCGATCAACCGCTGCCCCATTTTCAGGTCATGAGTCCCTGGCACACCGCGTGTCAGCAACAGAGGATGTTTTTCCGCCGCCAACTGTTCGCGCTCAGCCCGGGTCAGGTAGAGATCGTCGATGGAAAAGCTGGCTGTCGGAACCTGATACACAGCGGACAGCAACGCCCGCAAAAACATCGTCAGCGTCGACTTGCCGGTGCCCTGGGCGCCGTTAATACCCACGAGGATTGGCCGTTGGCGCTCCTGCCGAACACTTTGAATGTGCTGGGCAAGAGGCAGAATGACCTTTCTGACCGTAACGGCGTAAGTATCCGGCAAGGACTCCTGTTTGATAAGCGTCTGAATCACATTGGTCAGATCGGGCGTCGCCACGGTGGTTTTCCCTGTGTCTGAATGCTGCCCCATGAGTGGGCCGGGGAGTGGGCCGGGTTCGAAATCTGAAGACCAGATCTGCAGGTTTTGTACCAATAACAGTATAGGTCGCTGATTTGCGGTTTGTCGCACGCCCGCCAAATCTGGGACACTGACCGCATATTCGTCTCCCTCCGGAGCCTCTATGTCCGAACAGAGCGTTACGATCGAACACCGGTATCTTGAGCTGCCGGACAGCTTCTATACCCGGGTGACACCAACCCCGCTTAAAGACGGGCGACTGGTGTGTTTCAACGCGCCACTGGCCGAAGCCATGGGGTTCCGGGCGACCGATCCATCGGACTGGACCGGCGTTGGCTCCGGCACCGAACTGCTCGACGGCATGGACCCGGTGGCCATGAAATACACCGGCCATCAGTTCGGCGTGTATAACCCCGAACTGGGCGATGGCCGGGGCCTGCTTTTATGGGAAACCGTCGGCCCCGATGGCCGGCGCTGGGACTGGCACCTCAAGGGCGCGGGCATGACGCCGTACTCCCGCTTCGGCGATGGCCGGGCAGTGTTGCGCTCCACCATTCGGGAATATCTGTGCAGCGAAGCCATGGCTGGCCTTGGCATTCCCACCACCCGTGCGCTCTTTATGGTGAGTGCCAAAGACCCGGTCAGGCGGGAATCCATCGAAACGGCCTCAACGCTACTCCGGGTCACACAAAGCCACATCCGTTTCGGACATTTTGAATTTGCGACCCATCATGAGGGCGAAGAGGCGCTCCGCACTCTGCTCGAGCACGTCATATCGCTCCACTTCCCGCACCTGATCAGACTGCCCGAGAAGGAACGTTATCAGCGCTGGTTCGAGGAGGTAGTCGAGCGCACGGCTGGTCTTATTGCCGACTGGCAGGCCGTGGGCTTCTGCCACGGAGTGATGAACAGCGACAACATGTCCATCATCGGCGAAACCTTAGATTACGGTCCTTACGCCTTTCTTGACGATTTCGACGCCGGCTTCATCTGCAATCACACGGATCAGGGTGGACGTTACGCCTACAATCGCCAGCCCAATATCGGCTTTGTGAACTGCCAGTATCTGGCCAACGCCCTGCTACCGGTAATGAACGAAGATGACGTGCGCCAGGGCCTTCGGCGTTATGAAACCGCCTACAATCAACGCTTTCAGCAGAACATGCGCAACAAGCTGGGGCTTTACACGGAATCCGGGGCGGACATCAGCCTGATCATGGATACCTTCAGCATGCTCCATGAATATCATCTGGACTACACGCTGTTTTTCCGGAGTCTGTCTAACCTTCATTTGAAAGGCAAAGCACCGATCAGGGATCTTTTCGTGGATCGCAGCGTGGCGGATGAGTGGCTCGAGCGGTATGAAAAACGCCTGCTTGATGAAACCCGGGCTCACGATGAACGTGAAGTCGCCATGCGGCAGCAGAACCCGAAATACATACTGCGGAACTATCTGGCGCAGCAGGTCATTCTGGAGGCTCAGAGTGGTGACTATGAGCCCATGAAAGATCTGTTGAAGGTTTTGCAGCGGCCATTCGATGAACAACCGGGCAATGAATCCTATGCAGCGCCTCCCCCGGACTGGGGGAAGCATCTGAGCATCAGTTGCTCCTCGTGAAGGGATTTTTTTGCCACGGACGGCACGGACGAACACGGACAACAGACGACAAACAAAAGACTTTTCTGGTTCTTGTCCGAGTTCGTCCGTGCCGTCCGTGGCTATCTGTTCAGACCGCCTTGGCAGCAATGATCTTGTTGTGCCACTCAACCGGGCCTGTCTGGTGAACCGAGGAGCCCTTTGAATCCACCGCCACCGTCACCGGCATGTCCTCCACTTCAAACTCGTAGATAGCTTCCATTCCCATCTCCTCGAAAGCCACGACTTCCGCCTTCTTGATCGCCTTGGACACCAGATACGCAGCGCCACCCACCGCCATCAGATACACCGCACCAAATTCGCGAATGGCATCAATAGCGACCTGACCACGCTCGGCCTTGCCGATCATCCCGGTCAGGCCGGTTTTCTCAAGCATGGTGCGGGTGAACTTGTCCATACGCGTTGCTGTGGTGGGGCCTGCCGGGCCAACCACTTCATCGCGCACAGGATCAACCGGGCCAACGTAATAGATGAAGCGGCCTTTCAGATCAACAGGCAGCGCTTCGCCACGCTCGATCATATCCACCATCTTTTTATGGGCAGCATCGCGACCGGTCAGCATCTTGCCGGACAGCAGAACCGTTTCACCCGGCTTCCAGTCTTTTACGTCTTCGGGTGTCACCGTATCCAGATTTACCCGGCGCACGCTGTCGCCCACTTCCCAGGTAATTTCGGGCCAGTCATCAAGGCTCGGTGGTGTTTGCAACGATGGACCAGAGCCGTCCAGCACGAAGTGGGCATGGCGGGTGGCCGCGCAATTTGGAATCATCGCCACCGGCTTGTTGGCCGCGTGGGTTGGATAATCCATCACTTTTACATCCAGCACTGTCGTCAGCCCACCAAGGCCCTGGGCACCGATGCCAAGCTCGTTTACTTTTTCAAACAGCTCCAGCCGTAATTCCTCGGAACGATCGGACGCACCGCGGGCCTGCAGATCGTGAATATCAACCGGGTCCAGCAGCGACTCTTTGGCCATCGTCATGGCCTTTTCAGCCGTGCCGCCAATACCAATGCCCAGCATTCCGGGCGGACACCAGCCAGCGCCCATCTGGGGAACCATTTTCAGCACCCAGTCGACCACCGAATCCGACGGGTTCAGCATCGCAAATTTGGATTTGGCTTCAGAACCACCGCCTTTGGCGGCCACATGAACATCCACCGTATTGCCGGGCACCATTTTGTAATGAATCACCGCAGGGGTGTTGTCTTTGGTATTCGCGCGCTTGCCGTCCGGGTCAGCCAGTATCGATGCCCGGAGCACATTATCCGGATGGGTGTAGGCACGCCGCACGCCTTCATTAATGATGTCATCCAGCGCCATGTGCGCATCCCACTGAATATCCATACCAATAGTGACAAACACCGTCACAATGCCGGTATCCTGGCAAAGCGGGCGCTTACCCTGAGCGCACATGCGCGAGTTGATCAGGATCTGGGCCATGGCGTCTTTTGCCGCCTCGGACTCTTCCTTTTCATAGGCTTCGTAGACGGCCTGAATGAAATCTTTCGGGTGATAATAGGAAATAAACTGCAGCGCGTCCGCTACACTCTCAATCAGGTCGTCCTGGCGGATTACAGTGGTCATAGGCGTCTCATCAGTTCTGGGTGGTTAAGAGATCTCAAATCAAGCGAGTTTACCAGAAAACCCGCTAGCGAGGCATGTGGCCGCCGCCGGATCGGATACGATGAAACACTCGACAAACAGACAACCGCCAACTATTTTCCAGTGAGGCCCAACGTCAGCCAAGCGGTCGGGCCCTGATGGTCAGAATCACACTTTAGAGCGATCAACTGTTGCTTTACTGCAGCTATAGTCAGAACCATGAAAATGGCTTAACTTAAGGGCCAGACATTCAGACAACCCACTTACACAAGCAGAAAAGGCGACTGACAAAAGGTTTACCGCGCTAGTCCGGCCCCGTCAGACGCTGAATATAACGACACAACAACAGGAAAAGGTTCCACCCATGTTTAAGAAAACACTATTAAGTCTTGCCGTGGCCTCTTCAATAGCCCTGACGGGTTGTGTGGAAAGCGGCGACGACGAAGTCGCAGTAGATCCGAGTCTTCCTGGAGCGGGATTCAATCCACCAGGTTCTACCTCCCCTCTTTTTGATCCTGCAGGCGGCGCCTTGCCGCTGCCGAACGACCTGCTCTTTGATTCAGAGCAGGGCGATGGAACCTTTGGGGTAGCTGACTCCTCACCTCCTGTTACAACAGCTCTGAACGAGCTTAGCGGTGCTTCAACTGTTGCCCCTGTTGTTGTCCAGTTCAACGGCATGCTTGATGAAACTACTGTTATAGGTTCTGTGGATCAGAACGGAGACAAACTGGCGGGCGCGGCACTCGCGACTCAAACCGTTTTCCTTGTAGAGCTTGCCTATGCAAGTGGCGACCCAGTACAGGGTCTTGGCAACCGGGAATCATCAACTGTTTCGCCCAATACAGCCAATCTGCGCTACAGGGCTGATGTTGAAACTCTGAGCAGCGAGTCCGGCAGCGCCTCCGCAATCCGGATTCTGCCGCTTGAACCACTCGACCCTGGGAAACGCTACGTCGTCGTCGTCACTGACGAAGTACTAACGACGTCCCAAGAGCCGATCATTCCGTCCTTTGTTTATAGCTATCTCACGAACGAAGAGAACGAGCTGAGCGGTTCACTGGCATCTGTTCAGACCCTTATTAACAAATTGTGGGAGCCATCAGCGATTGGTTACCTCGACCAAGCCAATAACATTGCCCGCGCAGAAAATCTGACTGCGGACAACATTGCCATCAGTTACAGTTTCACCACCTCCAAAGATGACAAGGTGCTGCAGTATATTGCTGAACCAGCGGCCTGGTTTTCAGACCAGATCACAACGTTCCTGCGGGTAAGCGCCACCAAGAAGTTGACGGGCGCTGCTCTGCTCTTTCAAAATCAACAACTGGGCGCTAACAACGCGCTGCCTGCGGCAGACTGGGACTTGAACGGGGACGGGGTTGTGAATGCCCTAGACTTTGACCGGAACGAAGACGACGCCATTACAACTGCTGATTTTCTGATTGGCGCCGATCCTCTGGATGATTTTGGTCATAATGATCTGGTGGTCGCAGCCGATGCAGCCGAGAATGGCTTCCCGAACACGCTTCCGCCTAATCCAGACTCGCCGCTGAATGCGCTTTTTGGGGCTGAAGGCCCCTGTACGCTTGTTGCCACACCTGACCCACTAGTTGATCCTTCACCCGGAACCGCCTACGCGGGTAGTGATGCGGTGGATTGCGTCGGCGTAGCACTTGCGTCCCAGTTCCGCGAAGAGCTTCCAGCTCCGATCCCCGGCGTGAATCGCAACGTGACAGCCGATGGCGTTGAATTCACCAACGCTATTACGATCGACGATAGCACCATTACCCCGGTTGGCCTTTTGTCCGCAGTCGCAGGCAACATTCCCGGATCAAACGGTGTGCTTGCAGCTCAAGGCAGCGTGTCACTCCCCTACTATCTGGGCGACACTGGTGCAGGCATTGCGGGTGCGGGTGCGGTGAACTGGAAAGCAGACAGTGCACTTGCGACATCTTTGAATGAGACGTTCAGTGCGCTGGGCGTAACTTTGCCCCAGGCCGATCCTTCTGTCTCAACGGCAGTGAACTACATCTTCCCGTTCCCGAAACAGCTAAGCACGAAAGAAGTGCCTCTGCTGGCTCTGTATCCCACCACAGGCGCTATCAAGGGTGTCGTCATGTATCAGCATGGCATCACCACGGATCGTAGTTCGGCTCTCACCTTCGGTACCGGTCTGGCTGGACAAGGCTATGTGGTCGTAGCCATTGATCATCCGTTGCACGGGGTGGAGCCTTTCTCCAGCGCCGCACAACAGGGGTTGGCAGTTCAGTTGTTGGACGCCGGACAAACGGGCGGCCTGCCGCCATTCCTGGCTTCTGATCAGACCTTCTGGATCAGTGGTGAGGATAACGTGACACTCACAATCAATGGCGACATCACCTTTGCCTTTGTAGGAGCTTCGCTCGGCAGCAACGGTGCTATCGACCTTTCGGACGGTGTTGATGCGGGTGAGGAAACAACGATCGAAAACACAATTACCGCAGGCCTCAACGGCGCGACTGGAGATCCAGACTTTGATGCCGGCATTCAGTCACTGCGCGCGTTCGAGAACACTGTTGCGAACGCAGGCAGCACCATCCCAGGACTCGCCCCGGCTGAAAACGAGCGGCACTTCGGCCTCTTTGCGAATGCAACCGGCGCTCCGGCAGCAATGGTATTTGATCCAGCAGACGCTAAGGGTACCGATGGATCTGGAAGCTTCTATATCAACCTGCAGAACCTCCTGACTGCCCGCGATAATAATCGCCAGAGCGTTGTGGACCAGATGAATCTCAGGGCCACTCTATTTGGCAGTCCGGCTGCGGGCAAGGCGGGTGTGACCCTGAAACGGCCTGCTGGCGACATTAATGTCACCGCTGCTGACCCGGTCTACTTTGCTGGCCACTCTTTGGGAACCCTCACAGGGATGCCGTTCATAGCCTCGGTGAATGAGGACGATATCAGTGAAACAATCTTCACTGCGGCGGATGGAAGCGAGAATCTTCCTTCCACATTTAACAATATTCAGTCGGCCAGCTTGCTAACGCCGGGCGGTGGTATTGTTCGCCTCTTGGAGAACTCACCATCTTTCGCGCCAAGAATTCTGTTTGGGCTCCAGCAAGCGGCGGGCCTCACGCAAGGCAGCGCAAGTCTTGAGGCGTTCTTCAACGTAGCGCAAGCGGCGCTCGATGCTTCTGATCCGGTCAACTTTGCGGCGAGAGCGCATGCCACAACCCCAATATTGTTATCAGAAGTTACAGGGGAAACCGTTATCCCCAACGCGGCTGATGATGCGGAATGGGGAATCCCGGCACTGGCGGGCACTTTCACCCCTGAGCAAACCGGCTTGCCGGTATCGGTCACGATTGACAGCTTCCCAGCACCACTGTCAGGAACGCGGCCACTCACGCTTCCGCTTGCGGACGGAATTAACAATACCCTGTTCACGACTTACGGAGCAGGAAGTCATGCAACACCGACTTCAGGCAGCCCCTCGGCAGTCTTCGGTGGCATGCTCTGTGAGACCTTCGTAACCTTCAACATCGCGCCGGCAGACCTCCCTGCTTTTTGCCAACCCTAATAAGTAAAAAGAACTAAAAAAGGCCTCCATTCGGGGGCCTTTTTCATTTTGGGGGCACCAACAAGTGATTCAGCCAAATTTAATAGGCTGCCCTAGCTGCCTCTGACCAACCCCATCCCCCCGATCGACCTCACCCACCATCGCCCTCGCCTTCAACTGCGGATGCTCCGCAGCCTCATCAATGGTCAGCACCGGCTCTACACAGGCATCTGTTTTCGAAAACACGTCCTGCCACTCGCTAAGCGGCTTTTCTGAAATCTTCAGCTGAATTGCAGCCTTCAGCTCTTGCTGATGCTCCGACTTCTGACTCATGGTCAGTTTTTGAAGATCACTCAGGTTAAGGGCTTCAAGTAATCGCGCCGAAAACTGCGGCTCCAGGCTTCCCACAGACAACCACCGCCCATCACTGGTCTGATAATAATCATAAAACGAACCACCATTCAGCACCCCACCCTCAGGCCTCTGCTCCTGCCCACCCGCCAGGCAAGCCGCCCCTGCCATAGCATTCAGCGCAAACGCTGCATCGGTCATGCTGATGTCCACAAAGCTGCCCTCGCCGGTTTGCTGGCGTTTGATTACAGCCGCCAGAACGCCCATGACTGCGTGATGAGAGCCCCCGGCTATGTCGGCTACCTGAATACCCAGGGGCGGCGGCCCGCTGTTCTGTCGGCCGCAGTGGCTGGCAATGCCGGAAAGGGCCAGGTAATTGATGTCATGCCCTGCCCGGTCTCGATATGGCCCGGTCTGGCCGTAGCCGGTGATGGCGCAGTAAATAAGGGCCGGGTTCTCTGCCTTCAGAACGTCATAACCAATTCCCAGCCGATCCATTACTCCAGGGCGGAATTGCTCGATAACGATGTCGTATTCCCGGACCAGTGCTTTGATCTTTTCAACGCTGCCTTCGGCCTTGAGGTTCAACGGCAAGGTCTGCTTGCCTCGGGAAAGATAGGAAAAGGTCGTGCTGAATTTACCGTCGAACGGCGGCATGATCTTGGCCAGGTCTACCCTGTCTGGCGCTTCCACCCTCAGAACCTCGGCGCCCATATCCGCCAGCATCATGGTGGCGTAGGGCCCGGGTAACAGGGTGCTGAAATCCAGTACTTTAAGATGGCTCAGGGGCCCCGACATAGTGTTCTCCTTTGATATAGCTGGTGCTTTATCTGATGCTGCCCGCTTCTGTGGCGAAGGCCAACCACCGCATACGCCAAACCCACTGGCTTTTTCTTACAATATAGCTCCCGTGCACCAAAAAAGAACAAATGAGGCTAGGTTCATTTAATCAGAAATGGCATTATGCAATGACTAAGATGGATACGAACCACTACAATAATTGCGCCCTATGAAAGCATCACAAGACGAAATAGCCGAAAGCCCGGAACAGGAAACCCGGAAATACCAGAACCTCCGCGCCCGCCGGCTTGGCATGTCGTTCGCCTCTTATATGGTGACCCTCAGCATTGTCATCTACTGCTGGTGGCAGGGCATGATCCCCTTCCGGTTAGTCGCCGAGTTTCTCGTCGCCTGCCTGCTGATCAACAGCGTGTTCTGGTACCTGATTCACACTGGCCGCAACCTCAAATTCCAGGACCCGAGTATGACGTCGGCACAGATGATTGTGTCGTTGCTACCTGCGCTCTGGGTGATGGCGTTTCTGGATGCCGGGCAGGCCCGCGCCATCTTCCTGCTGATCGCCATTGTGCCAATGCTGTTTGGCATTCTGGCACTGACGACTCGCCAGTTCATTATAGTCGGGCTCTGGTTCTGCGGGTTTTACGGCTTGCTGTTACTGGGCTTATGGGTCTACCGCCCTCATGTGCTCAATAGCGAGTTGGAAATTCTGCAGACCGTCGCGTTCCTGCTGGTCATGGCGGAGATCACGGTTATCGGCGGCTTTATCAGCGGCCTGCGGGGCAAACTGAGGCAGCGTAACCGGGAGCTGGGTGCAGCCATGGAGCAGATCCGGGAACTGGTGAATGTGGATTCGCTGACCGGAGTCTATAACCGCCGGCGCCTTTTTGAGGTCATCCGTGAAGAATCGAGCCGTAACAGCCGCTCACCCGGCTCGTTTTCCATTTGCCTGTTGGATATTGATAACTTCAAACAGGTGAATGACACCTACGGGCACCAGGCCGGTGACGTCATTTTAAAGGCGGTTGCCCAGGGTGTGGCAGGCGACTTGCGCACCATCGACTGTTTTGGCCGATACGGTGGCGAGGAATTTCTGATGATTTTACCGCAAACACCCCTGGACGGCGCGCGCATAAAAGCCGAGCGAGTGCTTGCCAGAGTGGCTTCCCTGAAGTTCCCACTGATCGGCGATGATTTCCAGGTCACGGTGTCCATCGGCGTCGCTGAATATCATAACGACGAAACCACCGACGACACCCTGCAAAGAGCAGACAAAGCCCTCTACGAAGCAAAAGATGCAGGGCGGAACATTGTCAGGGTCGCTACCCGGGACGTCCCGACAGCACAGTTGCAATAACGCCAATGCCTTTTATGATGGGGTTCGTTTCATCACCTTAAAGGACGGTATGTCGGAACTCACGGTCTCCAGGCACTTTGTTGAAGCCGCCCTGACCGGCGCCCGCAAAAAAGGCGTCGACATTGACAGCCTGCTGCTCAGCGCTGGCATTTCCCCGGATCTCCTTAAAATTGAAATGGCCCGGGTCAGCAGCCGCCAGTACAGCCTACTGCTGCAAAACCTCTGGACCGTCATGGCAGACGAGTTCATGGGCCTGGGCCCTCGCCGTTGTCACACCGGCACCTTTGCTACCATGTGCGCCCTGATTAGCGACTGCCCGAACCTCGAAGCGGTTTACCGTCGGGCCTATGACTTCTGTCGGCTGTTTGAGCCGATGGTCGGTATGCGACTGGAACAACAGGGAGACGAGGTAAAGTTGATTATGGTCATCGAAGGTGACGTGGACGACCCCCTGCATTTTTTCCAGGAAAGCATTCTGGTGATCTGGCACCGGTTGGGGAGCTGGCTGATCGGACAGCCTGCTGAACTCATCGGGGCCGAGTTCAGCTACCCGGAGCCCGCCCATGGTGACGAATACCGGCACATTTTCCATTGCCCCCTGGCATTCGGCGCCGATGAAACCGCCCTTACCTTTGATAAGCGCTTTCTCGACGCCCCCGTCATTCGAGACAAATCCGAGATGCGTCAGTTTCTGAAAACCTCGCCGGCGGATCTCTTGTCTCGCCCCGATGAAAGCAACACCTTCACTGGCCGGATACGGGCGCTGATTGGCCGGGATTTGTCGCAATCCCTGCCGGATTTTGAATGGATTGCAGCAGAGCTGAACACCAGCCCGCAGACACTCAGGCGTCGGCTGAAGCAGGAAAACACATCGTTTCAGGAGATCAAGGATCTGTTACGGCGGGATATGGCCATTTACTACCTGTCGCGGCCGGATCTGGCCATCAACGACATCGCTTTCAGGGTCGGCTTTACCGAGCCGTCCACTTTTCACCGGGCCTTTAAAAAGTGGACGGGGGTAACAC
>Ga0307974_1003472_pt1 | contig 11343 bp, 10 predicted proteins | sample OrgLakmetagen784_FD_201812 | JGI IMG/M metagenome (GOLD analysis project Ga0307974, IMG submission 201812) | Saline water microbial communities from Organic Lake, Antarctica - #784 | ecosystem: Environmental > Aquatic > Non-marine Saline and Alkaline > Saline | place: Antarctica: Organic Lake... | reverse complement strand
CATGCACACACGTACGCGCATGCACACATGTACGCACGCGCACACACACATGTACACAACGCGTACACACACGTACGTACGCAACCGTATACACACACACACACGTACACGCACGCGCACACACGTACACACACACACACACACGCATGCACACAAACATGCACGTACGCGCACACACACACACACACACACACACATACACACACACACACACACACACACACACACACACACACACACAAGTGCACGCGCGCATACGTACGCGCCCACACGTGCGTGCATACGCATATAGGTGCAGCTCAGAAGGCCAAAAGGACCTCGCATAGGCTCGCTTTGTGTTTATTTGCTATGTGTTGTCCCCTCGCATAGGGCGCATTGGGTCTTATTAGTTGGGGTTTTTCATACCTCGGATTGGTTATGGTACCCTACGGTAAGCAATTAAAAGTGACTACCAGCACACCTGTGGTGACAACATTTTTATACAAGTTTGTCAGAACCTCACGTGGTCGTCTTGATGTTTTTAAGCGGTGCATACACTAGTAACCCTTGCCAGGTGTCCATCATTCCCCAACCTGATATTTTTGGTGTTGCCTCTTTTGTAGCTTAGTGCCTAGCCCTGCTAAGAGCTTCTGACTAAGACCCGCTTCACTGCACGTGCAACATTGCACATTCCAACAAGCTGGCACAAATCATGAGCATTTAATTCCTATAGTGTGTTATTCATCGGTGTCTGGAGCACTCAAAAGAAGCTTGTTTAGCTTTTGGCTCAAGTTACAATGTCTTATAAGTAGGGAGCGGCGTAAATCGGTATAAGGGGATTTCATATGCATACTGATATATTCACCTGCACATATACCCTTATACCGCTATAAAGGGGTACATCCTGACTGGTATAAATCCCATTGTACATTTTACCCCCATTGGCTGAGAATTTCATGATTACATTTGTATGGTGTGTAGATCTTACCACGTAAAGCAAGTAGCCAGATTATAAGCAGAGGCACTCTCGGTACACACACATTACGTGTAATGCACTCACAGACAGCTCGCTCCACTGCTGGTTCAGCACAGATTGTTGAAGTCCCATGTCGTGTGCCAAGGCCAGCAGGTCACCTCTAGGCCGCCCCCGCTGGGCATGGAATTGCTGTGCAAATGTAAGAGGTGGTGTAGGGAGAGTTGAGGAGACGCTGACCTTCTTTTCTATGCCTTCTTATCTACGCCCATCCTTGATAACAAGGCTAATGCTGCATAGCCAAGGCCAGTTCGTGGCCAGCTGAAGAAGAGCAAAGAGACAAAGTGCACTGGAGCTGAAAGGCAACCCCTTGCGTACAAGCTGTGTGACTGACCAAGGCCACTTAAGTTGAAATGCAGACCCTGGAGTGAACACAACGGGTTGTATTTTGAATCTCACAGGAGCAACACACCTCTTGCACCTGCCACTCCTTGCTATTGCAACAGCAGCAAGAACAAACCCCAAATCCACTCTTCTGCACTAGCAACCGCAGCAAGAACAAAATCTTCCGCAATCCGCTCTTTGCACTAGCAACCGCAGCAAGAACAAAAGACTATGAGTCCACTCTTCTGCACTAGCAACCGCAGCAAGAACAAAGTTTTTCGCATTCTGCTCTTAGCACTAGCAACCGCAGCAAGAACAAAAGACTATGAGTCCACTCTTCTGCACTAGCAATCGCAGCAAGAACAAAAGTTTTTCGCATTCTGCTCTTAGCACTAGCAACTGCAGCAAGAACAAAGTCTTCCGCAATCCGCTCTTTGCACTAGCAACCGCAGCAAGAACAAAAGACTGAGTCCACTCTTCTGCACTAGCAACCGCAGCAAGAACAAAGTCTTTCGCATTCTGCTCTTAGCACTAGCAACCGCAGCAAGAACAAAGTCTTTCGCAACCCGCTCTTTGCACTAGCAACCGCAGCGAGAACGAAACATTCCGAGTCCTCTCTTGCACGAAATCAGCAGCAAGAACAAAATTTTAGTCCAAGCGATTGCAAGAGAAAGCCCCTGGATACTAATCACAATTTCTATACCCAAGCAGTTGCAAGAGAAAGCCCCTGGATCCTGATATAGTTAACTACGACACATGTGCTTGTTGTGTTAAGGCCCCAATCAAAAAGTTTATACCCACGTTTATTATAAAGGGTCATCCCTTGTAAGTTAAAGTTGCAACAACTGACCACTGCTGGGTAGAGTTAACGAGTGCTACAAATCTCCTCCACCAAGAATAGCAAGAACCAATATTTACATCCATCCAGCACTTAGTAGGCAAGCAAAGTCGTCGTGACGCAGTGTCACCTGAGTGGCAAAGTAAAACTCCGTGGGGGTCCCCTTAAGTGCAACACGTGCCTGTGGCACATACATCACACGCGCTCTCCACGAGGGAAACCTGTTCCGCAGCAGCAAGTCAGGAATGCCTGCCTCAATTTCAAGAACAGCTTATCCATATCCTTGACCAGCGTATATATTGAGGATTGTTCTGTTCAGCATGTTAGCAGCGTATTAGCATGTGCTTTGAGCAAGCACAAAGCATGAAAATTAGCGAGCTGATGTGGCAGGAACATCCTGAGTACAGACAAGAGACTCACCCAATTTGCTCTGGGGTTTTGCCTTCCAGGTGCAGCGTGCCCGCCTGATGTATTACATTTGTGCAAGTGTGCAAGGATTGGTTGTGTTTGCAAGTGCATGCCGATCACAGTGGAAGCTTGCGTATTGAAATTGAATGCGCATGTTTTTACAAAACGTCCACCTGCGCAGAGTCCAGGCAGGCTATTGCCCTGAGTAGCAAGGTCTTCCCGCAGCCTGAGGGGCCAGTGACAAACAGCACCTGGCCCCTCTGCAAATGGAAAGTGCAGTCCTCAATCACAGGCTGCCCATCAACAATCCTCTTCAATCCTGTCACTTCCAGCATGTTTTAGCCACAGTCCTACATGATTGGTTTAATTTGAGAAAGCACTGTAATGCTCAAAATGATTACGTGATTGCGGTTCGGGAATGCGTTTGAAAACTTTCTGATTTTAATTTTGGGGGCTGGCAAAAGCCACCGGGATCCAACATAATAATTTTCATTTCAACATTGTACGTGCATTTTCATTTCAATTTGCAGCGTAGCATTCTGCGTGGCCCTACCTGGATCTCATTATCTCATTCGTCGATTCGTCGAGCGAAAGCCTTTGTGCGTTCCTTCCCATCATCATGCCGGAGAAGAGTTACGTTATAGCACAACGCAGGCCAATTGGCCATTGTATGCTTCCTACGCTATGCTATGTACCGTAGCCAATCCAAGGTTTAAAAAAACCCAATCAATAAGCCGCAATGCGCCCTATGCGAGGGGGGCATTTATAAACACAATGCGAGCCATAAGGCTACACCAAGGCTACACCAAAATGCAATTGCGCAGGCACACTGTCAATTCCTGCTGATATCAGGCCAATCGTGATGATGGACTTGCTTGGTAAAACAGATCAAGGACCTTACCTCTGCGGAGACATTGAGGCAAAGAGCCACATGCCCACCTTTAAAAGGCTGGACACCCCTCTGTTCAAGCAAATTTACCACAGCAACTGCTCCACTAACCATGCTGTTAGCCACAAAGATGCAGAGCCAGCATCAGAGGGTGCTCGCCGGCGCAAGCGTGATGAAGAGCACTACCACAGCTCTGAGTGTGCAAAGATGGAATGGAAGCTAACTTTGGCCGCTGTTGTGGCTGCTCGCCAAGCTACTCCAAACGTGCCTTACCTTGAGCTGGATCCACGCTGTGACATTCAGGTAATTACGCTACAGTGCCACGACCGAGAACCTTTTTCAAGGGGTGCATATCTGATACAAAGGTTTACAAAGATTTACAAAGGGGGGATTTGATACAAGGTAGGAGACTGTTCAGCTACCGTTCCAATTTCCTCTTCTGACCAATTTGTTTATAGGTCTAAAAGAGATCTCACAGCCTCAAGTGTGAAGAGCGCAACACACAACATATCAGTCAGCACGTCAGAGACTTTGTCACAGTGTACGTGCAACAACACCCCACTGCGTCGCCACAGCGCGTTGTAGCTGCATGGCATGCCTTCTACTTTGCCACAAACGTCATGGCAGAGCAAGATGTTTCTGACGTTTTCATTCGGCAGGTACCACTTCATTTAAATTTGCGCCTGTGTTTTGTAAGGACCTCACTATCGTGATCAGATCAACCCACTGATTGTTAACTGATTGATTGCATGTGCAGATGCTAGGCGAGAGTGAGCAACGTGACTTCCATCTAACTGTCCAACACGTCATGAGCATTAAGCAAAAGCTGCTGAACAGCAGCGCTCTTGCTGATGGTGCCTCTGTGACTGAGTGGGTGGCGTGCTCCAGCTCTGGGCTTGTGTACCAAGAACTGGTAGGAATTGTTTTTGGCAAGCAACTTTTCTTGTTATCATCATTTCCTTTTTGCAACATAAAGGTCGCTCTCTGCACTTCTTGTAGGTCCTTCACCCAATTAAGAAGAGAGAGAACGGCCTACCTGTCCAAGTGCAGCCTCTACTTTTGGCAACAGCATCCCCTGAGCAGCTAGCTTTGGCATTGAAACACGGGCACTTCGTTTATGTTTCTTTAAGCATTGAACGTGCCTGCCACTTTACATGCTCTCTTCCTCTCATTACAATTCAGAATGAGACATAAAATGGTTGCTACTGTTTAATTTTTCTATTACCCACCCAATTTTTCTCACCCTAAGAACATAACATTCATGACCTCATGCATCGTACCGATTTCATAATTTTTAAAGGCAATAACTTCCAGCACTTGTTGCTTGCCAGAGGTCGAAGAAAAAGTGAAGGGCATCTTGACCAAGAAGCAGGAGCGGCGAAGCGAGTTGAAAGCTCCACTGAGCCTTGTATCTGGAGCAGCACAGCCTCATCCACAGCCACAGCCACAGCCACAATCACAGCCTCAGACACAGGCATAGCTGCAGCAGCAGGCACAGCATGGGTAGCCCATCTATCCACTCAGATCCAGCCTTCAAGCGCCCAAAGATCACAATGGCAGTAGAAGGCCTGACTCCACGTTGAAAGGCCATGTTGCTGCCAGCAATGGAGTCTTTGCAAGGCAGGTTCACACGTGCCAGCGGCAGCCACCAGCAGCTCCAGACTGCCGTCAAGGACGTCATGTTTGCCGCTCATACACGGGCGCCCGTTCTGAAGGTGAGAAACACAGCGGGTGACGCTATGGTAGCTAGTGCAGCTGTAGCATCTGCTGCAGTGCGTGACACCCTCTCTGCGGAAGCGGTTAGCGCCACATTGCAGCTTGTCTTCAACTTGCCAGAAGGGGTGTTGGTTTACTGAGAATTGCTCGTATGACTTTAAAAATAAACTGTACTGCAATAGTTTACGTATTCATTGACACGCTTGCAGGTGTTGATGAGGACCTGCCTCAAGCTCAAATCCCTGATCAACTTGTGCATCAGCCCCAAGATGTACTCCTTAGTAAGTATGTGCATTCATTTTGCTGTGTGGGGTTGGTAAAAGCTTTTCAAAAGGGCCTTCCACAACTATGGTTATCTTTCTGGGTAGGACAATTCACAACTTGTTGTTGAGCTATGTTGCTAAGCTTACGTTGAGGTCCCCTGCACCTTTTTTTGGAAACACATCTATCCTTGCCAGTGACACTTGTTCATGCCATACAAGCACTCTTTACGCTCTGCTTTTCAGGCCTACCAGGTGTTAATGCTGCCTATAATAACTGCCGCAAGTGACAACCCGACTTAAACGCGTTTGGAGCAAGGTGAAACTGGTAGGTAGGGTCCATTCCCTGTGATGGCTCATCACAATAATATTCAAACTTCACTCAACACAATTTATTCAAGCTTCAACGCACACCCTGGTTTATTATTTGCAGGGCCTTTTTCCTAGACCAAGATGTTCAAGCTGTGCAAAAAAGCAGTACCCTTAATGGCTGCAGCCTTTGAATTTGTTGTAGCATTGATATAGTTGTTCAGACGAGACCGCTTGACTTCCTTTTCCCACTTAATGTAGGCGCAACTATTTGTGATTTTCTGTTTCTAGGGTGTTCTTTCTTAGTGCTGAAACCATTTCATTATTATTGCACTCCCTTATCCAGTGAATGAGCTGGAGTAACCAATGTCCAGAGGAGCAGTAACAATCTAGGGCATAAATACATTACGCCATCCTACCTTCACTCCTCCAATGACCTGGAGTTAAAATATCCAGGAGGAGCAGCACAAGTGAATGGCATAAACAAGTTGCACCATCCTCCATTTCTTAAATAACTGGAGTTTTGAATAAGAGGAGCAGTAATCATAAGGGCATTGCACTTCCTTCACTCCTTGACCTGGCATTTTAAAGATCACAAAGGAGCACTCAGCAACTTTTAAGGGAACAGATGAATTGCACCATCCTACCCTTCCCTCACTCCTAATACACCTTATCGTGCTTGATCCAGAGTAGCAGTAATCACTGAGGGTATAGTTGCATTTCACTAAACTGTTCTTCCATCACTCCTCCAATCAATGAGCTGGAGTTTAAAAGATCCAGAGAGGACCAGCACATGTTAATGGCATAGATTAAATGCATCATCCTGTATTTCTTAAATGAGTTACAGTTCTAAACAAGAGGAGCATTAATTATAAGGGCATTACACTTCCTCCACTCCTTAAGCTGGCATTGAAAAGATACAAAAGAGCAGTAAACATAAAGGGAACAGATGCATTGCACCATCCTACCCTTCTCTCACTTCTTTAATTAGTGAGACCATCAAAATATCAGAGGAGCACTACCTACTGAGGGCATAGATGCATGGCATTATCCTACTTTCCTTAAATGACCTGGGGTTGATAAGATTCAGAGGAAATTACAAGTTAATGGCATATATACATTGCGTTGTTTTGAGACTCTTTCTTTGTGTTCACTTCTCCATTGACTGACTATGGTGGGATGTTGTATGACTTAACCAATACCAGTGTTCTTGCCTAATCCATATGCATGCCGGTAGTGTTACCTCGCTTTACTTTCCTTTTCTTGAGCCGGAGTTCAGAAGGTTCAGAGGAGCAGTACGAGTTAAGGGTATATATACATTTCAACATCCTGCATTTCTTAAATGAGCTGGACTTTGATTGATCCAAAAGGCATGCACTATTAAGGGCATATATGCAATTCACTGCCTCCTATATTGAGCTGTAGATTAAAAGTTACAAATAAGCAGCAACTATTAAGACAATCGCTGCAATTTTTAAATGAGGTGGACTTTAAAAAATGTACAGCTCTTGCCCTTAATTATCAATGTCGTTCCTTTATGCGCTGGACTTTCAGATATCTGAAGAACGTAGATACTTTGCACCGGCCTAAACAAACTCAAAGAGAGAGTTCACATGCCCTTCCTTTATGAGGTGGACCTCAAATCATCTGAAGAGCAGTAAGGATGAAGAGCATAGATACATTGCAATGGCCTATGCATAATCTGATCAGTTTGTTATTTCTTTAAAAGCGGGAGTGCCGCACCTTTATAGAAAATCTGAGAATCTGAAAAGAATAAAATGAACAACGTAGGTGATGAACAACGTAGGTGGCTTGAAGCACACCCAACCCAAAAGTGGACTCCTTGTGCGATCATTTAAAGTACCTTGTATGTATTACAAAAGGCTCTTGACCTCATAGGCTTAAGTCAGTTCAGGTGCACTTCTTGCAGCTCCAGATCAAAGTGATCTGCTTCTTCTTTGAGCCTGGCGGCCCAACCTCCTTCACCACCAACATGATGTCATTTGGGAACCCCGGTTCCTTGCCACAGCCTCCAGCACACACGGAGTGAAACATTACAGCTGCTAGCTTTGGTGGAGGCTTCATCCACGTGTCCATAAGCATAATTCCGAAGTGAGGCACAGTTCCTTGAACTTGTTCAACCCAAGTTGGCTAGTACCTGTGCGTGGTGATGCTAAAACCTGTACCCCATGTTTGCATGCAAAATTTGAGGAGGGGTCTCTTACAGCCCGGTGCTAGAATGAGTATGTGCAATGCCAAACACTAACTACCTGGGAATTGCAGAGGGTAAAGGCCCGCTTTGTTTCCGCGACGGTGTCCCTTCCGTTTAGTGCAGGTGGCCGCCATGAGCTCAACACATGCCGTTGCTGCTGCTGTTGGTGCTGCTGTTGCTGCCGCCGCTGCTGCTGTAGGACCTGTTGTTGTTGCTGCTGCTGTTGCCTGACCTGTTGTTGGAAAGTATGCATATGTATGTGAGGGAGAGGGTCGTGTGGAAATAAGGTGTGTAAGTGAAAAACAGGTTGTGCATAATACAAGCTGAAATCAAGGCCCCTTCATTCTTTCTTCCTTTTAACACTGCCCTCGAATTTGCAGATGGATGTGACACCATGATGCTTTTCACCCCTCACACATATACACCCTGGTAAGTATGCATATGTGCGTGAGGGAGAGGGCTGTGTGGAATTAAGGTGTGTAAGTGAAAAACAGGTGCACTATCTTTTTATCCCTGTACGAGACATTCTGGTACATTTCTCCCCACACACACACCTTTCAAGTGCTTCGTTAGATCTCTTCAAATGACGTCGCACCCGCTTGGCATCTCCAGGAGAGTCACTGTAATGTGTGCGTGTGTGTGATGTGTGTGTGTGTGATGTGTGTATGCTAATGTGAGTGTGTGCGTGTATTTATGTGTGTGTGTGTTTGTGTGTGTGTGTGTGTTTGTGTGTGTGTGTGTGTGTGTGTGTGTGTGTGTGTGTGTGTGTGTGTGTGTGTGTGTGTGTGTGTGTGTGTGTGCAAGTGAGCATGCGTACCCCGTAAGATCTATGGATTCCGGCTGCAGGGCTATCATGGGCTGTCGCACAGAAGCACTTCTTGAAAGTCCCTGGAGAACAGACAGAGAAGAGAACAGTAACAAGTACTCTTTCCAATGAGCCGTTGCTGGCAGGAAACTGTGTGCAGGCACACAGGAAACACTTAAATACAGGAAAGCTGCAGGTCCCAGTGTATAGGCAAATGACATACTTACTTTCTTTAAAACATTAGATGGAGTGCATGTAGTCATTGCTGCGCCCTGGGAAGGGTTGCCGGCAAACCAGTCCAGGCAGTCACGCACCGAAAGTGGCGCGGCTTGCCCTTAAGTACGTAGTAAGTACGTAGTAGTAGTAAGTACGTAGTAAGGTACAGGAACCACATTTAAGGGGGTCACAATATTGCTGCACTACAGATTTGCACCATTTGTGCAGCACGAATGCAAACCCCATCTACGCCAAAGACGTAGGTAGTATCATTAGCAGGTACGTCAAGGTAAGGTAAGGTTACATCGCTATATATGCCTCTAGGGCATCTGAGCGGAAATTTATAAAAAGCCTGCAACCAGAACCTCATATACCAAAAGTATATTAATGAGAAAGGAGCGCACTTAGGAGGTATACTGAAAGTATGTTAATGAGAAAGAAGCGCACTTAGGAGAGTGCATGGGAAACCCCACCCCCCACCCTTGATGGAAAAAAAATTGAAATTTATAAGAAAAAGGAGTTCAACGTTTGGAGAAGGAAGAGCTCTTTCGAGATGGTGTATATGGAAAGAGAAAACGGACCAAAAGAAAGCAGAAATAGATAAGAAGGAACGTCTGTTTGCAGAAGATAGAGTCTAAGCGGACCGCAATAAAGCAGAACGCAGAGTATAACAGAGGAAAGCAGGAATGTCAAGCAAGGCGAAACAGATAAAGGAAAGGAGGGGAGAACAGCAAAAAGGGCAAGAAAAAAACGGCGTATGCCTGTGGCTGCAAAATATGTGGCCATGGATAATTAGAGGTTATGTTTTACCTTGCAGACTTCCTGAATTTCCTACCATCTATTCAATCCTTGTTATTCTCAACCAATTAGCAGGACGCCAAAAGAAAAAAGGAGGAGGAGGAGCAAGAGGTGGCAGGAAAGAAGGCGAGAAGAGCGAAGATGGCAAAAAAGCTTCTGCACCATCCGAGAATCGAACTCGGGTCTCGTCCGTGGCAGGGACGTATTCTACCACTAGACCAATGGTGCTTTGTAGAAACGAATGTGACATCAATTGAATTTGTGTTATTTATATTTTTTTGAATATGAACTCTCCTTCGTGTGCATGATAGCAAAAGATGCTGCAAGCTCCTAGCCAAAAAGGGAAGGGAGATACAATGCCCCATCACCAACATGTTTTGCAAAGCACTTAGAGAAAAAAAGCTTATAGAATGATGGCAGGGACTTCTCTGACTTCCCAACAAGATGTCCCCTCTAAAACAGGGGAGCATGCAAGCTGCGTAGTGATGGCTGGCCATTGCAATGATGACGACTCATCAATAATATTTGGGTGATGGACCCCTTAAGGGCACTTTTCACACACTGCACCTCAACCTCTAATAGTTTTTTTGTTTGAATCAGTAGATTTCACTGATTCGATTGACATTCTTAAAGCGGGGGGTTGTCCCGAACACACCCGCCCGGCGGTTACTGGCTCAGCACTCAGGAAAATTGAGCTCCCAGGCAGTGTCCCAGGCCCAAAATTGATATTCATGGAGTTATCTAAAAATTTGTGAGTTGGGAAATAAGGGTATTTTGAGAACATCTGCAAGCTCAGATTTATGTATTTTGGACAACTTGGTGTTGTGCATGCTGAGCTGCCTGTTCTGGGCCCTTGAAAAGCACCCTAAATGGTCAAAAGTTTGCACTCCTTGAAACTTTGTGTGTTGGGTATTAGGAGTGTTTTAAGATCATCTGCAAGCTCAGATTTATGTATTTTGGACAATTTGGTGTTGTGCAGGCTGAGCTGCCTGTTCTGGGCCCTTGAAAAGCACCCTAAATGGTCAAAAGTTTGCACTCCACACATTTTTGAAACTTTGTGTGTTGGGTATTAGGGGTATTTTAAGATCATCTGCAAGCTCAGATTTATGTTTTTTGGACAATTTGGTGTTGTGCAGGCTGAGCTGCCTGGGCCTCTAAACGGCTAAAACTTTGTGTTTTGGGTATTAATGGTTGTTTCCTTTGCTTTCACACTGCACATCACACAGTTCTCTGGCTAGTTATTATAAAATGTAATAACAAAATTGGCCAAAGACCACAGTCAATAAAATGAAGGCAATACATGTTTCTCAATCAATTTAGGTCTGCAAAGCATCATAGCCAAAGAGCATTCACCGCTCCTTTCACACTTCCAACGCTGCACAGCTCTTTGAGAACACTACTGCGTTCTTTTGTGCACTGCACAAATTCTTCATGGCCTGGCAACTCCGAAAACGTTGGCCTTTGGCCACGCAAGGGAATTGCTGCAGCAATGACTGACGCCAGCATGACCACCATCTGCCTACACCAATCAGCATCAAAGGGCACGTACACCACCT
>Ga0307974_1003471_pt1 | contig 11344 bp, 8 predicted proteins | sample OrgLakmetagen784_FD_201812 | JGI IMG/M metagenome (GOLD analysis project Ga0307974, IMG submission 201812) | Saline water microbial communities from Organic Lake, Antarctica - #784 | ecosystem: Environmental > Aquatic > Non-marine Saline and Alkaline > Saline | place: Antarctica: Organic Lake... | reverse complement strand
CTTCAGTATGCTCCAAGGCATGCCCTGTCAAGTTTTCTGGTCTGGAATGCTGGGATTGGGCCGTGGTGGGCAGCGACAGCTGAGATTTTTAAAGGCTATGGTTTAAAAATTATGTCCAGCCATCGTTATGGGTAAGGCAAGCTGCGGGGCCACTTTCTGAGTACCCCAATTTGGCAGGAAAATTCTGTCCCCGCACCCTGGGCGCCCCCCGGCACAAACTGAGTATGCAGAGTTGCTCAAGTTAGGTCCAGCTCAAGGTCCTGCATACTCAGAATTGGGTGGGAGCTTTGGGGTAGGATTTCTTACAGGAATTGCTGACCTGACACACAGTCCACATTCTCTCTAACTTTGTCTAAATAAATTCACACACAGTCCACGTGAGGAAAAAGCATGTTGCCCTTAGGTCAGGATGTAGCATCCCATTGCCTTGGCACTTCATCTTTATTATGCCCATTCTAAAGTGCACACCTGCCACACAAATTAGCAACTAACAACTTCTCACTCTCTTTGTCGTTGCAGACATGGACTTTCACATGGCTGTCGTGGATGCGCAATTGAGGAAGTATGTGCTGCAGTGCTCTGGAAGCTTTGCTTGCAAATTGTCCAAGCTTGTGTCGTAATGTTGGATAGTATACCCTTAAATTGCTATCCTTAACAACGTTTGTGTGCGGGGGTAAAGGAGCCCGAAGAGGCTAATACGTCTTGGTTCACACTTGTGCATTGCAATCCTAGGCCATTGTGTGTTCGCCTCATTAGTAGGTACAAGCTCTAGCTCTAGGTTCAAAAGCTAAGTGTGCCACATTGCCTGCCGATGCAAGTTGTTTACATCCTCTTCTAGCTCTAGGTTCAAAGGCTAAGTGTGCCACATTGCCTACCGATGCAAGTTGTTTACATCCTCTTCTAGCTCTAGGTTCAAAGGCTTAGTGTGCCGCTTTGCCTGCCAATGCAAGTTGTTTACATCATCTACGCTGGCTATTGAAATCCTGACTACACTTTTTTTTATTTCTGCTTGCTTGATTTCTGCTTGCCTGTAGCTAAGGGGCCGTGGCTGCTCGGGAGTGCAATCAACTTGATCAATTACGTAGATTATCTGTGCATGATAATAAGGGGGCACAATTAATCAGGTCCTGGACAGCAGCTTCCGTGACTAATCAATTGCACGTCATGTGCTTGCTAGTAGCAGGAGGCCTATTATATCGAGAGCGTAACTTTCCTGATCAAACGCGGAAATGGCATCATGGTGCTTGATTAAAAGTGCAACAATAATATCCACAATCACAGGACTCACTCTGATCTTGGACTCCTTGATAAAGACGGCAAAATGCCTGGCGAAGATGAAGCCACCCACATGTAGGTCTTCCTAGGTCCTAGGCCTCCTCTGAGGAATTTTCACGAGAGCATGTGTCACTCTCAAAACAAACTGAGTGCTCAATAAGCATGCAAAAAATAATAAGATATTTGGGTAATTTTACGCGCTGAGTTGCTGGGGCACAGATTGATTTTTGCCTTTGGACAGGCGCAGCAATGCAATATTCAGGCAAATGGTGTGAACTTGTGAATGTAAGGGAGTACACGCTATTAAAATGCCTCTTGCATTCTTTTGCTTCTCTGTGTGCGTGGTTACAGCAACATGAGCGATGACGATGGTTGAATGTAATCGTGGCTGGTTTTGTGTGGAGGTTTGGCTGAAAGAGGGGGGAATTGTAGATTGAAATCAGTCTGGGCACTATCATGTGGGCAGTCTACAAAATGTTAAAAAGTTGAAATGAAATGTTTGGATTGTAATGAGACATGTGAGCAGCACAGGCCAATGTCTCTAATTACCCACCTCAAAACCTTTTTACCGACTACACAATGTTGTCTTTGCCCATTTGGTGGTAGTGTATTATCGTGTAACACACAGTTAGTTGATTTCTCAGATAAAGTTCTCCTAGTCATGTTCAATAGGCAGCTGGAGCCCGAACATTGGAAAAATGGGCGAGTTACGGTTGAGTCTCTCTTCAGCGGGATTGAAGTCAGCCTCTGAATTGCTTCCTATTATTCAGGTGTTGCTTGCGTTGTCCCTTGATTGCACAGCCTGGTTGCCCAGCATAGACAGATCACAGCATTGCAACGCTTTTGAGCGGCTAAATTCGTTGCGCTGAGTCTTATACTTTAGGGTTGGCCAGAACCGTAAATATACGGTTTATGCACAGTATTTTTGGCAGGGAAATCACCAAACATATCGTCAACTACAGTGTGTATATACGGTTCTGGCCAACCCTGCATACTTTTTTGTGACAGTGATTGACCTGGTAGTAATTTGGGTTTTGTGCTGCGGCACTCCTCAGATTAAGAAACACACGCATACAGACACAATTATTGTGACAGTGATCTGATTTGAGTGGTTTGGGATGCTTCAATACTTTATGAATTAAGTCAATTTTTATTTTTAAAAATTGCTTGCAGGCCTGAGTAGCGCCGTGAGATGGCCAACCTGTATGCTTCGTTGTGACAGTGATCTGACCCAAGAATGGTTCGGCATACTATCGTATTTCTTGGATCAAGAAGATTCTATGAATTATGACTGCTTGCAGGCTTGAGTTGCGCCGTGAGATGGCTGAGAAGTCTGCAGCGCAGGCAAGGGATTTTGAAGGCCTTCCACCTATCTTTGATGAGAACGGCCAAATCATCCGCTCTCTGACACGTGTCCGCTACCCCCAGGACGAGCAACTGGTGAGTAAAAGCTTTATTGGTTGCGAAGCAAATATAGATATGATACAAATATGGTAGCACAAACGTGTGCTGCTGTAGCTAGGTTAAATATTTTTCTTGAGGGCGGTTTGATGCGAACATGGAAAATACAGGCCATTCATAGGCGCAAGGGTTATGCAGCTTGTTTGCCAAAGATGCTGTTTATACTTGTGTATAGGAAAGCTCATCATTGACAAATATATTTCAAGGAAAGAATAAAATGTGCTTGAATTCGTTTATGCAGTGCTCTCTCAGCCCGCTTGTAGAACTACTACTGCTCGGCTGTCAAGAGATATCTAGATTAAAACACCTTATATCAAATGATCATTGGAGTATAGAGGAATGCAATTGCTAAAGTAGGGTAAAAATTGCCTGAGAGTAGACTCTCCCTGCAAATAAAACTGCACGTATCCCCTACTCTCTCTCTCTCTCTCTCTTTCTATCTATCTATCTCTCTCTCTCTCAATCACTCTCTCTCTCTCTCTCTCTCTCTCTCTCTCTCTCTCTCTCTCTCTCTCTCTCCCCCCCCCTTTGCTTCTCTTTATGCCCTATGCCCTTGACTTAGGAGCATCAAGCATGCATTTCACAGGTCGCATCCGTTATCTCTACATGATTTTGGATATGCAAAAGAAAATATTTGACACTTAACCTTTTTCATTTTCCTTGCTCATTTTCCTTGCAGTGTGAGACGCTATTGGCACAAGTGGCCCTGGCTGAGAGACGCATTCCATTGACAATACAGATCGAAGACTATGCATGGGTTCAAGACACTGAGCCCTTGCCTGGACCTATGCGACCAAGAGGTAGACTTTGTGCTTTGCGTAAGCATGCCTGCATTTTGTCTGTGTGAGGTCTACGTGTGATTCAATTCACCAAATTTTGCACGTGGCCTGTGTGACCAGGAGGAAATGCAAGTTGAGCTGATAAAACTTGCAGATTTTTCCAGGCCAACCTTCTTGATCCACATCCAATGTTTATTTAACTGTGTTGTAAGTGTTTTACGGCATCTGTTACCGAAGTGGATCCTTTTCCCTTTTCCTTACTTAACAAGGGGAATGGATTTCACATCCTGCGCAGCAGCTTCTTTGTCCTATTAACTTCAACAAGGCCCTGGTTGTAACCCAACCAGATGCACGGGCAAGGAAGTAGTGTAAGCTTCATTTCACCGCTGAAACTGCAATTCAACAATCCTGTCTATCAAACACGTAGCCACAGGAGTTAAATATGTTGCTACATACTTACTTTCCTACATACTACAACACAAATTTGATGTTTGTCAGCTATTACAACAACGCCTTTTAAATATTTTGCTACATACTACAACACAAATTTGATGTTTGTCAGCAATCACAACAACGCCTTTTAAATATTCTGCTACATACTACAACACAAATTTGATGTTTATCAGCAATCACATCAACGCCTTGGCTTTTGTGCTGCAATAAAAGCGAGAATAAAGAAGCAGCCATGTTGATCAGGTTTTGTTCCCTCTAAATTATTGCTAACAAATAATGATTCCTCTCTGAACAGGTGCTTTGAACCCTTATGCTTGCTGCTTGGTGTCTCTTTGAACATGTGCTGTGACCCCTTATGATTGCTGTTTGATGCCTCTCTGAACAGGTGCTTTGACCCCTTATGATGGCTGCTTGATGCCTCTTTGAAAATGTGCTATGACCCCTTATGATCACTGCTTGATGCCTCTTTGAACAGGTGCTTTGACCCCTTATGATCGCTGCTTGATGCCTCTCTGAACAGGTGCACCAGCCCCTGACGACCATCCAGCGTATGTGTTACAGCAGATGCACCGAATGCGCGTGCCTCTTGAAGAAGATGCTATGACGGAAGAGGAGCACCATGTGCAGGTAATTTAATGTTTGTACCCAAATAGGTGTTGAACCAACGCAAGACCAATAGCTGCAAAGGAATGCAGTGTAATCCTTGTACTCTGAACAGCTGTCGACCTGAAGCAAGAACAAGAGTCGCAAGAGGGGTGCAAGGTAATCCTTGTACCCTGAACAGGTATTGACCCAAAGCAAGAGGAAGAGTGCGCATACGCAAAGGAATGCCGTATAAACAGCTGCAGCAGTTGGTCTTAGTACGCCTGCTGTCAGAAAATAGACAAACGCCTCGATACTGGGGTGGTGTCGTTCACAGAGCAATGCATTGGCACTCAGAGTAAGAAATTACGCAAGGGGTGGAAACTATTTCTCACCTTTGGAAAGGAGCCGCAGTGGTACCACACGTCTCCTCCTGAAGGAAACAATGTAGGGTCATTGGGGATCAGAAAGGTTGCAAGCTTGGCCTCGACCCAAAAGAAAAAAAGCCGGCTCTGGGCATCTCATTCTAAGGTCCTCAGGACACAACAGCTGCACTTAGTATGTGTGGTATAAGAAGGAGATGGTAAGTCACAAAAGGACTGTCATACACAGGCAGACAGACAGACAGGCAGACAGACAATCCCTCCCAAGGGATAATAAGCAGAAATGCCAACAAACACAAAACCCTTTTGCCTTAAAGCCACCCCAGGAGCTGGAATTTATGAAGAGCAGTACCGCAAACACTCAACGTACACAAAGATGTCGCGTCACACAGAAGAAGTAATTTTACCAGAGGGGGTTATCCGAGCAAATGTCCAAACATGCTCCTTTTTGCATGAAAGGGGTAACCACTCTCACGTCAATTCACCTGATTGAACACAATCTAGCTTTACACTGTTGCTGATATTATAAGCTGCCAGAGCATGTGCTCAGATTTAGTTAAGTCGCCCTGCGTAAGGAATGACAGGACTAAATGCACACGTCGTGTACCTGTACCCTATTTAGGTGCTCCCCATGGGGAATGGTGCATACATTTGCATATCTCGCCAACCACTTTCTGTTTTTGCTCCACTGTTTTTGCAATGATCTTGACATATTATAAAGACTCCCAAACACCAAACATCACCCAGTTCGGTGTGCTGGCTGGTCAGATACAGCATACGGCTGCTCAAAAAGTAAGGTTCACACTGTGGCTACTGAGGCAGGTGTCTCAAGTTTGCACGTTTCAATCTTAACTACTTTGAAACTGCATATCAGAGCTGAGCTTGAAATCTGCCAGTTAAGTCCACCTGCCCTAGGAGCATGCAAAAAGTCTACCATTTTGGCCTTCAATAACCCCCTTTGTAATTACGATCTGCGCTAGATAAGCCTGGCCAAACCCTACAAGTACAGTTTATTAACAGTCATACGCAAATGGTGATATCATCCCAAATTTGGAGCAAGTATGTTGAGGTACATATCGAAGGTCTTACACACCATTGGCAGGTCTTACACACCATTGGCATCAGAGACCGTTGTTGTTAGGAAGCTTGTTACTCTCATTATCCGGCGGGTTTGAACGCGCAACCCCTAAGAGCCTGGCCTGCACACAGGCTACTGGGCTTCTATTATTGCCGGGGCAGCTGCTCATGTGTGTACATTTGTTATTGCAGCTGCTCATGTGTGCACATTTGGTTTTGTGCTCATGTGTGCACATTTGGTTTTGTGCTCATGTGTGTACATTTGTTATTGCAGCAGGAATCTTACACCTTCACATTTGTTATTGCAGCTGCTCATGTGTGTACTTTTGTTATTGCAACAGGAATCTTACACCTTCACATTTGTTATTGCAGCTGCTCATGTGTGTATTTTGTTATTGCAGCAGGAATCTTACACCTTCAAAGCTTTATGGTGGATATGTAAATATGGTTTTATTTCGCTTGCATCGTGAGATGCATAGGGCTCTGTCATTATTACCAAAGAGAACACAACAACTCAGAGAAACAGGAGAAACAGGAGAAAACTAAAGACTAAAATATAAAAAGAGGTGAGGGAGGGGGGGAAGTATGCTAGAGAGAGAGTTGTGTTCTCCACGGAATAAAATAATGGAGAAGGGAAGCAGAAACCGGAGAAAACCAGAAAGTGAGAACATCTCACTTTATGCTACACTTCAAGAACCTGAGATCAGGTGTTTCACACTGAACTCATAAGTATTGTGTGGAGCATATGTACGTGTGGTGATATGTAATGCATACAAATATGCAGAGCTGTATGGTATATGATGGATATGATAATATGGTATTTTATGGAGCATATGTACGTGCGGTGATATGCAGTGCTTGTGGATATGCAAAGCCATATGGTGCATATGTAAATAAGGTATTGTGTGGTGTGTATGCAGGTTCCTGGCTGACCTGGTTCATCTGGTTTCACATAAGCACACACACATCTTGCCATGCATGTACACTCGTCTTGCATGCAGCACCTGCGACGTATTGCAGCAGCAGTGGAGATCTGCATCAAAGGAACAAGGAGGGAGCTGGGCACTTCAGGGTCTGGTGCAGCCTCCTCTGCTGCTGCGTGTGAGGCAAGCACGGGTGCCAGAGGCGATGGTGGTGTGGGATCTGCTGCTGGAGTGGGTGGTGGTGGTGGTGGTATGGGATCTGCTGCTGGAGTGGGTGGTGGTAGTGGTGGTATGGGATCTGCTGCTGGATTGGGTGGTGGTGGTGGAGGGTCAAGTGCAGCTCCTGGAAGCTCCTCTGCTGCTGCGTGTGAGGCAAGCGCGGGTGCCGGAGGTGATGGTGGTATGGGATCTGCTGCTGGAGTGGGTGGTGGTGGTGTAGGGCCTAGTGCAGCTCCTGACCGCTCTACTGCTGCTGCGTGTGAGGCAAGAGCGGGTGCCGGAGGTGATGGTGGTATGGGCTCTGCTGCTGGAGTGGGTGGTGGTGGTGTAGGGCCTAGTGCAGCTCCTGACAGCTCTACTGCTGCTGCATGTGGATATGCGGGATCAGGTGCCGGAGGTAGAGGTGGTGATGCAATTTCCCCCGCTGGAATGGAGGGAGATGGTGCAGCTCACGGCAGTCCCTCTGCTGCTGCAAGATTTGCAGGATCTGCAGCGGGTGCTCAAGTTTGTGCTCAAGTCGGTGCTCAAGTTTGTGATGGAAGTGCTGCAGCACCTCCATCATTTAGAGCAGCAGCGCCAGCAGAGCCGGCTGTAGCTCAGGCAAATGGCACAGGGCATCAGGCAGGCAGCAGCAGGCCAGCCGCATTTCGAAGCAGAGTCCCAGGGAAGCCTTCTATTAACTGGAAGACGCCACAGCCCTGCCACGTACCCACGCGGGGACCTGCGTCCTCCTCTATGTAAGCAATTGTGTTTCGTTTGCTTTGTGAGCTGGTGCGTTATGAGATGGTGGTGAAGCTTTCACGCAAGGAAACAAAAATTGATGAGAGGGGTGTCGTTACGCTTTACTCCAAAAACTGGAGCTCAAGTGTTGCACACCGGACCGGCAGTTGTGTGCTCTTTTGTTTTAACAAGGCGGTGGGGTCTTAAAGGATGTGCCCATATCTACATGCCTACATGCGGGTCAGTTTCCTCCTCTGTGTGAGTGTATTCTCCTCCTTGTGAGTGTATTCTCCTCCTTGTGAGTGTATCCTCCTCCTTGTGAGTGTATCCTCCTCCTTGTGAGTTTATCCTCCTCTGTATGAGTGTATTCTTCTCTGTGTGAGTGTATCCTCCTCTGTGTGAGTGTATCCTTCTCCTTGTGAGTGTATCCTCCTCTGTGTGAGTGTATTCTCCTCTGTGTGACTGTAAAGGGCTGGCCAAGGAATTTGCAGGCAAAAAACAATTGCATGTGTACCATTCCTATTTCAATTCAGTTTCATCAAATGTTTTAGGGGGAGATTAGACAGGCCAATCACCCATATTTTTTACACTCGGCCCTTAGTCAGCATTTAGGTTTAGTTTCTAGATGCTGAGAGAAAGGACAAATGTCTATACTAAAGGGAAAGCCGAGTCTGTACGCATCCATACGCATCCAAGAACCCCCTGCCTATACTAAAGAGAAAGCTGAGTCTGTACGCATCCATACGCATTTAAGAACCCCCTGCCTATACTAAAGAGAAATCTGAGTCTGTACGCATCCATACGCATCCAAGGACCCCCTGCCCGCGGTTGTGCTCGTGGCCTTGGCCGTGGCCGTGGACAGAGGGGGGACTAAACTTGAGTAGGGTTGGTTAGAACCATATATACGTTTTATATACGATATTTTCAGCAGAGAAATCACCAAATATACGGTCATATACCATGGTCATATAAGGTGTATGTATACGGTTCTGGCCAACCCTACACCTGAGCAATACAGGGTACAGGATTCCCCAATTTCTGTATGCAGACAACCTGAGCTGGCTGCTTCTAGACTGATCTGCCTACATTTCAGGGGCCTCGCTTATGTATGAAAAAGTGATGTACCACTGCTGAAAGAAAGAAACGCTGCTGAGTTCAGAGTGTCACATGTTGCACCGCAGCTGTAAGCAAGAGAAATGCAGGCAGTGTAAACGCTACCTGTGTGTCATATCAAGGAGAGGAACCAAAACGAGAGTCTGTTGTAGTCTACTAGGTGATCTGGTGATCTGAGGAAGTGGAGGGTTCTGCTACAGCCTGTACTTACTCACTTGAGGAACCATCCTGTCTTGCAGGTCTGCTGAGCTGTTCTGATCTGGTGATCTGAGGAAGTGGAGGTTTCTGCTACAGCCTGTACTTACTCACTTGAGGAACCATCCTGTCCTGCAGGTCTGCTGAGCTGTTCTGATCTGGTGATCTGAAGAAGTGGAGGGTTCTGCTACAGCCTGTACTTACTCACTTGAGGAACCATCCTGTCTTGCAGGTCTGCTGAGCTGTTCAACAGCTTTGTGGATGCCGACATGAAGGACCTTGACCGCGGCTATGAGGTAAAATGTGTAGGGTTGGCCTGAACCGTATATACACACCGTGTATGACCGTATATTTGGTGATTTCCCTGTAAAAAATACCGTATATACACCGTATATATATGGTTCTGGCCAACCCTAAAAATGTGTTATGTGCACCCCAAACAAGGCGCTCAAGTATCGCGTTGCCGAGCCTGTTCACGCATCCTCTACAGCAGTGAAACTGTCCTGTAAGGTGGGCAATTTGAGTGTCTTATTGAGTGTCTTATTGACCGTTTCCTTGAGAGCACACACACACACAATATCAAACCAAGCAGTTCCTGTATTTCTTGTCACCAGTCACACCCTTCATCATATTGCCGAGCCTGTTCACGCATCCTGTATTTATTGTCACCTGTCTCACCAGTCACACCCTTCATCACATTGCTGAGCCTGTTCACGCATCCTGTATTTATTGTCACCTGTCTCACCAGTCACACCCTTCATCATATTGCTGAGCCTGTTCACGCATCCTGTATTTATTGTCACCTGTCTCACCTGTCACACCCTTCATCATATTGCCGAGCCTGTTCACGCATCCTGTGTTTCTTGTCACCTGTCACACCCTTCATCATATTGCCGAGCCTGTTCACGCATCATGTGTTTCTTGTCACCTGCTGTCACACCCTTCATCATATTCATCATCCCTGTGTTGCTCTTGAGCCCTGTCCATGGAGAGCTGAATTAGAGGATCCCTCCCGAACCCTAAATTATAAACCCGAAACCCTAACCCTAACCCTAAACCTAAACCCGAAACCCTAACCTAAAACCCTAGCCCTGACCCTAAACCCTAAACCCTACACCCTACACCCCAAGGTATTGCCAAGTGTCATGCTCAGGACGCGACTGCCACTATCCTGGAATCCTAATTTGCAGGTCTTTGAGTTTGCGTACAAGGTGTACAAAGCGATGAGCGCCGCCACTACCACCACTACCACAACTGGAGGGCACGAACCTCTGAGTCAAATTCCCCCAATGGTAAGCAACCCAATATGATTACTGCACACACACAAAGGCAACACACAACCACACACGCACACACACGTAGCACACAAACACACACACACATACACACACACGTACACACACGCACACACACGCACACACATGCACGCACACACACACACACACACACACACACACACACACACACACACACACACACACACACACACACACACACACTCACACACACTCACACACACGCACACACATTCACTCACACACACACACACACACACACACACACACACACACACACACACACACACACACACACACACACACACACACACTACGGACGCATACACAGACGGACGCAAGGACGCACACGCATGCACACACACAAGCACATTGCAAAGACGCATGCGCATGCACATACACATGCCTTTCTAAGTTACCATATTATATCAGAGGTCTTGCCTCACTGGTTCTGTTTTATGCGCTTTGTAAATAAGTTTCTCACAAGAATGTTGTGCAAGAGTAGGTGTGTTGTCGCATCACTTTGCTGATGCTTAAACATTGCTTTTTTCACTTGCACTCCCTTTGTGGAAAAATTTACCTTATCTGTAAACTCTCTCTGTAACTCTGAAAATGAACCTAAAGACTTATTATTCCGTTGTCTGTCTTTCTATACATTCCCACAAACAGGCCAGCATGGCACTGTACTTGGGACACGTTCCAAAGTTGTGTGTGTGTGTGTGTGTGTGTGTGTGTGTGTGTGTGTGTGTGTGTGTGTGTGTGTGTGTGTGTGTGTGTGTGTGTGTGTGTGTGTGTGTGTGTACGTGTGTGTGTACGTGTGTGTGTGTGCGTGTGTGTGTGTGTGTGTGTGTGTGTTTGTGTGTGTGTGT
>Ga0307974_1003466_pt1:7500-11348 | contig 11348 bp, 11 predicted proteins | sample OrgLakmetagen784_FD_201812 | JGI IMG/M metagenome (GOLD analysis project Ga0307974, IMG submission 201812) | Saline water microbial communities from Organic Lake, Antarctica - #784 | ecosystem: Environmental > Aquatic > Non-marine Saline and Alkaline > Saline | place: Antarctica... | reverse complement strand
ACGGTATGTACACCGCATGTACACCGTATGTACACCCGCATGTACGTATCTATGTGTGGTTCTGGCTACCCTACGAACTCAGGTCTGCTAGTAGGGTGTCTTCTACACTAGCCAGCAGCAGCAATGACCCTTTTCTTTACCAACGCTGAAGCACTACACCTAGGGTTGGCCAGAGCCGCATTTATGCGGTGTATATACGGTATTCATGGCAGGAAAATCACCAAATATACGGTCATATACAGTCAAATATACGGTTCTAGCAACCCTAATTAGATCACAACGTGTACACAAACCTACCGTTAAGGATCCCGAGCTCCAATACAGCTGATCTAGACACTCAACTTTTGTTGCAGCCATACACACATGCAACTTGACAGCTCCCCTCCAACGTACAAATACAAATGCACCCATACGCTGACATCAATGCATACCCCAGTACGCGCATACGCGCACCCGCACCCGCACCCACAACCACACTCCCACCCACTCCTACACCCACACTTACATACCCCCACACCCACACCCACGCACCCAAACCCACGCGCCCACATCCACACCTACACCCACACCCACACCCACACCCACACCCACACCCACACCCACACCCACACCCACACCCACACCCACACCCACACCCACACCCACCCAAATAACTCTCAAATACCTGCGGCATTCATCAGAGATCCTCCACAATGCGTGGCCGAAACCGTTTCCCGCAGGGTAGGGGTGGGCCGACAGCTCAAAGCCGTCCAGAGGCACGCGCTGCCCATACCTCACGGCCTGTGTGTGCGAATGCATGTTTGTATGCGTTGTGTGTGTGCATGTGTGTATTTGTGTGTTGTGCATGTTTAGTGCAGGGGATGCACCGGAGGATGAAGGGAAATACGTTTTTCCTTCTATGAACATAAATATGATCACAATTAAATGCATAGAGTTATGAGCTGCAAGAAAGTCTCATATGTACATGCTCATGCTAAGAAGGACATTCTGACTCAACGCATTATGCCAGTATGCCTGAGCATTCCTCAGCTGCCGCTGCCCCACTCAAATAGGAAAAGAAAAAACGAAAAAATACGCAGGCAGTGAAAGCCACTTGCCGCATCATTTAAAGAAGAAGAGTCGCTTTGGTACCAATTGTCGTTGAGAAGGCAGGTGCAAAGCTGAGCCTTACCTACTACCTCAAGGTAGCGCGATGGTAATTGGTGCCAAAGCTGCTATGACATAGAGCTCATCCCAGCAGCTGCTGTCCATTTAGTGTCCATTGCATGTTTGCACGCACACATGCTTACCGTAATACGCGCAAATCAATCCTCAGCTGCGTTTATGACAAAGAGCGCAGCCAGCAGCTGCTGTCCATTTAGTGTCCATTGCATGTTTGCACGCACACATGCTTACCGTAATACGCGCAAATCAATCCTCAGCTGCGTTTATGACAGAGAGCGCAGCCAGCAGCTGCTGTCCATTTAGTGTCCATTGCATGTTTGCACGCACACATGCTTACCGTAATACGTGCAAATCAATCCTCAGCTGCGTTTATGACAGAGAGCTCATCTTAGCAGCTGCTGTCCATTTCATGTCCATTGCATGTTTGCACGCACACATGCTTACCGTAATACGCGCAAATCAATCCTCAGCTGCGTTTATGACAGAGAGCTCATTCCAGCAGCTGCTGTCCATTTCATGTCCATTGCATGTTTGCACGCACACATGCTTACCGTAATACGCGCAAATCAATCCTCAGCTGCGTTTTTGCCATAGAGCTCATCCCAGCAGTTGCTGTCCATTTAGTGTCCATTGCACGTTTGCACGCACACATGCTTACCGTAATACGCGCAAATCAATCCTCAGCTGCGTTTATGACAGAGAGCGCAGCCAGCAGCTGCTGTCCATTTAGTGTCCATTGCATGTTTGCACGCACACATGCTTACCGTAATACGCGCAAATCAATCCTCAGCTGCGTTTATGACAGAGAGCTCATCCCAGCAGCTGCTGTCCATTTAGTGTCCATTGCATGTTTGCACGCACACATGCTTACCGAAATATGCGCAAATCAATCGTCAGCTGCGTTTATGACAGAGAGCGCAGCCAGCAGCTGCTGTCCATTTAGTGTCCATTGCACGTTTGCACGCACACATGCTTATGCTTACCGTAATACACGCAAATCAATCCTCAGCTGCGTTTATGACATAGAGCTCATCCCAGCAGCTGCTGTCCATTTAGTGTCCATTCCATGTTTGCACGCACACATGCTTACCGTAGTACGCGTAAATCAATCCTCAGCTGCGTTTATGACAGAGAGTGCAGCCAGCAGCTGCTGTCCATTTCATGTCCATTGCATATTTGCACGCACACATGCTTACCGTAATACGCGCAAATCAATCCTCAGCTGCGTTTATGACAGAGAACGCAGCCAGCAGCTGCTGTCCATTTAGTGTCCATTGCATGTTTGCACGCACACATGCCTACCTTGATACGCGCAAAGCAGTCTTCAGCTCCGTCTATGACAGAGAGCGCAGCCAGCAGCTGCTGTCCATTTCATGTCCATTGCATGTTTGCACGCACACATGCCTACCTTGATACGCGCAAAGCAGTCTTCAGCGGCGTCTATGACAGAGAGCGCAGCCAGCAGCTGCTGTACGCACGAGAGCCCTTGCATGCTTGCACACGCACTTGCTTACCTTGACACGCGCAAAGCAGTCTTCAGCGGCTGCCGTGATGTAAAGTGCAGCCCAGCAGCTGCTGTACACAAGGGGGTCCTTACACGTTGCTTGCACTGCCCCCCTCAGCTGTTGAGGTGCTGATGTGCCTGACTCATGTGGAAGGTTTGCGCATTATATGTGTTCTATGTGCTGGGTGTGTGCGTGAATGTTAATAGGTTGATCGTGCTGGATGCTTGTGCTTGATGTTGCCTCGTGTGTTTTAAGCAAGAGCGTTTTGAGGTAGTTGTGTTATAGATTTTTAAGTCAGGGTGTTGGATCCTCATTTTTTGAGCTTTGAAGCAACTTATAACCTGTCGCATATGTGCACAAATACACACACACAAACATGCATATGTGCACAAATACACAGACACACGAACATGCATATGTGCACAAATACACAGACACATAAACACGCATATGTGCACAAATACACAGGCACATGAACATGCATGTGCATATGTGCACAAATACACAGACACACGAACACGCATATGTGCACAAATACACAGACACACGAACATGCATGTCGCATATGTGCACAAATACACAGACACACGAACATGCATGTGCAGACAAATACAAACGAGTCCATGCAAGGTAAAGTGCGTAAACTTGTGTATACTCAATACCTATGCGTTCTGTGTACCTGCTGTCGGTGCTGCAGATGTGGACGAGAGCAGAGATGTGGCTGTCAGCTCCAAAACCATGTGCCTTGCAACATCCAAGGCTGCTGTGGTGGCATAGATGGGGCCTGCAATTAGATCAAGAAAAATCACAGCTTTATGACAGTTTAGTACAATGTGTCTGGCTGTGTCCAAAGCCGCTGTGGTTACATAGGTAGGGCCTGCAATTTAATCAGAAAAATAAACAACCTTGCGACAGCTCTGATACAATGTGCCTTGCTACATCCAGGGCCGCTGTGGTTGCATAGGTAGGGCCTGCAATTTGATCAAGAAAATAAACAACCTTGTGACAGCTCTGATACAATGTGCCTTGCAACATCCAGGGCTGCTTTGGTGGCATAGATGGGGCCTGCAATTGGATTAAGAATATACACAGCTTGCAACAGCTCCAGAACCATGTGTCTTGTAACATCCAAGGCTGCTGTGGTGGCATAGATGGGGCCTGCAATTGGATTAAGAAAAT
>Ga0307974_1003466_pt1:0-2500 | contig 11348 bp, 11 predicted proteins | sample OrgLakmetagen784_FD_201812 | JGI IMG/M metagenome (GOLD analysis project Ga0307974, IMG submission 201812) | Saline water microbial communities from Organic Lake, Antarctica - #784 | ecosystem: Environmental > Aquatic > Non-marine Saline and Alkaline > Saline | place: Antarctica: Organic... | reverse complement strand
CCCTGCCAAAATTACCGTATGTGCACCGTATATACCTATAAATGTATGGTTCTGGCAAACCCTATTAATACAACCCTATTAATAAGGCGTTACCGACAAGCTTTCCATGAAATGTTTATAGAAGACAGACATTATGCTTGCACACGGCTGCTGCTAGCGAGGTCTTCATCAATTTTTTCATCGAAGGCAATGGAACGCTGAATTTAAAGGCCTGAGTAGCACAGGTCCAGGCGCCTTGCTAAAAACAGGGGGACTCATGTGTAGGGTTGGCCAGGACCGTATATATGCACCGTATATGACCGTATATTTCGTGATTTCCCTGCCAAAAATACCGTATATACACCGTATATATATGGTTCTGGCCAACCCTACTCATGTGTGTGTACTGACGACCAACCTCTCAGTCTTTTTAAGGCTTGAGTAGCACTGTTCCAGGCGCCCTGTTCCCACCAGAACTCAGGGGACTCAAACGTTTTTACAGACATTGCATCTCTTGATTTACATGCTCAAAACGTATTGGTTCAGGTGCCCTAATTGAATACAACAGGGAACTCAAGCCCGTGGCAGGCAAGCTCGTGGTTTGCCATTTTTTACGTTTGCTAGACTACCATCATAATTGACTCCACCAATTGCTGAAATCGTGGAAAAGCTGAGTGAGCAATTTGTTGATAACATATAACATATCGACATCCCGTTCGTGCCCGACTTTACGACCGCCAACATTTAATCTCCTGTCTTACATGCTCAAAAAGTATTGGTTCAGGTGCCCTAATTAAATACGACAGGGAACTCAAGCCTGTGGCAGGCAAGTTCCTGTTTTGGCACTTTCAGCGCGAGGAGGGAAAAAAACCCAAAAAACAGGCAGGCTGAAAGCCAAAAGCCAGCGAGTAACCAGCTGAGGAGGGAAAGTAACCAAAAAACAGGCAGGCTGAAAGGCAACGAGTACCAAAAGAACAGGCAGGCTGAAAGCCAGCGAGTAGCCAAAAAACAGGCAGGCTGAAAGCCAGCGAGTACCAAAAAAACAGGCAGGCGGAAAGCCAGCGAGTATTTAAAAAACAGGCAGGCTGAAAGCCAGCGAGTACAAAAAGAACAGGCAGGCGGAAAGCCAGCGAGTAATTAAAAAACAGGCAGGCTGAAAGCCAGCGAGTAATTAAAAAACAGGCAGGCTGAAAGCCAGCGAGTAGCCAAAAAACAGGCAGGCGGAAAGCCAGCGAGTAATTTAAAACAACAGGCAGGCTGAGAGCCAGCGAGTAACCAAAAAAACAGGCAGGCGGAAAGCCAGCGAGCACCAAAAAAAACAGGCAGGCGGAAAGCCAGTATTAAAAAAACAGGCAGGCGGAAAGCCAGCGAGTGGTTTGTCCTGCCGGCCTTTACTCTTTGCGTTTTTTATGGACAGCTGCCAACAGGATGAAGTGTGTGTGTGTGTGTGTGTGTGTGTGCGTGCGTGTGTGTGTGTGTTTGTGTGTGTGTGTGTGCGTGGGCATTTGTGTGTGCGTGTGCGTAAGGGTGTGAGTCAGCCACTGGTTGCCTACTCAATTTGAATTCCAAGAGTTTCAGTTATGGCCTCCTTTAATGTATGGCCATCACCCAGGTCCGTCCCTCCCTGCCTTTCCCCAATTTATGTGTGTGTGTGTGTGTGTGTGTGTGTGTGTGTGTGTGTGTGTGTGTGTGTGTGTGCAACGCTTATTGTGCAGACAATTAGGGTATATGAAGGGTGTTCAAGCCCGGCTTGATGTCAACCCAACTCCTGTGCCTTTGCCTTTTCGCTTTGGGTCCTGTGCAGGGTTGACCATAACTGTTTATACGCACATGTATAGCCAAACGTGTGGTAGTTCCCCTGCTATATTTTACCGTCTATCCATCGTGTAAACGTATATATATGACCATAAATGTTTATACGCACATATATAGCCGAACGTGTGGTAATTCCCCTGCTATATTATACCGTCTATCCATCGTGTAAACGTATATATGTGTATGGTGTGGGCCAACCCTGTTGTCGAGAGCACCACAGACTACACATTCAACTGCACAACACCATATTGCCCACGCATAAGCAAAGCAGCTTCCTTATTGCTGCCCACGTAGCATGCAGCTGCACAACTTCATATTGTACCGCCCACATATATACGTGCAGCTGATTCAATTTGAAGCGTCCAGGGACTTCACTTTGTTCATTTCCATTGCTCACATACACGTACAATTGCTCAACTCCATTATTGTGTTCCACGTATACATGCAGCTGATTCAGTTTGAAGCGTTCAGGGACCTCATAAAGTACGCCAACAAAGGTCTGCCAGAAGAGGTGGGTCTGGGCTTAGGGGTTGGTTTTGCAAGAGTGTTTGAACTTGCATACGCTCGCGCGCACGCACACACACACACACACACACACACACACACACACACACACACGCACACACACAGGCGGGCATTGAAGCTGTGCAGGAGGAGAGCCTGGTAATCCGTTGAACATGCACACACGCGCACACACACACACACA
>Ga0307974_1003465_pt1:0-10000 | contig 11349 bp, 9 predicted proteins | sample OrgLakmetagen784_FD_201812 | JGI IMG/M metagenome (GOLD analysis project Ga0307974, IMG submission 201812) | Saline water microbial communities from Organic Lake, Antarctica - #784 | ecosystem: Environmental > Aquatic > Non-marine Saline and Alkaline > Saline | place: Antarctica: Organic... | reverse complement strand
CACTCACATACACGCACATGCACACACATACACGTGCACACACACACACACGCACACACACATACACACACATGTATAATACACACAGCAACTCAGTTGCATCTAGTGGTAAGGTCCTGATAACTGATGAGTTAAGAATCACAACAGGAAATCACAAAAACTGGGTTGTTTCTAGGTTGGACTGTCTAGATTGGACTGGGTTGTTTCTGGGTTGTTTCAAGCACCTTTCTTCTGTCACAAAAGAAATAGATACAGGCAGAGAGTACTGCATCCCAAATTTAATAAGGGATACAGACAGAGAGTACTAATCCCAAATTTTAATAAGGGAACAGAACCACCTCTGGTTCATTATTCCCAAATATAATAAGGGAACAGAACCACCTCTGGTACATTATGTGATGTCTTTGAGGGTTCTCTGATCGTGCCATCATCTGTTCCACAGGGCATTGCACTCATGCTTTTGGTCATCCGTACGCTGAAGCTCCAAAACTTCAAGGTAGGAAACGGCAAGGTGAAGGTTGAGCAGCAGAAGGTGCTCTTCACCTTGCAAGGTCGATGCTTAAGTATAACCGTTATACGTCTGTGCAAGATGCTTAAGTCTTACCGTTATACGTCTGTGCATTTGGCTGTTTGTAGATTCGATTTTGAGTTAAAGAATGGGCTGCAGCGCAGTTAATATCTAAATCTGCCTGGTACCAGGTACAGAACAAAAACCATAAGCATCTATGGTCTGTGCATCCTCAGAAGCGATATATCTTCTTTTTTCGTACCAATGCACCCAGAACTATAGGATTGGATCTCCATATCTTGTATACGTATCATTTGCAAAATAGCAAATGAACGTCAGACGTGCCAGTGCAGCGTTGAGACTTTGTATTTCAATGGCCCTTTCGTATGCCTACACATGCTGCGTGTGCATCAAACTGATCTAAGTTCAGCGTTGAGACTTTGTATTTCAATTTTCAATGGCCTTTTTGTATGCCTACACATGCTGCGTGTGCATCAAACTGATCTAAGTTCAGCGTTGATACTTTGTATTTCAATTTTCAATGGCCTTTTTGTATGCCTACACATGCTGCGTGTGCATCAAACTGATCTAAGTTCAGCGTTGATACTTTGTATTTCAATGGCCTTTTTGTATGCCTGCACATGCTGCGTGTGCATCAAACTGATCTAAGTGCAGCGTTGAGACTTTGTTTTTCAATGGCCTTTTTGCATGCCTACACATGCTGCGTGTGCATCAAACTGATCTAAGTTCAGCGTTGATACTTTGTATTTCAATGGCCTTTTTGTATGCCTGCACATGCTGCGTGTGCATCAAACTGATCCAAGGTCAGCGTTGATACTTTGTATTTCAATGGCCTTTTTGTATGCCTGCACATGCTGCGTGTGCATCAAACTGATCTAAGTGCAGCGTTGAGACTTTGTTTTTCAATGGCCTTTTTGCATGCCTACACATGCTGCGTGTGCATCAAACTGATCTAAGTGCAGCGTTGAGACTTTGTTTTTCAATGGCCTTTTTGTATGCCTGCACATGCTGCGTGTGCATCAAACTGATCTAAGTTCAGCGTTAAGACTTTGTAGTCCAATGGCCTTTTTGTATGCCTACAAATGCTGCTTGTGCATCAAACTGATGTAAGTTCAGCGTTGAAACTTTGTAGTCCAATGGCCTTTTTGTATGCCTACACATGCTGCGTGTGCATCACAGTACCGACAATGAAACGCTAAATTGCGCTTGAGCTGACAGATAAAACGTGCATCCTTACTGAATTGCGCTTAAGCTGACAGATGACTAGGGGTTTTGAATGCAGCACACACGTCACACATGGTGAGCGGTGGCTCCTGAGCATCAGACATGCTTTGCTTAGAGCTTAGTATAAATAGGGTTGGCCAGAAAAAATATATACTGGTACAGTGTATGTACGGTACTTTTGGCAGGGATGAAACCGTATAGGTATATGGTCATATACGGTGTAAAAGTACGGTTCTGGCCAACCTTAAGTGTAAAGCATTGCTATGAGGGCTTAGTATAAAGCATCGTTACAAGTTCATCATCCTGCCTCACTTATGATCACACAAGCAGTGTCTCCTGAACCTCGGACATGCTTGCTTTGCTTGGTATGAAGCATTGCTACGAGTCCATCGTCCTGCCTCACTTGTAACCACACAAGCGGTGTGCATCCTGCTTTCCATTTTTGTGCTTCATGTACCATGTATGTGTGTGTGTTCTTGCAGCCATATATACAGCGCCACTGTCCTGTCTGACTCTGCCTCACCACCTCTTAAGAATCACACACGTTGCGTGCATCCTACTTTCCTTTTTTGTGCTTTATGTACCATGTCTGTGTGTGTTCTTGCAGCCGTATATACAGCGCCATTTTCCTGTCTGACTCTGCCTCACCACCTCCTATGAATCACACAGGTTGCGTGCATCCTACTTCCCATGTGCTTTTTCTACGACATCTTCTGGGTGTTCCTGTCGCCCTACTTTTTTGGAGGCAACAGCGTTATGGTGGAGGTGAGGAATGCATTATGGTGGTGGTTTGAGCAGCGCGTTATATGTATTATGCTGTACTATGCTGTACTATGCTGTACTATACTGTACTATACTGTATTATACTATGGTGGTTTGAGCAGCGCGTTTTATGTACTATACTGTACTATACTGTACTATACTATGGTGGTTTGAGCAGCGCGTTATATGTACTATGCTGTACTATGCTGTACTATACTGTGGTGGAGGTGAGCAACGCATTATGGTGGACGTGAGCAACGCGTTGTTTTAATACTTTGATGCAGCACTTGTGCCTTCAAAATCGTTGCACAAAAGCGTAGCGCCCCGGTCTGGCTGTGACATTTTTACATCATCGTGTTTATGTCGGTTGCATTTGGAAAGCAACACTCGCATGCACATCATCGAGCGTTTGCCGATGTTCAGTGTAAGCAGAAAGCAACGCCGCTTTGCACATCACCAAGTGTACGCCAATGTTGTGTGCACGTACAAATCAACGCCTGTCTAGACACCACCAAGTACACGCCAATGATTTGTGTTTACTGAACACAACGCCTGTTTGCACCCCGTGAGTGTACGCCAATGTTGTGTGCATTTGGAAAGCAACAGTAGCACATCACTAAGTGGAAGCGATGAGTGCTTGCTGTTCTGAGCACACGAGCTTCCTGGCGGACAATTTTTCTATCAGAAGTTAGGACGGTAATTACCTAGGAGGTTGTTCCTAGGAAATTGTATATTATCTTTTATTTTTGTGCTCTTTCTTTCCCCTCCTTCCTTCAGGTTGCACGAGGGGGCCCAAGCCATGACGTGCTGCCGATGTTATTGCGCGTGCCCAAGTTAGGGAGAGAAAGCGAGCTGGGAGGGTACAGCATGCTCGGATTTGGGGACATCGTTTTGCCGGGGATCCTGGTAAGAGGAAATACACATTTGTCATGGCTCGTCGACAAGGCAGGGGGAGAAAGGAATCCAAACATTTATGGGGCTCCTGGTAAGGAAGCTTCCATAGTTGTACTTCACAAAATTTATCGACATTGTGTGATGGCCTTATCTAGTTTGTGTGATGGCCTTTTCAACATTGTGTAATGGCCTTATCAACATTGTGTGATGGCCTTTTCAACATTGTGTGATGGCCTTATCGACAATGTGTGATGGCCTTATCGACATTGTGTGATGGCCTTATCAACAATGTGTGATGGCCTTATCAACATTGTGTGATGGTGTAATAACATTGTGTGATGGCCTTATCAACATTGTGTGATGGCGTATCAACATTGTGTGATGGCCTTTTCAACAATGTGTGATGGCCTTATCAACATTGTGTGATGGTGTAATAACATTGTGTGATGGCCTTTTTAACATTGTGTGATGGCCTTATCAACATTATGTGATGGCCTTATCGACATTGTGTGATGGCCTTATCGACATTGTGTGATGGCCTTATCGACAATGTGTGATGGCCTTATCAACATTGTGTGATGGCCTTGTCAACATTGTGTGATGGCGTATCGACACTGTGTGATGGCCTTATCGACATTGTGTGATGGCCTTATCAACATTGTGTCAAGGCGTATCAACATTGTGTGATGGCCTTTTCAACATTGTGTGATGGCCTTATCGACATTATGTGATGGCCTTGTTCGATTTCCTGTCCTGAGCCTACTGATGCCCAAGGTTATAAGTCATGAGATCGATAACAGCTGCCACAACAGTGAAGAGCGTGCCCCTCTCGTCACAATCAAATTTGCATTAAGAGTTAGCCTGCTTCATCCTGCATTTGATCTGTAAAGCGTTTGATCTGTAAAGCATTATGGATTATGGAACACAGTGGCATTGGCTGAATTGCACAGCATACCTGTGTCCAGCATATACCTGTGTCCTACGCATTTACCTGTGTCCTGCGCATTTACCTGTGTCCTGCGCATTTACCTGCGTCCTGTGCATATACCTGTGTCTTGCGCATTTACCTGTGTCCTGCGCATTTACCTGTGTCCTGCGCATTTACCTGTGTCCAGCATTTACCTGTGTCCTGCATTTACCTGTGTCCTGCGCATTTACCTGTGTCCTGCACATTTACCTGTGTCCAGCATTTACCTGTGTCCTGCACATTTACCTGTGTCCTGCACATTTACCTGTGTCCAGCGTGTGTGTTTGTGTGTGTGTGTGTGTATGTGTGTGTGCTAGCACAATTTGCTGTATGTGGTACAGAGCGCGGTCGCAGCTTTGAATGCATGCCATCCACACGCTGCAACATACTCACGTCTCTCCACAACGCTAACCACGCGCGCTGCCACAGGTGGATTTCTACAGCCTGTTCGTTTCCAAGCAAACCAAGCATGGCTGTTTTGGGCATGTAACTAGAAAATGGTTCAGCATGTTTTACCTGTTACGTACTGCTTTACTTTTTGCTTTACTTATTTCTTTGTTTTGAAATCACGCCAACGATATACTGCAACAGGTGGCTTACGTACGACGCTTGGATCTGGATCACGGCCTCTCAGCAATGAAGGCAAGTTCTGTGTGTGTGGGGTCAAATCACTGTCGCGACAAAGTATCACTGTATCACTGTATCACTGTATCACTGTATCACTGTATCACTGTCGCGACAAAGTATCACTGTATCACTGTATCACTGTATCACTGTATCACTGTATCACTGTATCACTGTATCACTGTATCACTGTATCACTGTTGCGACAAAGTATCACTGTATCACTGTATCACTGTCGCGACAAAGTATACAACTCAGCACATCAACCATCACTGGCTCATCATTTCTCACTTTCACTCTTCTATCACGCCGATGTGTGCTTCTTTTTTTCCTCCTCATCATGCCTTATCATGCCTTGCCTTTGTTCTGGTCCACACCATCACGCCTTTTGTTTTGACCCACTGCCATGCCATATTCAGCTGGTATGTATGCAGTTTTGGTCCACACTATCACGCCCTTTGTTTTGGCCCACTGTCATGCCATATTCAGCTGGTATGCAGTTTTGGCCCACACCATCACGCCTTTTGTTTTGGCCCACTCTGATCCATATTCAGCTGGTATGCAGTTTTGGTCCACACCATCACGACCTTTGTTTTGACCCACTCTAATGCCATATTCAGCTGGTATGTATGTGTGCTTTCAACAGAGCTACTTCATGCCTGCATCCCTTGGATACTCCGGAGGTCTAATCCTCTGCTACGCTGGGCTACAGAACAGCTGGTTTGGTGATCAGGTATGTGGGTGTGTGCCATGAGTCCTCTCTCTCTCTCTCTCTCTCTCTCTCTCTTTCTCTCTCTCTCTCACACACACACACACACACACTCTCTCTCTCTCTCACACACACACACACACACACACACGCACACACACTCTCTTCATCACACCAGGATCCAAGGCAACCTTCTAGCTACAACCGTGAGCACTCACATTGTTCACAGAGACAGCCTGCAATGCTGTACCCAGTGCCTTGCACTGTAAATGAGCAGGCTGGTCCACAAGTATGCTCTCGACACTGGGCTGCACTCTACCACTTCACACTGCACACTGCACACTGCACACTGCACACTGCACACTGCACACTGGGCTGCACTCTACCACTTCACACTGCACACCGCCCTGCTAGTACGTGCCATTATGTGAATCACATTATGAATTATGAATCTCTCACAGGGACAGCTTGCACTTTTGTACTGAGTGCCTTGCACACTGAATAACAAGTTAGTCTACATCCTCCGTTTTACTACAATTTGAGCAACTGCCCTGCCTGTCTATAGCAATGTCCTCTATAACAAGCCATTCTATAACAAGTTGGACCCTGGGCTACTTTTTTCAACTTCCCTGCTAGTACGTGCACAATAATGTGAATGCACTGGGTATCCCTCACAGGGACAGCCTGCGCTGCTGTATTTAGTGCCTTGCACTCTGGGTCTGATCCTGCTGCTTGGGGCAAGCAAGGGAGAGCTGTCGCTGCTGTTCAGGCACAAACACAAACATAATCAAGATTACAGGTGAGCAACAGAGAGCTGTCGCTGCTGTTCAGGCACAAACACAAACAGAATCAGGACTACAGGTGAGCAAGGGAGAGCTGTCGCTGCTGTTCAGGCACAAACACAAACAAAATCAGGACTACAGATGAGCAAGGGAGAGCTGTCGCTGCTGTTCAGGCACAAACACAAACAGAATCAGGACTGCAGGTGAGCAAGGGAGAGCTGTCGCTGCTGTTCAGACACAAACACAAACAGAATCAGGACTACAGGTGAGCAACAGAGAGCTGTCGCTGTTGCTCAGGCACAAACACAAACAGAATCAGGACTGCAGGTGAACAACAGTCACGCAGATGGTTTTGAGACGAGCGTAAGAGTGGCGGTTATGGTGTGTGGCGGTTATAGTGTAAGCTCAATAGGTAACGGCTTCCAACGAGAGGAACCAGGTAGTTCACGCCAAGGAACAAGGCTCTTCCTCTTCAAATCTACCCAAATCCACTCAAAAGCAAGAAAGAGAACGAAGCAGAGGACCCATCGGGCGCCAGCCATGCGCCCCATGGCCCAGTTGTTGGGCGAAAGGTAGGTAACGTCTAATTCAACCTCATTGTATAGCTCAATATTCCTACAGCTCAACTGTTCTCCAGCGTGAGCCTTGGTGTACAGCAGGGGGACCCTGGTGTAAGTCAATGACCCCCCTCTCAGCCCTCCCTATTAAGCCCTCTCTATTAAGTCCTCTCATTTTAGCCCTTTCGAGCATAAGCCCTCTTTCACGTAAGCCCTCTCTGGCGTAAGCTCTAGTGTAAGCCCTTTCTAGTGTAAGCCCTCTCTAGTGTAAACTCTAGCGCAAGCACTTTCTGGCGTAAGCCCTCTCTAGTGTAAGCTCTAGTGTAAGCCCTCTCTGGTGTATGCTCTAGTGTAAGCCGTTTCTAGTGTAAGCCCTCTCTAATGTAAGCCCTCTCTAGTGTAAACTCTAGCGCAAGCACTTTCTGGTGTAAGCCCTCTCTAGTGTAAGCCCTCTCTAGCGTAAGCCCTCTCTGGTGTAAGCTCTAGCGTAAGCCCTTTCTAGCGTAAGCCCTCTCTAGCGTAAGCCCTCTCTGGTGTAAGCTCTAGCGTAAGCCCTTTCTAGCGTAAGCCCTCTCTAGCGTAAGCCCTCTTTAGTCTAAACTCTAGCGTAAGCACTTTCTGGCGTAAGCCCTCTCTAGTGTAAGCTCTAGTGTAAGCCCTCTCTGGTGTATGCTCTAGTGTAAGCCCTTTCTAGCGTAAGCCCTCTCTAGTGTAAGCCCTCTCTAGTGTAAGCTCTAGCGTAAGCCGTTTCTAGCCTAAGCCCTCTCTAGTGTAAGCCGTTTCTAGTGTAAGCCGTTTCTACTGTAAGCCCTCTCTAGTGTAAGCCGTTTCTAGTGTAAGCCCTCTCTAGTGTAAGCCCTTTCTAGTGTAAGCCCTCTCTAGCCTAAGCCCTCTCTAATGTAATCTTTGATCTAAGCCCTGCATAATTTAGAAAAGCCACTCCGGTAGCGACGATCGCACCCCCAAATGCACTGGGGAAAGAGATGCCGCTTTTGTTCTGGGTGCGGTGATATTCTACTTGATAGCAGACAAAAATGTTCCAAGCAAAGAATCGTGCAAGATCCGGAAATTAGAGTGTGCTTATGTTCAGGGTGTGGTGTAAAGAGAAGGGAGAATAAGTATGCAGACAGTGGAAAGCCGAATGGGTGTAGTTCAGGGTCAGCCAGAATCGTTTGTACATACAGATGTTACAGAAGTTATAAATCGAGCCAGCAGTCAAAAAGCGGGACTGATAGGCTGTGGGTAAAAGTTTTAGTTTAGTTTAGTTTAGTTTGGATTACAAATGCCTCCAGCCTGGCATGGCTGCTCAACCTGTAGGACCCAACAAATAAATCAATCAAAAAGATCGACAGTTGCACTAATAAATTGAAAACCTCAAAGTTACGTGGGGGGCAGTTTGAGAATTAAAAAAAAAACGTGTCAAGCATATGTCCTTGCACCAGCATTTTGAAACAGAAATTTGGAAATTTGGACTGCTAGGCTGCGGGTAAAAAGTACTGTAAAAATGTTTTCACATATACGTGTAAGACTGTGATTAAATGTATCACACTTACAATCACGTACACACTGTGATTAAATGTATCACACTTACAATTACGTACACACTGCACGAGCGTACCATTTTCTATATAAGTGTGTGATTCCGGTCAATTATAATGCGTTTTACAGAGTGGTTCTGGAACTCCTCTCTGTAATTTTGGTGTAGATTTACATGGGGACCTTCAGCCAGACTGTTCAGCCTGTGATAAAACCCAGAAAACTGTGAATAAGGAACGCACAGATCTGGGAAGTTCAGCGGCCAGCATATGTTCAAAGAAAGCAGAGTCCTGAGACAGAGTGGTTCTGGAACTCCTCTCAGCTTGAAATTTGGCACTGGATCGATCCCTCATTTGCTTCAAACTGTGTTATGCTTTTTAAGGTACTCCATTTATATGTATTTTTTTAAGTGGGCGCATGTGCCGCACGTAACGAGTTTCATTTGCAGGAGTATAAAAAATCACCACGCAGGCAGTGAAAACCATTCCCCACAATAATTAGGGAAAAGGAGCCACTTGGTACCGGGTACCGTAAAACTCCTCCACCAAAAGAAGTATAGGATACAAAACCGGCATGCCCCGTGGCCTCTTCAGGCACTGACATCTTCACGTTCAGGATTTACAGGATTTAAAGATAAATCCATCAGTCAAAACCTTCACGTTCATACAGGCTTATCCGGAGTGAAGACCCGTAGCCCCTGCATGTACTGACATCTGCACGGCCTTCCTTCACATTCATACAGGCTTATCCGGAGTGAAGAGCCTGATGTAGAGGATCCGGGAAGACGGGTTCCTTAAATGATGCTGAGGAATATGTTATATGTCAGATCAAATTACCGTCAACGCAAAGTTTAAGACTCAGCACATCAACTAATTGATCGTTTGTTGATAATGTTTTCCTACTTGTATTACCTATGCGAAAAGAAAATTATCCGCTGGTAGTGATGACTCAGCCAGCATGATTAAGGGAGGGGGTTACTTATGTTCCCACACCAGGCAACTCCCCACCGTGCAAACAATCAAAATGAAATTAATGTGGGTCAGGGGGGTTGTATGCCGTAGCACCCGGACCCAATCCTTGACTGTTGTTGCTTGTGTTATATTGCAGTGCATACCTTGAATTCCCTATATCCTTGTCTACTTAGGTTGGCAAAAAGCATGCTGTGCTGTGCTTTTGCTTTTCGGAGTTGGGGATCAGGCCAAGTGTTTTCACAGAATTTAAACTCAATCAGGTGAACCTCCCACTGGTTTGGATTTATTTTTTGTCTTTTGCAAGTTGTTGAAAGTTTGTTTCAATGGTTACAATTGGGGGTGACCTTCAGCCAGGTTGTTTGGCTGATCGGCTGCTGACTGGTCTCGGCCAGCCACAAATAAATCCATAAGCTCAGAAAGAAAAAGAAAAAGTCTATTGTTCTGC
>Ga0307974_1003459_pt1:7500-11361 | contig 11361 bp, 14 predicted proteins | sample OrgLakmetagen784_FD_201812 | JGI IMG/M metagenome (GOLD analysis project Ga0307974, IMG submission 201812) | Saline water microbial communities from Organic Lake, Antarctica - #784 | ecosystem: Environmental > Aquatic > Non-marine Saline and Alkaline > Saline | place: Antarctica... | reverse complement strand
GTGTGGGTGTGGGTGTGGGTGCGGGTGTGGGTGTGGGTGCGGGTGTGGGTGTGGGTGTGGGTGTGGGTGCGGGTTTGGGTGTGGGTGTGGGTGTGGGTGCGGGTGTGGGTGTGGGTGTGGGAGTGGGTGTGTGACTTTCGTCCTTGGCAGGTGTGCTGCTTTTACGGATACCTCTACTCTGATTCAAGGAAAAGCAACACCTGTGAGAGACCTTTTGAGGGTCCTAACTGTGACACTAAGATGTGCGACTGCCGTACCATATTGTTCACCCTATCAGTCATGCATGGTTTTATTTTCTTCACCTGCCCTTTGCCCAACATTTCGACAGCAGCACCGAGGGTGTGTTATTTTTTTTCACCTGCACAGGTGATTCAGTGCCCTCTGCCCTGCAATTCGACAGCAGCACCAAGAGGGTTGCCCCGGCCACGCTGCTCTGGAGGGCAGCTCGAGCTGAAGGGGGATCAAGAGGCACAGCTGCGTGCACGATGGAACAGGTTGGCTGTGTAGAATTTATGAGTACAGATAAAGAGGCACAGCTGCGTGCACGGTGGGACAGGTTTGTGGTGCACAATTTCTGTGTTAAAGATCAAGCCGCACAGCTGCGTGCACGGTGGAGCAGGTTGGCAGTGTAAAGTTTTATGACTTACAAGATCAATAGGAACAGCTGCATGCACGATGGAACAGGTTGGCTGTGTAAAATTTATGAGTAAAGATAAAGAGGCACAGCTGCGTGCACGGTGGAACAGGTTGGCTGTTTAAAATTTATGAGTAAAGATCAAGAGGCACAGCTGCGTGCACGATGGAACAGGTTGGCTGTGTAAAATTTATGAGTAAAGATAAAGAGGCACAGCTGCATGCACGATGGAACAGGTTGGCTGTGTAAAATTTATGAGTAAAGATCAAGAGGCACAGCTGCGTGCACGATGGAACAGGTTGGCTGTGTAAAATTTATGAGTAAAGATAAAGAGGCACAGCTGCGTGCACGATGGAACAGGTTAGTGGTGCACAATTTCTGTGTTGAAGATCAAGAGGCACAGCTGCGTGCATGGTGGGACAGGTTTGTGGTGCACAATTTCTGTGTTAAAGATCAAGCCGCACAGCTGCGTGCACGGTGGAACAGGTTGGCAGTGTAAAGTTTTATGACTTACAAGATCAATAGGAACAGCTGCGTGCACGGTGGGACAAGTTTGCAGTGCAATATATTTGTGTGAAAGATTGAGAGGCACAGCTGCGTGTACAATGAAACAAGTTAGCAGTGCAGAACTTATGGAACAGGTTTGCAGTGCAAGATCTCTGTGTTAAGGATCAAGAGGCACAACTGCATGCACGATGGAACAATTTTGCAGTGCAAGTGTGTTTAAGAATAAGAGGCACAGCTGCGTGCACGATGGAACAAGTTAGCAATGCAGGATTTATGAGTAAAAAACAATAGGCACAGCTGCGTGCACGATGGAACAGGTTTGTGGTGCACATTTTCTGTATTTAAGATCAGTAGACACAGTTACGTGCACAATGGAACAGGTTTGCAGTGCAAGATCTCTGTGTTTAAGATTGAGAGACACAGCTGCGTGCACAATGGAACAAGTTTGCAGTGCAATATCTTTGTTTTCAAGATTGAGAGGCACAGCTGCGTGCACGATGAAACAAGTTAGCAGTGCAGAATTTATGGAACAGGTTTGCAGTGCAATATCTCTGTGTTTAAGATCAAGAGGCACAACTGCGTGCACGATGGAACAAGTTTGCAGTGCAAGTGTGTTTAAAATTTAGAGGCACAGCTGCGTGCACGATGGAACAAGTTAGCAGTGCAGGATTTATGAGTAAAGGTCAAGAGGCACAGCTGCGTGCACAATGGAACAGGTTTGTGGTGCACATTTTCTGTGTTTAAGATCAGTAGACACAGTTACGTGCACAGTGGAACAGGTTTGAAGTGCAAGATCTCTGTGTTTAAGATTGAGAGACACAGCTGCGTGCACCATGGAACAGGTTTGCAGCGCAATGTTTACGTGTTTAAGATCAAGAGGCACAACTGCGTGCACGACGGAACAAGCTGCAGTTCACAAATTCTGTGTTAAAGATTAAGAGACACAACTGGGTACACAATTAAGCAGGTCAGCAGTGCAATGCCTCTGTGTTTGTGCTGTCTCCTCCTACTTGTGGCAGCAGTTTAACAGCAAGGAGTGTTACCTAGGGTTGGCCAGAACCATACATTTGTAGGTATATACGGTGTTTATACGGTATTTTTGGCTGGGAAATCACCATACATACGGTCATATACGGTGTGTATATACGGTTCTGGCCGACCCAAGTGTTACTGCATTAAGAAAGGAGCTTCATTGCCAGCAACCTTTTTTCAATTGCCCAAAACGTCTTTTTAAGCTCATTCAAGCTTTTGGGTGGTGCGTAGGGTTGGCCAGAACCATACATATACGGTGTATATACGGTATTTTTGGCAGGGAAATCATCAAATATACGGTCATATACGGTGTATATATACGGTTCTGGCCAACCCTAGTGGTGCGCAATTTCTTTAAACACCGGATCCTTTCATCGCAGCGCCTCAACTGCAGCTTCTCTTGTGTGTGTGACAAAAGTGGTGCGCAGTTTCTATAGACACCCGTTCATCGCAGCGCCTCAACTGCAGGTTCTATGCTACAGCTTGTTGTAGGCTTCGTCATTACACCAAGGCATAAAAAGAATGCCTAAAACGAGAGTACACAGCACTTTACGCAAAGTGCCTGCCAGATCTCAGCCTACGCTCACTACGCAAGAACTCCAGTTCTACAGCTGAAGCAGAGAACTGATGATTTCTCTTGTGTGTGTGGCACAGCTGCCAAACAAATGTGTGGTTTGAGCGTGTGATGATGTGCACTCACAATGCAGCACGTCCTGTCTATTGATTGTTGTCATCGCTCAAAAGAGTCATACACGTAAGCTTTGAAGCTGCCCCATATTGGTAGCTGCCGATCTTGATCCCACGTGTTTAGATCCTCCAGATCTGGGGATTGTTTTCCAAAAGGTCACCTGTCCTGCTGTAAGTGTAGGCATCAAGGAAGGCAATCGAGCATCCGCCCTTTTGCGTGCGTCTTCGTATGCGTCTATGGAAGCTGATATAGGCGGCAAAGGTGCTTGTGCATGAGTAACGGAAAGGAGCTCGTGCGTGAGGAATTGCAAGCATGTTGCCTACTAAATTCCCAAGTTTCTCTAATTATATTGCACTGCCCCTCTCATTACGCGCTCAGGCTTGTAGAGAACCACTTTGGTGTGAGATTGGAGGACGTAGATGAAGAGGGGGAAGATGAAAGAAAGGCGCGGCCCAGCCTGGAGAAAAAGTTTCAAGTGCGTTAGAGATAAGAAAATCTCCCTTGTCTGAAGCTGGAAACGAGCCAAGAAAGAGGGATGCACACGCAAGATCTTCAGCAGCAATGCGTGCAGGCATGCACGCACACGCACACGCGCATATATGCACACACACGCACACACACAGACACTCACACAAACACACACATACACACACACACACACACACATCAGACAGCATTAGCCAATAGCTGACACCATTTCCGGGTCAGAATTCACTCTCGAGGCTCTTACCTAGAAACACACTGTAACGTGCCTTCACGTATAAATAGGGTTGGCCAGAACCATGTATATACGGTGCATATAGGGTATTTTTGGCAGGGAAATCACCAAATATACGGTCATATACAATGTGTATGTACGGTTCTGGCCGTATAAATCGATGTAAATATCGAGCACGTCCGAGTGTTCCTTTTTTTCATTTCATAAAACCTCCATACAACACCACGGCCAAATCTGCACACCCATACCATAACTTTCAGTACTTCACACTCGCGACCCCAA
>Ga0307974_1003459_pt1:0-5000 | contig 11361 bp, 14 predicted proteins | sample OrgLakmetagen784_FD_201812 | JGI IMG/M metagenome (GOLD analysis project Ga0307974, IMG submission 201812) | Saline water microbial communities from Organic Lake, Antarctica - #784 | ecosystem: Environmental > Aquatic > Non-marine Saline and Alkaline > Saline | place: Antarctica: Organic... | reverse complement strand
GCAAAAGCAAGGGCAAGAGGAGCGGTAATCACAGTAGCAGCTACAGCAGCAGCACGGGCAAGAATGAGGCCTGATTCTATTAGACTGTCTAATTCAGACTTATATTAGACTGTATAATATAGACAACGCTGTTGAGGGTTCAGGACACACAACAACATCCTTTCCTAATCTATGCCGATCGGGATTACACTATCTGTATGTCTTCTCTGTTTTTGTTTCTTGTTACTAATCACGCAAGGGGATATAAATAGGAGATAAACAAGGATCCAGTTCCAGTAAACCTCACGGCATGGATTCCGAAAGGTCGTGTGTGCTCTGCCTAATGAAACGCAACGGGATAGGGAGCAGATTGCATGGTTAGCAGCGATCTTGCTTATAGCACTAGCAACCCAAAATTGCCAAAGCGGTCAGATGGCTTAACTTCTCTGACCCTGAGTGGCGTTTGCAGGCGAGAAGGGGACTGCCTAGCATCTTTAAAAAGTTTACAGATAAAGCCATCAGTCAAAACGTGCGACTGAAAGGTTGCGTATGTAAAATGTGTAAAAACTGTGACAATTGTTGTTGTAGCACCAGACTTGTAGCACCTACAAAAAAAACCTCAACCTCAGCGAACGAGGTAAAAATCAAACCTTACATCATGCTGACACCGGCGCTGTGAATGGGACAAGCCGAGCAGGAATTAAAGATTGGGCAAGCCTGCTGTTATTCCATGGTTTTTAGGGTTAATGGTGCACGTTATATTTGTTGCTAGCCTCCAAATCAGACCAGTCCTATTGTGAACTCATCAGAGGGTTCCTTTCTTTCTTGTTCTGTGTGTGTGTGTGTGTGTGTGGCCCACACACAGGCTGTGTGTGTGTGTATGTGTGTGTGTGTGTGTGATCAGTTCCTGCATCACCCGCAGCATCCCCTGTTAGTAACACACAACGGTGTGATGCCGTATGGCTCAACCCATAACACTGTTCTTTCCTGATTCATGTCGGAAGTGTTTACACCATGGCGCAACTTTACTGTTTACTATTTAGTAAATACATCTGTAGCCCATCCAGGGCAATTGAGTGATTCCTGGTGGAAGGCGCTTGTATACCCCAGGAACCATTAAATGCGTGTCAGTGCTATTGTTATTAAACGCATCTGTAAGCAATCCAGGGCAAATCAGCCATTCCGGTTGTAGGATCATGTAGAGATTCCTATTTTAGGGCTACACGTTTACACACGCTGCTCGGTCGTGACATGGCTGACTAAGGCAGCATGTTCTGACCGCTGCTGGGAGCGCCATAGAAAAGATGTGAGGTTATGATAAACTGTAAAAGGTGGGGATAAAATGCACCACTGGGCAAAGATCGCGAAATGAAAAAAGGTAGCAAACCGCACAATGATGCACCAATAGAGCATCCATGAAACGCAATTCCATTGACGTACTCGTAACATGCGTTACAAACCGATTGTGATCCGTTGACCGGCGTCACTTTTGTGATCTCTAGCTCATGGCATTACTGCATAGGAAGCAGTAAACCTGGATCGGCAGTTGCTCCTTACAAAGCAAATAAAAACAAATAGAGGACGCCATGAGTGAGGTTCGTGGGACGACAAGACGCACAAGCAAATCCCCTTACTTGTTTTTGTATCTGCGGTACTGCGGCAGATTCTCATTCTGACCTGAAGCTCAGAAAGGTTGTCCAGGACTTCCTCAATCCTGAATAAATATCCCAGGGGTTGGACTGAAACCTGTGCTTCACGCATGTTTTCCAGCTCTCTTCTTGCACCTTCTCGCCCCAGACTGAAGGGATGTGCAATTTGTGATTTGTGAGAGGAAGGGAGGCATTTGACGTTTATATACACAATGGTTAAAGTCAATTCTCCAGCTTTCTTGCTGCACCTCTTAGCTCTTAATTACTCAAACATGTGGGTATACAGTACTTACAAACGTAGTTCTTGCCTTGGTGGTTAATATGCCCTCATATGATAACAAGATTTACAAAAGGCTTCAACGAATCCTCATGCTACCCATACCCCTGCCAAATAGATTAGCTGCAATATCAGTCACTTGCAGGTTTCTATTCGCAGGTACTCCCACCTTTCTTCAATTTCGTTGCATGAATAGTTGAGTTCCAGGAGCATTTCAAAATGATCTTGAATTTATTAGAGCCCTATAATACAGAGAGTGCTTTCCCTTTACCACGGAACAGTGCAAAACCACAGAATTGGTTCATATCAGCACGCTTGTTATGCGCCCGTAAGCTGCCTTCACCTTTCAGGCTGTGGGAGTGACTGTAGCACATCTTGGAGGCGGGAAAGATCTGAAGACAACTGGCTCAGCCATTCACTGTCAGCGGACCAGGCATCCAACCCTGAGACAGCTCCAGAGAGATTAGCCAAGACGCGCCTGCTGGCCCCGATGCTCATAGGCAGTGGGCGTCCGGGGGAATTCATGAGATCATTCATTGCTCTGAATGCACGATGCAGTAAAAGGCACTGGATGTTTGAGCACAAACATAACTGCTTATTCATTGAGGAGGCTTACTTTGCTTGCATGGATGGGTGTAGGTAAAGTGTGTATCACGGGCTTCCAATGGAACTACCCCCCACCTGAAGTTTTTAAGCAGTGGCCTAGGATCAGGAAGACTGAGGAGAAACGGTTCCAAGGCTAACAGATCTGCTCTAATCTGTTCCTGGTTAACCCGGTCATGCATCACGTCCTGTTGCACAGCAGGATTGTGTTGCAACAAAGGTTAGACCAGTTCCACAGACCCTAGTAACGTGAGTGTCTGCCAGAAACAGATTACTTTTGCCTAAGCCTTTCTTTTGTTTTTTGTTTGTTTTTGCTAGCTTGGTTTTCTTCATTGTTCCGCTGCGTAAGGTATTTTTACGCATTGCATCCAGGAGCTCTTGCATCGTGTTGTCTGCGTTTGGAGCATCAACCTGGACAAGTTCAAATATGTAATTCACTTGAGTTTGCAGAATCATGTTTTCACTTGCTTTGCCCGAATAAAACTGTTGCCAGAATAAGTTGCAGTTTGATGTATGAATAAACGAAACAATATGTAGTGTAACAGCAATACAGGGTGGCCAGGAGCCAGGAACATACCTTGCCAGCGACTGAGAGACTTGCCAGAGACTGAATAAATTTGTCCCCCCCCCCCCCTAAAAAACGCTAGTAATTATAACCCATTTCTTCGTTACCCAAAGAGATAATTTAAAACCCGAACGGTAACTTTATATAGGACTAAATGTAGTTTGACCACCCGAAGCACACACTGTACATATAATTGTGCTTGTTATTCTTTAGATACGATTAAGGCAAAATTGTATGGCAAAAACCGAGTCACATAATCAAAATTCGCACGTACCAGTCGAGTTTGGTATATTACTTTTTACTTTTTCATGTGCAATTCCTAGTGTATAGGCAATGACGGAAAGCGAACCACCGGGCTTGCAAGTTTGCGACTCACTTTGGAAGGTGCACACTTGCTCGAGCCGCTTAAAATAGCTGGGCGGAAGTCGACTGTAAAAGAACAGTGTAGAGCACAGGAGGCTTACGCAAGGACGAACGTGCAAATAAACACAAATGCCTCATCCCTTTTTTGGAGACCTAGCTGCAATGCTGGATTAATACGCTGATCACCTCTTCCTTGCCGTACCCTGTATCCTCAGGACTTGTCCCCGGTGCCAGCAGCGGATCCAAATGTATTTCAAGCTAGCAGTTGTGAGTATAATACGTAGCATCCATACCGTGGGTAGAATTAGCATTTGGCAGCATTGTACCAAGCTGTCAGTAACGGATTGAAATGCAGGGATCAGTGGCACCAGTGGCAGCCAGGTGGAGATCGAGCATTACATTGTGCAGCACGTTTTGAAAGGTGTGGGAATCAAACAGGTGTTAAAGAGTGTGTGTGCAGCGGCGACATGACCAGCCGCTCTATTTGCTATAATGCAAGTGTAAGCAGGCCACCACTTGTGCTGTACTATGTCAAGCACTTTAAATCATCCTTTAAAACAGACAAGATTCAGAAGTACACGATGACATCCACATGCAGGCTTGGCTCCTTCAATTGCTCTCCTTGGGCTGGTGCTTGTCTCACTTTCGATGTTTCTTTCCTGGCGCTTACTTCGCTGCGTTTTTTGCTGCGAGCCCGGAAATTTCCACATCGGCATATACGAGAAGCTCACTGACCGCCGCCTCTTCATGTACAAGGTATTTCTTTGCCTGTGAACTTTTGTTGCGTGCATTACTGGAGCTACTCAGGTCCCTGGCAAACGTTCTTTGAAAGGGTATTCAAATTGTTTGGCCTGGTTGTGATTCATACATGTTGATCCTTTTTTTAGTGCTTCAGGAGTTCATTGACTTTACACAGCTATCCATTTGTTGCTGCATATGCTATAAAAAGGCAGAGTTTGTCTTTGTAACAGGGTCTTGTAATGATTATTGCTCAGCATTTTTTCTAAACTCCATGCTAGCACCCAAAATTTTAATAAGGGCAAGGCTGAAAGATCAGATCTAGCTAAAAGCTTGAGCTGCAGCCGCTTGCTTCTTTGTAATCATAGGATACGTTTAACACACTTGCTTCTTTACGTTCAACACATTTGCTTCTTTGTAATCAGAGGATACGTTTAACACACTTGATTCTTTGTAATCAGAGGATACGTTTTACACACAAAGTTTGGCAGGACAGGTGCTTACTGTGCACTACTGATCGAACTCCGCTGATATTTATTGCCCTTCTTTCTAATTTGAACTTAGTTTAAGGTATGCACTCTGAATTGCAACCCACTGCGTGCAGGCTGTGGTGACAGTGCTAGCTCTGTCCTGTTTGGCACCCATCCTTGCTGGCATGGTCATTCTGCCTGGTCAGCCCCTCCAGTGCATCGTGAACGAGTCTGATGCATTTTTCAAAGAAGTGCAAAGAGTGGTCGGATCAGGTGAAGCAGCTCAAATGGCTATCCAAGACATCTACCCAGCGCTGCAAGAGATACGGGTGCGCTACAGACGCTTTTTAGAGGGG
>Ga0307974_1003458_pt1 | contig 11362 bp, 10 predicted proteins | sample OrgLakmetagen784_FD_201812 | JGI IMG/M metagenome (GOLD analysis project Ga0307974, IMG submission 201812) | Saline water microbial communities from Organic Lake, Antarctica - #784 | ecosystem: Environmental > Aquatic > Non-marine Saline and Alkaline > Saline | place: Antarctica: Organic Lake... | reverse complement strand
GCTGTACAGGTGTGTTATACAGGTGTGCTACACAGATGTGTTACACAGGTGTGTTGCACATGTGTGTTACACATGTGTGTTACACAGGTGTGTTGCACAGGTGTGTTATACAGTTGTGTTATACAGGTGTGCTGTACAGGTGTGTTATACAGGTGTGCTACATACAGGTGTGCTGTACAGGTGTGTTATACAGGTGTGCTACACAGATGTGTTACACAGGTGTGTTGCACATGTGTGTTACACATGTGTGTTACACAGGTGTGTTGCACATGTGTGTTACACATGTGTGTTACACAGGTGTGCTACACAGGTGTGTTATACAGGTGTGCTACACAGATGTGTTACACAGGTGTGTTATACAGGTGTGTTATACAGGTGTGTTGCACATGTGTGTTACACAGGTGTGTTATACAGGTGTGCTACACAGGTGTGTTACACGGGTGTGCTACTTGCTCATTTATAGGGCCAACGTATATGACCGCATATGTAGGTTTGGCCAAAAGCATGAACATGCGGGTTATATACAAACCCTACCTATACAGCGTATATAGAACCCTACCTATACAGTGTATATACGGTGTTTTTGGCAGGGAATCCACCAAATATACGGTCGTATAGGGTGTATGTATACGATTCTGGCCAACCCTATATATACGGTGTATATACGGTGTTTTGGCAGGGAAGTCACCAAATATACGCGGTCGTATACAGTGTATGTATACGGTTCTGGCCAACCCTACTCAGAATAGGATTACAAAGGGAGACGGCTTCAGTCTAGGCGTTTGGATGCTAGCCTACAGCACACGCACACATGCACAAATACACGTGCACACATACACGTGCACACATAGACATGCACACACACTCATGCACAAATACACGTGCACACATGCACACGCGCGTACACACACACAAACACACACATATAGGCTGCACTTCCGTTCTTCTTAAGCCCAGTGTGCAACATTTGCTTTGAAGTCGTTTTGCTCCCTAGGCAGACCTACAGGGTTATGTTGTGTGTGTTTGTGTGTGTGTATGCGTATGTGCGTGTGTGTTTGTGTGTGCGTGCACGCATAAACGTAAACAGTATACACATTTACACACACACATACACACACACGCACACATACACACACACACACACCATCGCCGCGCAGTGTGTACGTTCAACCCTGCTACATGACAAAATAGTGAGCCTGCTGCTGATCATGCTGGGCCCCCAGCTTGAAATCAAAGACCGAACAGTGAAGGGCAAGCTAGGGGCGACAATAATGCGGCCAGGTGTGAAGAGTGGTAGGCAGGCTTGCTTGTTGTGCATTGCGATAGGGCGTTATCAGGATTAAGAATTGAGCTATCAAGCGCAAGCTAGGGGCGGCAATCCTGCGGGCGGGTGTGAAGAGTTGTAGACAGGCTTTTTTGTGCCATGCACTGCGTGAGGGTGTCAACAGGAGTAATGACTGAACTGAGAAGGGAAAGCTAGGGGCGACAATCATGCGGGCGGGTGTGGAGTGTGAAGAGTGTAGACTGGCTTCTTTGTGCACTGCGTTAGGGTGTCAATAGGAGTCAAGACTGAACTGTGAAGGGCAAGCTAGGGGCGACGCTCATGCGGCCAGGGTTTAAGACGGATTGGTGAAGAGCAAGTTTGGGGCACCTTTATGCTGTGGCATATGCTGTGACATACGTTGCAACATACGTTGTGAAATAAGCTGTGTTTGGCGTGTACTGTAGCATTTGCTGTGACATATGCTGTGACGTATGCTGTAACATCTGCTGCGACATGCTGTGACATATGCTGTGACATACGCTGTAACATACGTTGTGAAATAAGCTGTGGCGTATGCCTGACGTGTACTGTAGCATCTGCTGTGACATATGCTGTGACGTATGCCTGACGTGTATTGTAGCGTCTGCTGTGACATGCTGTGACGTATGCTGTGACATACGCTGTACCATATGCTGGGACGCATGCTGTGACGAATACTTGACGCGTACTGTAGCGTCTGCTGTGACGTATGCTGTGACATATGCTGTGACGCATGCCTGATGTGTACTGTAGCATCTGCTGTGACGTATGCTGTGACGCATGCCTGACGTGTGCTGTAGAATATGTTGTGACATACGCTGTGGCATATGCTGTGACATACGCTGTAATACATGTTGTGACGTATGCTGTGACATATGCTGTGACACACGCTGTAATACACGTTGTGAAATAAGCTGTGACGTATGCCTGACGTGTACTGTAGCATCTGCTGTGACGTATGCCTGACATATGCTGTGACATACGTTGTGACGTATGCTGTGACGTATGCTGTGACATACGCTGTAATACAAGTTGCGAAATATGCTGTGATATATGCTTGGCGTGTACCGTAGCATCTGCTGTGACGTATGCTGTGACGTATGCTGCAACATACGTTGTGAAATATGCTGTGACGCATGCCTGATGTGTACTGTAGCATCTGCTGTGAAGTATGCTGTGACGTATGCCTGACGTGTGCTGTAGAATATGTTGTGACATACGCTGTGGCATATGCTGTAACATATGCTGGGACATATGCTGTAACGTATGCCTGACGTGTACAGTAGCATCTGCTGTGACGTATGCTGTGACGTATGCCTGACGTGTGCTGTAGAATATGTTGTGACATACGCTGTGGCATATGCTGTGACATATGCTGTGACATACGCTGTAATACATGTTGTGACGTATGCTGTGACATATGCTGTGACATACGCTGTAATACACGTGAAATAAGCTGTGACGTATGCCTGACGTGTACTGTAGCGTAACATATGTTGTGAAATATGCTGTGATGAATGCCTGACGTGTACTGTAGCATCTGCTGTGACGTATGCTGTGACGTATGCTGTGGCATACGTTGTGAAACATGCTGTGATGCATGCCTGATGTGTACCGTAGCATCTGCTGTGACGTATGCTGTGACGTATGCCTGACGTGTGCTGTAGAATATGTTGTGACATACGCTGTGGCATATGCTGCAACATATGCTGGGACATATGCTGTAACGCATGCCTGACGTGTACCGTAGCATCTGCTGTGACGTATGCTGTGACGCATGCTGCAACATACGATGTGGCTTATGCCTGACGTGTACTGTAGCGTCTGCTGTGACATGCTGTGACGTATGCTGTGGCATATGCTGCAACATACGTTGTGAAATATGCTGTGACGCATGCCTGATGTGTACAGTAGCATCTGCTGTGACGTATGCTGTGACGTATGCTGTGACGTATGCTGCAACATACGATGTGGCTGATGCTGTGACATATACCAGGAAGCACAAGAAGCGTAGTGCGCTGGATCCATGGCACCGCCCAACTTTGCAATCTGATGGTGCCTCTGATGAGCACGTACTCGCTCTCACCTTCTCCATAAGCATGCTTCATTCCGTTGCTACCATCACGCAAGCGCATCTGCTCCGGGCACGGCAACTGTCAGGTCAGCGCATCTGCTGTCAGATCAGCGCATCTGACAGGCATCAGGTCAGCGCATCTGTCAGCGCAACTGTCAGGTCAGCGCATCTGTCAGCGCAACTGTCAGCTCCAATGCCGCCCAGTCAGGAGATCTGCTGGTGTCTCTAATGAGCACACGCACTCAATCTCACTTTCTTTACTAGCCTACCTCATTCCATTGCTACCATCACGCAAGCGCATCTGCTCCGGGCGCGGAAACTGTCAGCTCCAATGCCGCAACTTTCAGCTCCAATGCCGCTCAGTCAGGAGATCAGAGGGTGCCTCTAATGAACACGGACTCAATCTCACTTTCTTTACTAGCCTACCTCATTCCACTCATGCCATAGCGCAGGCGAGGCAGCATTGAGCGCGGCAGTGCTCAACTCAAACGCCGCCCAGTCAGGAGATCAGAGGGTGCCTCTAATGAGCACACACAATCTCACTTCTTGACTAGCGTACCTCATTTCACTCATACCATCGCACAGGCGAGGCAGCATTGAGCGCGGCAGTGCTCAACTCAAACGCCGCCCAGTCAGGAGATCTGGTGGTTCCTCTATTGAACACGCACGCAAATTCACTTTCTTTCTGGTGGTGCCTCTAATGAGCACGCACTCAATCTCATTGTCTTTACTAGCGTACCTCATTCCACTCATACCATCACACAGGCGAGGCAGCACTGAGCGCGGCAGTGCTCAACTCAAACTCTATACTCAGGAGATCAGATGGTGCCCGTAATGAACACGCACTCAATCTCACTTCTTGACTAGCGTACCTTATTCCACTCATACCATCACGCAGGCGAGGCAGCACTGAGCGCGGCAGTGCTCAACTCAAACGCCGCCCAGTCAGGAGATCTGGTGGTGTCTTTGATGAATGCATACTGCGCGGCGGATTATGTGGTGGGCCTTGATGTGGACAAAGACGCGTTTGACAAGTACACGATGCGCGCACACATCGGTGGGTTTTAAGTGCTTGAGTGACTCGTGTGTGTGTGTGTGTGTGTGTCATCCCTCCTCGCAGCTCTTCCAAGATCATGTCTGCGTGTGTGTGTGTGTGTGTTCATGTGTTCGTGTGTGTGCGTGTGTGTTCGTGTGTGTGCGTGTGTGTGTGTGTTTGTGTGTGTGTGTGTGTGTGTGTGTGTGTGTCATCCCTCCTCGTAGCTCTTCCAAGATCATGTCGGCGTGTGTGTGTGTGTGTGTGTGTGTGTGTGTGTGTGTGTGTGTGAGACCCCTTTTGAGCGTGCCATGTCTTTCATGAGGACACACGCGCGTGTGACATTAATCACCTTACGTCAAGGGCGACTGTCTGAGCGGGTACTCTCAAGAGTTCAACAGGGCGCACTGGAGACAGCTTTTGTGGTTTTTGCCACTACTCATACTCCTTTTGTTCTAGATCCTGCTTTACGTGATATGCCCACAGTTCCCAATTGCCCTGTTGTCTGAGCGGGCACGTCTCCAGTGCGTTTTTGACAAGTTCATGTGCTTGAGAACCCGCCGAAAAAGCGCACACCCTACCAGTAATATTGACAAGTACACATATACACATACACACACATACACACACATTTACACGTACACATGAACACACATACATACATGCATATACAAATACATGCACACATATACACAAACGCACGAACATAAACACACACGTACACACGCAGACATGATCTTGGAAGGGCTGTGAAGGGATGACCGGTGTCGAGCTTGCATGGTACAACTCGCATGAAGGGCAAACACACACATACACACACATCACACGTGCACACGCACACACACACACACACACATGCACACACACACACAGTTACATATAACGGAAACACACACATACACACGCAGACATGATCTTGGAAGAGCTGTGTGGAGGGTTGACCGGTGCCAAGCTTGCATGGTGCAACTCGCATGCAAGACATGCACACATGTACACGTGTACACACATACACACACAAACACACACACACATACACACACGCACACACACATACACACACACAGTTACATATAACGGAAACACACACATACACATGCAGACATGATCTTGGAAGAGCTGTGTGGAGGGTTGACCGGTGCCAAGCTTGCATGGTGCAACTCGCATGCAAGACATGCACACATGTACACACATTCACACACACAAACACACACACATACATACAAACACACACAGATATGATCTTGGAAGAGCTGTGGAGGGATGACCGGTGCCAAGCTTGCATGGTGCAACTCGCATGCAAGACATGCACACATGTACACGTGTACACACACACACAAACACACACATACACACACACAAACACACACATACACACACATACAAACACACGCAGATATGATCTTGGAAGAGCTGTGGAGGGATGACCGGTGTCGAGCTTGCATGGTGCAACTCGCATGCAAGACATGCACACATGTACACGTGTACACATACACACACACACACACACACACACACACACACACACACAAACACACACACACAAACACACACACACACACATACAAACACACGCAGATATGATCTTGGAAGAGCTGTGGAGGGATGACCGGTGTCGAGCTTGCATGGTGCAGTTGGCCAACGCCCAACCCTCAGGGCCTGCTTCTTCACCCCCCATATTTTCAAGCTACGTGGAGTGCCTATTCAACGCCCTGATATACTTGTTCAAGGTGTGTGTGTGTGTGTGTGTGTGTGTGTGTGTGTGTGTGTGTGTGTGAGATCAGCCTGCCAGTTTCTGGCAGGGTATCTCCAGCTTACTTTTTACTTGAGCAGAATACGTTCTGTGTTGAACGCCCGCACGCTTAAACACACACATATGCAAACTCATATACACACACGTGCACACACATACACACGCGCACACACACATATACGCACACTTGCACTCACACATACACGCACATACACATGTACAAACACACACACACACATACACACGCACATGCATACACATACACATGCATACACAAACTCACACACGCACACACACACACACGCACACACACACACACACACACACACACACACACACACACACACACACACACACGCGCACACACAGGACGCCCTTGGTCGGCTGTCAGACATTGCCAAGGTGGAGGCTGCTCAAACGGATGAAGCGGCCTGGGCTGTACGCACATCAGAGGACAGAAACACGCAGGAAGCCTTTCTCAGAAGCACGCAGGTAAGCGTGGAGGCTGGTGGGGGTTGACATGGCGCAAAGCGCACAGGGCTGGGCTGTACGCACATCAGAGGACAGAGACACGCAGGAAGCCTTTCTCAAAAGCACACAGGTAAGCGTGGAGGCTGGTGGGGGTTGACATGGCGCAAAGCACACAGGGCTGGGCTGTACGCACATCAGAGGACAGAGACACGCAGGAAGCCTTTCTCAAAAGCACGCAGGTAAGCGTGGAAGCTGGTGGGGGTTGACATGGCGCAAAGCACACAGGGCTGGGCTGTACGCACATCAGAGGACAGAAACACGCAGGAAGCCTTTCTCAAAAGCACGCAGGTAAGCGTGGAGGCTGGTGGGTGTTGACATGGCGCAAAGCACACAGGGCTGGGCTGTACGCACATCAGAGGACAGAAACACGCAGGAAGCCTTTCTCAAAAGCACGCAGGTAAGCGTGGAAGCTGGTGGGGGTTGACATGGCGCAAAGCACACAGGGCTGGGCTGCACGCACATCAGAGGACAGAGACATGCAGGTAAGCCATTCTTAAAAGCTCCCAGGTAAGCCTTTCTCAAAAGCACGCAGGAAAGCCTTTCTCAAAAGCACGCAGGTAAGCCTTTCTCAAAAGCACGCAGGAAGCCTTTCTCAAAAGCACGCAGGTAAGCCTTTCTCAAAAGCACGCAGGAGGCCTTTCTCAAAAGCACGCAGGTAAGCCTTTCTCAAAAGCACGCAGGAAGCCTTTCTTAAAAGCACGCAGATGAGCCTTTCTCAAAAGCACGCAGGAGGCCTTTCTCAAAAGCACGCAGGAGGCCTTTCTTAGAAGCACGCAGATGAGCCTTTCTCAAAAGCACGCAGGAGGCCTTTCTCAAAAGCACGCAGGTAAGCCTTTCTCAAAAGCACGCAGGTAAGCCTTTCTCAAAAGCACACAGGAGGCCTTTCTTAAAAGCACGCAGATAAGCCTTTCTCAAAAGCACGCAGGAGGCCTTTCTTGAAAGCACGCAGGTAAGCCTTTCTCAAAAGCACGCAGGTAAGCCTTTCTCAAAAGCATGCAGGAAGCCTTTCTCAAAAGCATGCAGGTAAGTGTGGAAGCGATTGGGGGTTTACAAGGCGTTTGTTAAAAAGCACACAGGGTTGTGTGTGTGTATGTGTGTGTGTGAGATATGTGAAAGTCCACACGTGTGTGAGCAATTGGTAGCACGGGAGGCGTTTTTTCAGGAATACATATGTGTGTGTGTGTGTGTGTGTGTAGGTGTGCATTCAAACCTCTGTTGCTCAAGTGTGTTCCCCCTACCTGTGTACTTACGTTTGCTTACATATCTTGTGTGTGTGTATTTGTACTCGTGTGTATGCGTTTGTTTGTGTGCTTGTGTGTGTGTGTGTGTGTGCTTGTGTGTGTGTGTGTGTGTTTGCGTGTGTGTATGTATGTGTGTGCAAACTTGTTTATGCCTGTGTGAAATTACACTACAGGGCACGGCGCGGGGCTACATGCGCATGGCTGTGGCATCATTGGGATGGATTACCAAGCTGGCAGAGCACCCGCAGGCGCGTGTGTGTGTACGAGTCTGTGTGTGTCTGTGTGTGTGGATCTGTGTGTGTGTGCGCGTGTGTGTGTGTGCGTGTTTGTGCGTGTGTGTGTGTGTGTGTGTGCTAATTTGTGTTAACCTGTGTGTTTGTGTATGTACAGTCATATTCGGTGTATATAAGGTATTGTTGGCAGGGAAATCACCAGATATACGGTCATATACGGTGTTAGTATATGTACGGTCGTACTCGGTGTGTACAAGGTATTTTTGGCAGGGAAATCACCAGATATACGGTCATATACGGTGTTAGTGTATGTACGGTCATATTCGGTGTGTACAAGGTATTGTTGGCAGGGAAATCACCAGATATACGGTCGTTTACGGTGTTAGTATATGTATGGTCATATTCGGTGTGTATAAGGTATTGTCGGCAGGGAAATCACCAGACATACGGTCATATACGGTGTTAGTGTATGTACGGCCATATACGATGTATATAAGGTCATATACAGTGACAAAGTATATGGTCATAGACGGTGCATATATACGGTTGATGGCCAACCCTAGGAATGATGCAGTTTTGGCCTTTGGCTGCTCGGCACATTGTGCAGTGCTTTTTGCAAGAACAGCTGCGGACGCGCTGGTCAGTCAGTATACAGCACACACAGACTCACACACACGCGCACACACACACACGCGCACTCACACACATGAACACACACCACACACACACATGAGCACACACACATGAACACACACCACACACACACATGAGCACACACACACACACACACACACACACACACATGAGCACACACACACACACGCATACATGAGCACACACACACACTCACACGCACACACATGCACGCACACGCATTGCATCACGCAGCTTACTCGCGCCTCCTTGTACCACTATATATATGTGCATACACACGCACACACGCACACACGGACATACACACATGCACACACACGCTTTGCATCATGCAGCTTACTTGTGCCTCCTAAAACCATTGCAAATATGTGCACACACTGCGCCTCCTAAAACCATTGCAAATATCATATTTGAAATATGTGCACACACTGCGCCTCCTAAAATCATTCTAAATATGTGCACACAGGCAGCGGCTGCATTTTGCTACCAGCCGCTAGCAGGGAGGGTGGCAGGTGTCCTGCTTCATTTTGTGGAGCTGCTGATTGGACCGAAGTGTGGGTCCATTCAGGTGCGTATGCCTGTCCGTGCCGTCTCCCTGTGTGTGTGACATGTGTCCTTGCCTATGTGCCTATGTGCCTATTTATATTAATTTGTTTTGTGGAGCTGCTGATTGGACCAAAGTGTGGGTCCATTCAGGTGCGTATGCCTGTTTGTGCCGTGTGTGTGTGTGGGTGGGTGTGGGTGTGGGTGTGGGTGTGGGTGTGGGTGTGGGTGTGGGTGTGGGTGTCGACTAGGGTGTGGGCGTGGGTGTGGGTGTGGGTGTGTGTGTGTGTGTGTGTTTGTGTGTGTGTGTGACTTATGTCCTTGCCTATGTGTATTGCTTTATTTTGTGGAGCTGCTGATTAGACTGAAGGTTAGGTCCATTCAGGTGTGTATGCCTGTTTGAGCCGTCTCCCTGTGTGTGTGTGCGACTTATGTCCTTGCCTATGTGTATTGCTTCATTTTTTTGGAGCTGTTGATTGGACCGAAGTGTGGGTCCATTCAGGTGCGTATGCCTGTTTGTGCCGTGTTTGTGTGTGTGTGTGTGTGTGTGTGTGTGTGTGTGTGTGTTTGGAGCTGCTCATTATTGGCCCAATTTGTGAGTTCATTCAGGCGTATGTGCTTGCCTACCCAGTCTCCATGCGTGTGTACAATTCCTTGCATATGTGCGTTGGTACGTTCTGTACAGCTGCTCAATTTTCGCCCTTGGACGAAATGTAGGTCAATTAGTTGTACGTTCCTTGGATCTGCTCATTGTTCTCTCTTGGGCAAAGTGTGGGTGAAATAGCTGTGCCCATGTGTACCTTTATATACGAATGTTCAAGTGGCATGCTCATTGTGTGTGATACTCATTGTGTGTGATGCTCGTTGTGTGTGATGCTCGTTGTGTGTGATGCTCGTTGTGTGTGATGCTCACTGTGTGTGAGTTTGTTAGAAAGCTCTTGAGCAAGCGGGATGCAAGTGGAACCTAATTCAACTCTGTCTACCTATTCCAACTTTGTCTAGCTACGAAGCATTAAAACAGTGACACTGGCAATTACGTCAAAGCTCTTTGAGCTTGAGCAAGTCCCTACCAGCTACGTTGTTTAGCTACGTAGCATAAAAACAGTGACTGGTGATTACGTCAAAGCTCTTTGAGCTTGAGCAAGTTCCCTGATAGGGAACTCATTTCACGTTGCCTCTAGCTTTGCAGTACAGATCCAATGACTGGCGCAAGCAGGATGAGCTTATCAATCTGCCTCAACAGACCAGTGCAGCCAAAATAACATTGCATTTTTTTAAATAGGCTGACATCCACAAGCTCATTTTTCAGATCTGGTTGACTTGATACACTTACTTGGAAACAGGAGGGCAAGCCTGAGCAGTACTGTTTTGACAGGGTTTACCTTCTGGAGTCTGCAATGGGCTTGATCTGTTGGCTTGCCAACTTTTTTGTTCCTCCAATTGCTATTGTGCTGGTATGCCCTGTATATGGGTTGGCCCAGAACCATATATATGCGGTGTATATACCGTAATTTTGGCAGAGAAATCACCAAATATACGGTCATATACGGCGTATATATACGATTTTGGCCAACCCTACCTGTATGCCCACCTGGAAGCAGGTGGACAACCTCTGACCAGTGCTCCTTTGACGGGGCCTAACTCCTGGCGTCTGCACTGGGCTTGATCTGTTGGCTTATGACTATGGTTGGCCAGAACCATATATATACGGTGTATATACGGTACTTTTGGCAGGGAAATCACCAAATATACGGTCATATACGGTGTGTATATCTACGGTTATGGCCAACCCTACTTATGACATTGTCAGCCTATTACTAACAGTCCACCCATATCTCATTGCCGAGCCATTCCTCCAAATTTGTTTGTGATGATGTTCTCGTCTGAAAACAGGTGGACAAGCCCGAGCAGTACTCCTTTGACAAGGCCAGCCTCCTGGAGTCTGTGCTGGGCTTGATGCTGCTGCTGGCTTCTGTGCCCCACAATGGCGCAGGCAAGGC
>Ga0307974_1003450_pt1 | contig 11369 bp, 11 predicted proteins | sample OrgLakmetagen784_FD_201812 | JGI IMG/M metagenome (GOLD analysis project Ga0307974, IMG submission 201812) | Saline water microbial communities from Organic Lake, Antarctica - #784 | ecosystem: Environmental > Aquatic > Non-marine Saline and Alkaline > Saline | place: Antarctica: Organic Lake... | reverse complement strand
TACAAATTTTTTTTTTTTTTTGGGTGGTGTTACAGCTACGGCCCCCAGCAGGGACCTGACCGACAACAAAAAAAAGAGGAGAGAGGGCTCAAGCAGAGGAGAAAGCAAAAGGAAGCTGCTCAAGGAGACCCAGAACCAAAGAAAGGAAACCAGGAAAAAGAAAAAAAAAAACCAAGCCTTAGCCAGTAGAGTACAGAGTTGAGGGAGCGCAGGACAGAAGACGCAGAAGAAAACCAGGAGGATGGAAGGAGACGCCAAACACACGAAAAAAAAAAAATGTGCACTAACAACAGGGATGCTGCTCTATACTTGGAAATATCCCAAAGACAAATAAAAGTGTGCTACGTGCCTCTACCTTCAAAACACCACCACTTCCAGAAGCAACATGGACATGCATGCGCATCCTAGTAGTCTGGAACAAAGCGGCCAGGCAGAGCATCTTATTACAAACAACCGGTCTTGGATAAAGAAAGTAACACAAGACTTATCACCAGAGTCTAGAATTTTAGAAACATCTATGCAGAATTTTAGAAACACGGGCACCACACCTTTTCTTGAATTGCCAACCAAAAGGATATTGCCAAGATTGGCAAAAATATGTAGGCTCCCCAAAGACTTAAGAAACACAGTTATCAACTTGATTGAGTACAAACATTGGCAGCACTACCAATACATTAATACATTACACATCCTGGTCCCCTCCCATCATGTACAACAAAAGCGCTTGCTAGATCTCAAGGCCCCTAACTGGAACGAATGGGCCTTCACAGATGGGAGTCTTGTTACAAACAAAGAAAATCAATCTATTGGAGCTGAGGTCTACCACCCTCAATTCATCAACATTACCACAGTAGGCCCTGGAGGGACAAGCATCAACAAACCCACAAACAGAGCCGAGTTAGCAGGAGTTGTGAGTAGCTGCCCTGAAAGCCTAGTGGCCCGTGGTCAGGCCAGACTCTTCAGGGTCGCGGGCTCAAATCCGCCTGGTAGCGTGAGTACTTCGCTGTCCGCCAGCTCTGTCTCCGTTTCCTTCAGCCATGCTTGAGGTGTTATCACCCCTGCGTAGTTTTTCTTTTCTTGCTGCTGCTTTGATGAATGGACGCACCCATTTTGTCAAGGTGACAGACAGCGCTGGTGTTCTAGGACAAATAAGAAATAGCATCCTCTGCCCCCAGCGCGTAAAATGGCATAAACATGCCTAACTCCTAGAAACCATCGTACACCACATCCAGCTATCTAAAGACACCATCTATCTCTACAAGGTTTGAACTCATTCTGGCATCCTAGGAACTAGTGCGCTGGTGCCATAGCAAAGTGCTCTGCGGAAAATCAAAGTGGCCATGATATCCACATCAACACCGACGCCCATCCCCATCCCCATTCATCCATATTCTGGCCAGCAATGGTGGAAATACTCACCCAGCTTGCCTATCAGATACTCTTTTGACACTTGCCAACCAGGGCCTCCAGCAGAAAAATTCTCCATTTCTTCAGGTCTCGATGCTGTAAAAGCACACATGCATGTCCAACACAAACTAGATTCTCACTCAAAAAAGGTTTCAAACCAACTGTCCATAAAATGCTACACAAAATACCAAGAACTGATCAGGGAAAACATTGTCGAGAAAGACATAAGCAACTCATCTTTGAAATCACCTCTGGAGAAAATGGAAGTTCCACGCTCTGCCGCACGCACAGATTTGATATACAATCAAAAGCGTGTTGCTCAGTGCAACCATGTCTTGTAAACCAGTGTATCTGTGTTACCTTCACCAAGGTAATGGTAAGCGTGCGTGTGATGTTTTAGTTTGACTTGCAGGTTAATCAAAACTCGTAGCTCTTCTGCATGGGAGCCAAATTTGTTTGGAACGCTTAGCCAGAACAGGTCGTAAAAGGGGTTGCTCAGTAGCTGGCGGGAGGGATCCGTCAGAAATTTGATTGACTGCTGCTTTGTGTGCTAGGTGATCCGCACCCTCATTGCCAATAATACCAGAGTGAGACTTCACCTTGTAGAAAGTGACGGGAGAAGGTGAGGATTGGATTAGAATTACAATGTCTTTTGAGTAGTTCCCTGTGCAAGTGGTGGAGTACAGCCATTGGGTTCAATAGCTGTTTTCTAATCTGAAAGAGCTGTCTGTAGCAATTACAGTGTGGCATATTTGTACCGCTACTAGAACAGCTGCAAGTTCAGCTCTATTGATGGTAAGTGTGGGGCCGCTGCCTCCAGGATTGATAGTGATGGTATCACTGTAACCAATGTCTGTAGTGGGGGTGAAAAAGCCAGCGCCTATAATTTGCTGTTTGCTGATTGCATCTTGCATGGCATCAGTGTATGTGATTGATTTCCAGTTTTGTACTTTGGAAATGTGTGGGCTCTTGTACTGGTTGACGTTTGTGTTATGAAGCGTTTGCCACTGGCTGATGTTAGCAGCAATGGAAGTGTCTGGGTGTAGGAGTTGAAATCTTTTCCTCTGCTTGTTCTTGCATTTCACATGAGCAGTGCCAATCTCGTGGGCACTATTGTTATAGCAAGTCCACGTTGCTTCAGAATTGCCTGCTTGAGATTGTTGAGCCAAGCTGGGTTGGATTCATCAGGGCTTGTTTCCCTTGATTGTTCCAGACGACAATTAGCTGCACTTTATTCTTGTCGTGCTGAAACTGGGGTGGAGCGTGTAACCAAACTTCTGTAGGGATTAAGAGCATGCTGTCTGCAGAAACTTGGCTAGAACCCACGTATGCTCAGGGTTATCGTTTATCCAAGTCATGTACCCATTTTTACTCCAACCAAGCCATTCAGAAAGGAGCAGGGATGTTGCTGTAGCTTCTTGAGTGCAAATTGCTGATTGAAGCGCATGTCTCACAAGTGCATGCAGGAGGCAGTCGCAGTAGTTTGGGTGACGGAAGGAGAAGCCTGTGAAATTTGTGTCAAGGGCATCAGTGCTTGCTCCAAATACTGTGTCTCTGGTATTTTCACTCCAGTACGCTTGGTGACTAGGTTCAAATCTAGGGGGCGGCAAACTTTTGCTTCGTGATTAGTGCCCATTTTTGGAGGGAAGTCGTAATGTGCCTCGGGGTGCAGTACGTATTGGAATCTCTTGCCTTTTTACCAATGTTGTTAAGTGAGCTCATTTGAAATTTATACCCTTGTAGCAGACCTACAATTTCAGTTGCCGCGTCTTGCACAGGTGGTTGTGTAGTACTGTGTAGGTCAATCCGTTTAGTTTGGTTGTAGGCATGTAGCAAAATGTAATTAGCATGCCTGTGCACTTGCCGTGGATGTCATACACACACGCTGCTTGACAGGTTATGTGTTCAGGGATTTTGGGTTGCCCTCTGAGTGTTTATTAGATCCTGGCTTATGGAGATCCACATACCGCACCCAGATTTCACATTTCCAGGTGGCTGGATCGAATGTCTACTTGGGGATTGACAGTGTCCGTGACAATGATTGCCTTGTCTCTGATGCTTTAGCTTTGCGACGAGTCCCACATATTTTTAAGTTCTGGGTACAACCATCATAGCCTTGCTTTGTAAGATTATCAATTTCTTGGTCTTCTGATTAGGCATTTAGCTGAGTGCTAGTATCAGCAATTTCATAGCTATCTACATAGGCTTTGAAGTCAGGGTTGGCTAAGAGCAGTTCTGCTGCTTCCCAAGCATGTGGGTTGCCAGATTACTTTTGTCATTTTTTTCTTCTGCAAAGGATTCTCTGGTGTCCTTTTCCGCTTGATTGGGTTAGGTCAGTACAGGCTGGGCAGTGCCAGTCTTCACTATTTTCAGCGGCTTGCCTTGCAGTGTGTGGGCAAGTACGGAGGTCGGTCAGACATTTCCAATGGTAGGTGCGTTGGCACGTATCACATTGTGGCATATCATCATAGTTTTCTTCTCTTTCTGGATGCTCTTGGCTGACCGGGCTCCAGCAAATTTGGCAGCAATCGTCTACCTTTTGGCTTATTGGAAAGGGCTCTGTTTTTACTGCTTTCAGCCCTGTGCTCTGGAACAAGGGTAACACCCATTTTTCGATAGTAACAGGTTGCAATTGGATTTTGTATTGCGCCTGTGAAGTTGTGTTGGTGTTACGTTTAGGTTCGCTTCTTTGCTGCCAGTCCAACACCTCCTGTATTTGATAGCCATACTTGAAAATTGTGTTACAGGCCTTGACATTGCCAAAAAGAGCCGCGTTATTACGTTTATAATGCCATATTTTGGTTGCCGCATTATCACCTGGTTGCAGAGGCTCTGGAGAATTAGGTAGTGAAGCAGTGGGATTTTCAGTGAGCTCCGAAGTGGATAGGATTCCTCTTGTGCCTTTTGTTAGGTTGTGATGAAGGTGGGTAGTTGTTGGTTCGTGTTTGGCGGGAAGGATTATTGGGTTGCGTGTTGGAGCAGCCTGGATCTATGTCCATACTTTCTGTCTGCCTCTGAATTGTGTGTTTCGTTCTCCTTGTGGAGACTGTTCGCCGAGCAGGAGTTTGGATCTGTTGGTGTTGCGAAACCTGTAAATCTGACCAGGCCCATCCCATGGGAGTGTAAGCCTTAATTGCATCTAAAGCAGTAGCATTGATTTTCCTCACCCTTTCTTCTTTGTTAGATGTCATGTCCTTGTTTTTATGTAAGTCACTGATGAGCTGGGGGGTTATATTAGCTGAGTTCAACAGAGAGGCAAGCCTGTTCATTGCAATAATTTGTCCCGTGTTAATTTTGCTGCCAAACTTGAATTTGAGGATTCAGCATGTGTGTGCCGTCTGGGCTAAGTAGCCTAGAAAGGCTGGAGATCCCAGAGTCCACAAGAGAGAATGCATTGTGGTTAATTAGGGTTTCCAGAGTAGGCAGGTTGGGTGCCCAGAGTACTTTTGTAATACTGTCGAAGCTTTCTGTGAGATTGGGTTGTCCTTGGAGTGTGAGACGCAAGCTGCTATTATGGATGCTGGCGTACTACCGTGCTTTCAACATATATTGTAATTGCTTTTGAAGGTATCTCGGTGTTTGACACTGAGGTCCCAAGTGGCCTTGTGCCGCAGTTTTTGATTGCTGAGTTTGACGCTCGAGGAGAGCTTTGGTGAGCATACCATGCTTTGCCTTATTGTAAAGGCTAGTGATAAGTGCAAGGGCGTTTCTGTAGTGGTATTCAATTCTCAAGGAAGAGCATCCCAAGCCGTAGTGAAGTTTATCTTCTCAGAGCTGTGCAGTTGAAGTGCACATCAGCTTTGTCATAGCAAATCACTGTCACTGCAAAGTATAAGACTCAGCACAACAATCTATACCCCCCCAACCATCTGGCTGAGCATTGTGTGGTTTACTGAGCTAATTGAATACCGCAATATCAAAACCAGAAAATGCTATCTTCAATAAACTGGCTTCGCCAGCTTATTGCACGAGACCAGGCAAAACAACCTCAACTGAAAAACCAACTAACCGAATCACACGAATCGTCACAGCCAACAATTGGGCGTGACAGCTTATATTTGCTTTTTATGGCTGCCAAAATGTGTGTGTCCCATTGATTTAGGACACTTAGGGAGCAAGGGGTAACTGGGAAAGGGTTATGCTTGGCACGATCGCTGTGCAAATTTTGTCCATTGTTTGTTTAGGGCTATCTAGCAAAGGAATTCTTTAGTTCTAGTTTTAAGGACAGATTTGCAGTCATGTGTGTCAGTTTGTGTGACCAGTTGAGGTCGATTGTGATGTGTACCCCAAGGTATGGGAAAGGTTGTCAGGCTTAAGGAAACGTGCTGCTTGGCCTTGTACTAAGACCTTGTTGGCCAGCTGGTGGTGTGCTGAGTCGGCCACTGAAGTGTTGCCACGCAGAATTTTGTTCTCATCGCTATGGTACATGCAAGTCACCTTCGTCTTTTTGCCTGAAATTATGAGGTGAGCCCAATCTGCGTATTGGGTAAGTTTCATGGCGGCTTGGAGCCGGAGATTTCGGTAGGAGCCGGAGAGACAGATCAAGTCGTCTGCAAAAGCCCCACTGCTGGTGCCGTTTATGGCTTTGGTGTTGTGTGCGTTGGTATCAGCATGGCCGTGCATGTATCCCCTGTTGCCTGCATGGAGCCAGCAAAGTAGCGGCTCCATGTATATCAGGAACAGGAATGGAGAGAGTGTGTCTCCTTAAATTGTTTTCCTTTCAATTGGGATGTCTCCCGTGCAGCCCGAAGGCAGCCTGATTCTAGTGTGTGCTTGATATTAGAGATGTTTTACTACATCTATGGCTTCTGTTGGAAATCCCAGATCAAACATAATAATGAGCAGCTTGTCATGGTCTGTGGTATTAAATGCGGAGGTAAAGTCTACAATGAGAGCATAGACGTCTTGCTTATAAAGCTTGGCATCTTCCAGAATCATTAGGACATTTTGGAGTTGTTGAATTGTGTCGTGTTTTTTACAAAAGCCAGCTTGCATGTTGCTGAGAAGGGAATTGACCTCGCTCTGCATGTTTGTATAGCGTGTTAGTTATAAGGCGTGTCCACAGTTTGCACAGTGAAGTTGCAAGGCCGATTGGCCTGTATGAGGCCACGTCTGTCTCCGGTCCTTTTTCCTTGTAAATCAGAATACTTTCACCAGCTTTCCAATCCTTAGGGGTTATGCCTGTTGCCCACATAATTATGAGCAACTTGTGTATCGTTTGTTGGTATTCTAAAGGAATGGCTTTTAAGAACTCGTTAACAATACCATCAGGACCAGGGGCTTTGTTATTTTAAGCGACATAAGGCATTCCTGGAAATTGTCCGAATCTAGGATAGAACTGTGCAGCCAGGTCCTTCTGTGTTGGTGTTTGTCTTCTACCCTAGTTACAGGGGTTTGTATCAGTCATAGCATTGGCTGCTCATCCAAGGGTAGTTACAGGCAGCATCAGGATCTGTAGGCAGTAGTTTCCTCCATTGATTGATGGCGATTCCATTGATGGCAATTCCATTGAGTGAAAAGGTTTTCAACGATTCTATTGATTTTACTCGGTTCAGTTTGCACCATGTTGGATGCTGGGTCCATAAGAGCTTGGACACCAGAGTGTTGTTCTATTTCCCCCCCCAGGATTTCTTGGTTTGCCTGAGCTGGCTAGGTACACTTAACGACCAACAGTAAGAAGCTTTTTTGAGGACTTTTCAGCAGCCCAACCCTTTTTGCTGCAACAGGTCAACAACCAACTTGTTCAGGATTTCCTTTCTCAGCAGAACGATAGACTTTTTCTTTTTCATAATGAGCTTATGGATTTATTTGTGGCTGGCCGAGACCAGTCAGCAGCCGATCAGCCAAACAACCTGGCTGAAGGTCACCCCCCATTGTAATCACTGTAACCATTGTAAGAAGCTCAATAAGGCAAGTGTCATCACAGTGATACAAATTCTCTTACTAAAGCATGAATCATGCAGACAGTGAAGCAATGCAACAAGAAATGATGAATGCATGCAATCAAATCAGTAAAACCAAACCAGCAAAGGAAAACAGAGGCAAGGAAGGCAGAGGATTCGCAGCACACACATTTTGAATGTATTTATCCTACGTACAAATCCAGGGCTCAAGCGTCATATTGTTTTTTTTGTTGGGACCTTTCAGTTGAGCAGCCATGCCAGGCTTGCGGCCTTTGTGATCCAAACTGCATTAAACTAAATCCAGGGCACCGGCGTCATATTAATGACGATGCCGTAGTGATTGTGTACACTATCTACGTTTAGCCACCCTCCAGATCCCCACTAGTTTTCATTAATTCTTTGGTGGGGGAGACTATGGCACTTCGGGCCAATGTGTCTCCTTTCCTTAATTGATGCAGGGAGTGTTTTGCTGCCTGCGTAGTTTTTCTTTTCTTCCTTTTCTTTCTACGTTCTTCTACAACAATGCTCCGCTGCTTGCTGTTTTTTCCTTCTACAACAATGTTGCAGTGATGGTGAGCTATTTTTTTTGTTTATAATACACTTCATGCTTGCAATCCACGCTTAAGCTGTACCAATTTCGTCGTGACACAACCAACAATGACAAAACAGCTCAATGCTCTGCTGTCTTGTTTGGTGTGCAATGTGGGGTAGGCTCTCCACTCTGGGAGCCTCCTGCCAGCTCCGCATCCTGCGTGCACGTTACATCAAAGAACAGGCGACATGACGAAACAAAAACACAAGATCGTAATCAAGAAGAGGGATGGCGAAAGCCAGAAGGGTGTGTTATGCGGGGTAGGCTCCTCACTCTGGGGGCCTCCTGCCAGCTCCGCGTCCTGCGTGCACGTTACATTAGAGAACAGTCGATATTTTTGACGAAACACAAAAACACAGGATTAAGTTCAAGAAGAGCAGGCGCCATGACGAAACATAAAAACACAGGATCAAGATCAAGAAGAGCAGGCGACATGACGAAACACAAAAACACAGGATCATAATCAAGAAGAGCAGGCGACACGACGAAACATAAAAACACAGGATCATAATCAAGAAGAGCAGGCGACACGACGAAACATAAAAACACAGGATCATAATCAAGAAGAGCAGACGACATGACGAAACAAAAACACAAGTTTGAGCAAAGCCACATGCATGGATCCCATCCCGCATGGAGACCTTAAAAAAAACAGGAATGAGGTCTGAATTGGGCGTGGCTGCAACACACGCAGGGCTTACATTTGCGTATGTATATTTAGGGTTGGCCAGAACCATATATATACGGTGTGCATACGGTATTTTTGGCAGGGAAATCATCATTGCTTTCATATACGGTCATATACAGTGTATATATACGGTTCTGGCCAACCCTATGTATATTAGTTCAGCCAATGCTTTAAAACATAGGGTTCACATTATATTATGGTCAATACATAATTATTATGTAATAAAAATTAGGGTCCACATTATATTATTATTAAACCCCAATGCATAGATGTGTGCATATATGTAAGTGCATAGGGTTGGACAGAATCATGTAGATATATGTATATACGGTGTATACCTGTTTGTGTGTACATATGTCTGTCTACATATCTGCTCAATGGTCACATATGCTTAAGATCAACTCTATTCCATTGTGACTATGGCGTCTCATGCACTTATATCACTTATGATCACTTTTTCCTGTGTGTGTACGTGTTTTTTGTGAGTGTGTGTGTGTGTGCATGTGTGTGTGTGCATGTGCATGTGTGTGCATGTGCATGTGCATGTGTGTGTGTGTGTGTGTGTGTGTGTGTGTGTGTGCACTTCTGCAGGCCTACCAGCTGGCTGATGTAGTCATCCAGATCATCCACATCTGACAGCGAGCCTGATCCTAAGCCATCCCCATCTTCTTCACCGTCCCCCACATTCATGGCTTCCTGCACACACAACAAATGAAAAACACACGCAACGAATGAAGCAATTGCACCGGTGCTGTTTGCGTGTAGACAAGCTCCTAGAAAGGCACCCCCAACGCCTCCGCCGTCCCCCACATTCATGGCCTCCTGCACACACAACAAATGAAAAACACATGCAACAAATGAAGCAATTGCCCCGGTGCTGCTTGCGTGCAGACAAGCTCCTAGAGAGGCCACTCCCAACGCCTCCGCCGTCCCCCACATTCATGGCCTCCTGCACACGCAACAAACCCAAAACAACGCCAAACAATTGAAAAACACATGCAACAAATGAAGCAATTGCACCGGTGCTGCTCGCGTGCAAACACGCTCCTAGAGAGGCCACCCCCAACGCCTCTGCCGTCTCACACATTCATGGCCTCCTGCACACGCAACAAACCAAAAACAACGCCAAACAACTGCACCGGTGCTGTTTGCGTGCAGACAAGCTGCTAGAAAGGCCACCCCGGTTCTTCTTTTAACACGTTTTATTTATAACATATATCCAAAACACCTCCGCTGTCCCCCACATTAAGAGGGGTAGGATAAGTGGGAGCGTCAGCAACGGTGAGATATCAAATATTTTTAGTTTTTTGTTATCATGGCCTCCTGCTCACGCAATTCAAAGTACACACACACACACACACAGTTTGCACCATCGGTGTTGGTATGGGCCACCTCGCCAATAGTTGCACCAGGAATTGCACAGTTTGCGGATACACACACACAGTTGGCACCATTGGTGTTGGTATGGGCCACCTTGCCAATAGTTGCACCAGGTATTGCACTGTTTGCGGACACACACACACACACGCACCCACACCATACGGACAATTGCGCTGTTTGCTTGAACAAACACCATCAGGCGTCTGGCACCCTTGTAATCGCTGTGTTGGATCCATATACAACTGTTGCACTGATAGGTGCGCTGTTTGCTTGGACAAAAGTAGGGTTGGCCAGAACCATGTATATATATATATATATATATATACGGTGTATATACGGTATTTTTGGCAGGGAAATCACTGTATATACGGTCATATACGGTGCATATATACGGTTCTGGCCAACCGTAGACATAAGCCATCAGATCTTTGAAACAATTTCCGTTGTGTCATTGCTCGGAGCAGCCATTTCTTGTAGTACCCATCTAAACTGAAACACTGACACTGACACACACACACACACACACACTGTCAGAATCGCACCAACTTTTCGTCGAGGCACTACTCGGAGCTGCCATTTTTTGTAGCACTAATTTAAACTGACACAACAGCGTCTCTCTCACACAGTCAGAAACAGGGCAACCCTCAACTGACCTGACACAAAAGCCGCACACACACACTGTCAGAAAGCAGGGTGACCCTCATCTAAACTGACACAAGCGCCTCACACACACACTGTCAGAAAGCAGGGTGACCCTCATCTTAACTGACACAAGAGCCGCACACACACACACTGTCAGAAAACAGGGCAACCCTCATCTAAACTGACACAACAGCCTCACACACACACTGTCAGAGAACAGGATGACCCTCATCTGAACTGACACAACAGCCTCACACACACACACACATACACACACACACACTGTCAGAGAACAAGGCAACCCTCATCTAAACTGACACAACAGCCTCACACACACACTGTCAGAGAACAGAATGACCCTCATATAAACTGACACAAAAGCCACACACACACACTGTCAGAAAGCAGGGTGACCCTCATCTAAACTGACACAAGCGCCTCACACACACACACTGTCAGAAAGCAGGGTGACCCTCATCTTAACTGACACAAAAGCCGTACACACACACTGTCAAAAAGCAGGGTGACCCTCATCTAAACGGACACAAAAGCCGCACACACTGTCAGAAAGCAGGGCAACTCTCATCTGAACTGACACAAACACACACAAACTTTGTCACATATATACACACACAGTGAGAGAAAAGGTGGACCTGTGGTTACCTGCAAATACGCAGCCAGCTCGGGGTCATTCTCCAGATCGTCCAGATCATCCTCGCCATCCGCCCCCAGATCATCACCCCCACTACTTCCACCC
>Ga0307974_1003439_pt1 | contig 11381 bp, 7 predicted proteins | sample OrgLakmetagen784_FD_201812 | JGI IMG/M metagenome (GOLD analysis project Ga0307974, IMG submission 201812) | Saline water microbial communities from Organic Lake, Antarctica - #784 | ecosystem: Environmental > Aquatic > Non-marine Saline and Alkaline > Saline | place: Antarctica: Organic Lake... | reverse complement strand
GCAAGGCATGGTACTTACGGATCTCACTTCCACTACAAGGCATGTCAGCATCATGGATGGCTATAAAACTTAAGCGCTGACAGGATCACTGCAAGATTTACAAACAGGCTGATCAACGTGTAGCATTATCAAGATTTACACACAGGCTGATCGACGTGTGGTATTGCGACCCCAACTCTAATAGAGCACCCAACAGGTTTTGATCACGATCAACTCTAATAGAAAACACACCAGATTGATCATTATCAACATGTAGTATTGCGACTCCAGCTCTAATAGAACCCACCAGGTTGATCACGATCACCAGGATGGACACAGCCCAGCAGCACGCTGCAGTGATCTTGCTGTTGGCCATGTTGCCCATGATGCGCTTGCTGCCTGTGAATGTCAGGACCTGCGGGAAAATTTGATGGGCTCTGATTGTGTGCCTCAACACCTGTGTGTTCTGGAACTAGCTGGCCACATGGCACGGTAGAGGATGAGTGCAATAGAACATTTAAGGTCGCTAGGCAAGCTGAAACTCAGGACAAGAAGCAATAGGCAAACAGTCTCCGGACATTTGACCCAAGTATGGAGGGTCACCATGCATGCTTAAAAATGTGGATGGTGCTAGCAAATCAAGCATCCCATGCATTGGAAATAGAGTACAAAGCAACACTCAAAATGTTGCAGGGCGAGCTGGCTTTGTACTCGTGTGTTTTTTTCTGAGGGAAAGAAATGCAAAGAGAAAAGACCTTACAACATCACACAAAGGTAGGGATGAGCGCATATTCAACTATGCCCACAAACAAACAATTGTGCGCGGTCAGGGACTTGCACAGGAAGCAGGAAGTAAGCAATCAGGACATGGTTTATATCTGTCTGGGTCTGTACTTTTAAGCTTACAGGAATGAGGGCAAAAGGGAGCTGCACGGACTGCAAAAGGTTGAGGCCCTGGTTCAGTCGATCCAGCTGGGTAGATGCTGGGTCCATGGCAAGTGCCACTGCCTGTGCAGGCAGTGTGTGTATGTGTGTATATGTATATGTGTGTGTGCGCGTGTGCGTAGGTGCATTTACGCATGTGCGAATGTGGATGTGTGTGTAGGTTTGTGTTGAGAGTAAACAGGTTCAATGAGAGTGCTCCGCAAAGTTAGAATAGACCTCATACTCATCTCATTTCAATGTAATTTTGAAGAGTTATAGTGCTGCTTTGGAAAATTGTATCACACCCGCATAATGACATATATTATTAATGCAGCACATGATGGAGTGCCCTGGTTTTAAGATGGGAGCTAGCATGCAGGGGTTTCAACACAATACTCCAAGTCTGCACAGAAACACAATTAAATCGTGCCAATCGTTTTGTGCATGTTGTAAATGTTGTAAAATATGGCGCATCTTCCCCCATACTATTGCAAATTAAAAAGATAATGTAATATAAGAAATCTCTCCTGTAAATTGTTCTGTATCACCCACCATGGTGGGAACCAAAGCAACTGCACGGGTGACCACGATGCGTGCCCACGGGGAGACCTAGACAACACATGTGATGATACAACTGAGGTAGGGCGGGAAGCTTCATAGCTTATGCCTTGACAAAACTTGAATCATGGTGAATAAAGGGACAAGTGCTAAAAACACAACAAAGGACAAGTGCTACAAAGAAAAGCTACCTAGCACATTCCTAAGTTGACAATTAGATATCAAATGGCTGCGACACCTGCTGCTTCGCTGATTGCGTTTCAAGGCTTAATCATTACTCAACCCACCTTAAGGTCTAAAAAGCCGGACATTACAAACTGGCCTGTGTAAGTGCCTGTCATGGTGCTGCTCTGCCCGGCCGCCAGTAGCCCCAAACCCCACACATACACCGACACAGCTCCATACGTTGCGCCCAGGTACTCCTGAAGGTACACGGGAAAGGGAAATCCTCAAAAAACAGATCAGGTCAGAGAGATGGAGAGAGAGATATATATATATAAATATATATATAAATATATATATATTTAGAGAGAGAGACAGAGAGAGAGAGAGAGAGAGAGAGAGAGAGAGAGAGAGAGAGAGAGAGAGAGAGAGAGAGAGAGAGAGAGAGAGAGAGAGAGAGAGAGAGAGAGACAGAGAGAGAGAGAGAGAGAGAGAGAGAGAGAGAGAGAGAGAGAGAGAGAAAGAGAAAGAGAAAGAGAGAGACGCTTATTGTTTCCTTAAGTAAGACGCTGGGATTAAAAGACACGTACTAGTAAAGGGTGCTGCTTGTAAGTAGGGGGTGCAGGCAGGTAAAGTCAAATGTCGGTTTTGTTGTCAGAAGCACCCATACAAACGCAAGAATAAGGGAAACATTGTTTCATTGAAGTCTAGGTCCAGAGCCAGAGCATCAGCAGTACATCCGAGGGTTCCATCTATTCTCACCATACAAAACAACCACTGATTTGAGCATCGTGCGTGGAATTGACCAAAACCGCATAAACACCATAAGCAACCATGTGTCTGAGAAACCCTACTATTCATACCATGCATACACCATAACTACATACATATGTATGATTCTGGCCAACCTTAATCATGTGCATTTCAAGAATTGGGCGCAAGCTTTGGGACGGTACGGGCCTGAGCTGGATAGGGGTCGAACACTGTTGTATTTCCTTGCGCATTGCTCTCATTTCATAGCGGAGAGATTACTATCGCTGAATGTTTTGCATTCCTACTCTCCGTAGGAATACAATTACATATGTTTCTAATTAACTATTCCACATAGGAGCGCATAACATTTATGGTTTTCCATTACTCACACCCTGCCCAATGCAGCACAAAGCTCCAACTTGTCATGGGTGTATAACGTAAACGCTCATCACTGACTGCTGCATCCGTGGATGACGCAAGGTAAAAGTCTCAAAAGGCCTCCAACTTCAAGCTGCACAACTGAATTGCTGACACCTCAGCCTGCACAACTGAAATGCTGACACCTCAGCTGCACGACTTGAATGCTGAGCAGCACGGCAGAATGGACGGCACGTTTTCCTAACAAGAGTGCCCACACGTACCCCTGCATTTTTGAGCCCAATGTCGGGGTTTGGCTGCCCTGGCTGGTAAAAACCGGCGGCAAATACAGACACCACAAACAGGTTGATGATCAGGGAAGCCTGCAGGGTCATGAGCGACAAGGATGATGAAGATAAGGAAACCGGCAGAACTAGGCTGATACTTGCCTACTGAGCATTGTTGTAGTTTAGAAAAGCTTAGGTGGTAATTACGTAAGCAGATTCCGTGTTCACAGAGCTGGGAGGCGGAGCAGGGCTTTAGTGACGAAACCAGATTTTCATGCTCTCAGGCGATCACACTGGATACACGCCTCAAGTCGGGGTGATACTCCTATTTTATTTTCAGTCCATGGGATATGCAGCACAAAGAGAGCAATTTTTGTGTTTGCTTTAAAGCAGGTTGCTTACACAGTGCAGAAGTGTGTGGGCTGAAATGACTAAAAAATAAAGACACGGTCTGAGCTTTGAAACAAGACCTTCAACTCGAACTATGACATGACAGTACCTTACCTACAACGGAAGGCTTACGTATGATTAGAGTAAGCATGAATAAATGCCAAAATGGACTAAAACTTTTACTACAAGCAACGCTTTAACACGCATATACGTTAGGGCCACCCAAAGCACAAATACAACGTGGATTGTTATGCACGTGTGAAGTGTATGTTAACATACGTGATATGCATGTATGAACCTGTGTGTATTTTCCTACGTGTCCTCAATCCCTGTGTGCACGACACCCATCCCTACCACTAGCGATGCCCCAGACTCCAGGCGGAAATAGCTCAGTGCCTCGCGCTTGTCCCGGACTGAATTCGTCAAGTGCCTGTTTTGAACCTGCGGGTGGTTGGAATCAAGGGAACGCGCTTAATCTCTTTATTAGAAAATGCAACACCTCCTGTGCGTGTCACGGGCTTAAGAAAGAAGGTGCCAACTCAAATCAAATGTCTAATAGCTAACAGGTCACAAATTAATGAAGACAGGATGCAAGCACTTTTGTACTTGCATAACATTTTATTCTGTACAAGGATTCAAGAGAGTAAATTTTCAAGACATTGCATCAGCAACTGGATTTGCAAGTGTGGATAGAAAAGTTCCATACAAAAATTTGATACATAAATTGAAAACTAGGTTAAAGAAACTGCAGAGCATTGCAGGAAACAAGACAAGAGTGGAACCCCAAAAGAGTACTTCATGGTTGTACAATGCAGTATTACTTGCAATTGTAGGTACTCGTCAAAACAGAGGGACAAAGCATACAAACACAGACACGATAGGGTGCAAAGAGGTGGCATAGCCTGCCTGCTTCAAAACGCTCATTGGTACGTTCAAATTGATTTATAGAGTACCAAAACCTGTGCCGTGTCGACTCACTAGGGCAGAATGCAGGTAGATGTTGTGAGGCATGATGAGGGATCCAAACAGGGCCACGGCCTGCAAGTAAGGATGAGTGAACACCTGTGTGATAACGGAGCATGGCTGCTGCACAAAACACGGTGATAGGGTAATTGAGGATATTGTTTGAGCTACAGCATGGAAAGCTGAACTTTGCACGAGTACAAAAGCGGTCAATTAATGACGCTCATAAAATGATGCAATCATCATTTACCAAGGTAGTTGTTATAAATTCAGTGGCTATTTCCCAGAGACGTGAAGCATGCTGTGCAAACGCTGACAAAACAAGCTGGTACGTTTTCATCTCTTGTCCTAAGCTGGACATTAGCTTAGTGAACGTGGGTAAAAGATACGTGGGTAAAGAATACAACAGAAGCACATGACAAATCCGACGGTTATGAGCAGTTTGCAGTTTGCTTTTACAATGCTCAGTGCTTCGTGTTTATTAAGATACTGAGATGGCGAAAAAAGCAACAAAACACTAGCATCCTGTAATAGGTTCGACTGCAGTGTGATGCAACACACGAGGTGGGATGCACAGGCCAGAGGTCTAATGATGGGGTACAGAGGCATCGCCAGTTTTGCTGATTCACACCAACCGTCACATGAGGAACACACACACACAAGTTTTAGACACAAAAACACTTTTGTCGAGCAACCTCATCGTAAGAGTGCCGTCTGTCTCTGAGCAACTTTGGGATGAGGAAACCCTCAGCCACTTCAGGTAGCTCACACAAAAAACAACCCAGGCAGCTGATTTAAGCCAGATTTATCTTACCGGAGGGATGTCCTCTTTGGGAAAATTTGGCAAGCCCAGCTACCTCAGGTAGCTCGTAAAAACAACAACCCAAGCAGCTGACCCAAGCCAAATTTATCTTACCGTAGGGATGTCCTCTCTGGGCAAATTTGGAATGAGGAAGCCCTCAGCTACCTCGGACGGTGGCACGCCCGCACGGACAAACATTATCCCAAAAGATACCATCATGGTGGAGATGAGGACGGCAAACAGGGCTTCGAGTTGCCTGATGCCAACCTGAAAGGTCAGAACAAGAGGCAGTCTTCATAACCCGTAGGAAAAGCTGTCCCATGGTTTAATTAATGCAAGCTACGAAAGCAAGCGTGGTGCCTTCCTACAGTTGACAGGGCACGGGAAGCGTAGGGACAATATAGCAAGGGACATGTATTCAAATACAAAACGCTTGATAGATGAGCAACTATACTGACAACAGTATTGTTCCAGTGCTTTTGTCAGCATACAAAAAAATGAGAGGCTACACAATTGAGAAGTCATCCAACAATATTAGCCATACTCTTGTCGAAGAGAAGCAAGGCACCGTTTCAGCACTATCAGCATCCTACACGCACATGCACACACACACACACAAAATACACACACACAATCCGTGCATTGACACAAGGAGACCGCAGCAGGGTTTCCACCAAACCATTAGTCATGCTCCTGACAAGAGCTGCTTGAACCTTGCTTCACTTCTGCATCCGATTCAGGCAATTCACTGAGCTTCAGGATAAATACGGCATGGTGCACACACCCTTTCAATAAGTAGCAGCATGAAGGAAGCAGCCGCAGAGAGCAGGGCGCCCACCCACAGCGGAATCAGGCCCCCAGACAGCAAGGACAGCGCTGTGCGTATTAGGACAATTTTGAATTGTGAATTTTAAATGTTGAGTTTTAAATTTCTGTGGTGCATCCTTTTTTCAGTTCCCCCACTCTTTTTTTAAATCAACTCCTTCTTCTCCCCATCAACCCCTCCACACCCCCACATCTCCAGCCTCCCTCTGCCCGCCCACGACCCTCCTCAGGTGTGAGCTTGCTGTGTTTCTGCTCACACTTCTCATGCTGTAGTCGACACACTACATTGCTGTGCCACGAAATCAAACAGGCTGATTTCAAATCGGCCGCCTCCCTCTCAACGCCGCCTTCCTCTGTGCTTATTTACTTGTCCACACAGGATGGCCACCACCACCCCGCTCTTCGTAAAAAGCCTTGGTGGCACCACCGAATTCCACAAGTGGCTGGGCGACTGGCGCGACGTATCCTTATATCCTCTGGGACTACCCGAATTAAACCATCAACGTCGGACAGCACCAGCATGGCGAGGGCCCCAGCACCCTGTGCATCCGCGACGCCATCCCTGTCCTTGACCTATAAATCAACCACAGCCCCAAGTTCCACGCCCAGGTGGGTGGGAGGAGGCAGAGGTCGAGCAGGACGGAAATTTTATCGATGGGCTTGCAGGTGGTAGTTTATGTGTGATTGCAGCGCTGCAGCCATGATGATCAAATACACTTCCGTTGAGTAGAGGTGCAAGCATGTACAGGTGGAGGAGGAGGAGGAGGAGGAGGAGGAGGAGGAGGGAAGAGTGTTTTTAAATTAAATATTTTTTAATATTCAAGCAGCCCATCTGTCGTGCGTGCGCGCGCATGCAAGTGCACTAGTGCACGCGCACCCACACCCGCAAAGACACACAAACACACACTCATCCGCACATGCATGTGCATACATGTGCACACGCGCAGGCTCGGCGGCTGAAGGAGTTCCACACGCTGCGCAGCCGACGCCAGCAACCCAGCACACAGCAGCGCATTCGTGAGACCTGTAAAACCTTCAACGGGAAGGGAGACGAGGAGGAGGATGGGCCGGTGGAGGTAGAGGAAGATGAGGACGGGCAGCGTGTGGAGGTTGTGCCACGCCTCACTGCCAGGTTCCTGGCCCAGCGCAGCCTTCGTGAGGCTGAGACCGTGCAGTGGCTGGAGAGGAACGTGAGTGTGGCTAATGCTGTATGATCAGCAGTGTGTGAGCTTCTGTGTGTGAGCTCCTGTGCACGTGCGTGTGCGTGCGTGTGTGTGCGAAGGGTCTCAGGACTGCTACAAATGTGCGTACTCTTGGGGATATTCAGAAAAGCAAGCCTTTCTGCCCGTGACCCTTGAAGACCACTGAGAAACTTAAAGCAAGTTGATGTAGGGGCTCTTGTGGATGCTTTGTTTGTGAGCCGCTAAAATTGAGGCAGCTAATTTGCTGACCCTCCCCCACCCCACGCAAACACACGCGCACACATACGCACGCACATACACACACAGAGCCTCACTCTTGCACACTACGGTGGCCTCTGGAGCGCGGATGGCTCAACTTACCTCCTAAAAAAACACTAGCACTACGGTGTGCGCAGTTCCATTCATGTGTTGCTGAACCGCCTTTTGCTGAAGGCATACCACGGCCTCCTTAGCTTTGGAACGAGATATGTAGTCAGGTGAAGGATCTCATTCTATTTGATCTGATATGCTCAGACTGTTGCTACAGATTTATGCATGAGGTCATCAAGATGCTGCACAGATGGATTGCGCCTTTGCTACAGACGCATTGAGATCAATGCTTGCTCCTATTTCATAAGGGGGATGCATGCAGATGCAGAAACAGACCAAACAGTGTTTTGATGCCTGTCACGCCATCCCTCCTTCCCTTACCCCTGAACCCAGGAGGGGAGAGGGTCACCAACTGCATTTCACTTCAGTGGACGACCTGGTGCGGCTGCACCAACTCCTAAGCGGACAAGAGGTAAAGAACCGAGATAACCAGCTGCTGGCCACAGCCCTGCTTGACCCTCCCTTCACCAGGAGGTGCGCCTAGATACGCGTGTGCGTGTGTGCGTGCGTGCGTGTGTGTGCGTGCGTGTGCGTGTGTCAGTTTGTTTAAGGATTTTGGGGTGAGTAGCATTTTAAGTCAAACGCGCTGCGCCAAAAATTTGGCTTTAGTTATACAAAGTGGTTCCCATACAGATGGAAAAGGGCTTTGCATAGGAATTTTTTGGTTTTTTGCACCCAAATCACAAGTTCTGGAGTGTTTAATAGAGGGGCGATAGCAAAAGGGCAAAAAAGCGAGCTTGCTGGGGCTCGAACCCTGGTCTCTGGGTGACCAGCTTAAAGAAAAAAGCGACACAGGGTACCCCGCTGAGCTTTGGTGTGTCGCCTAAAAACCCTTAAATGCGACGCAAAATGCCTAAAAAGCGATGCGTCGCCCTAAAACAAAACCCTGGTGTGTGTGCGTGTGTTTGTGTGTGTGTAAGAGTGTGTGTGTGTGCGTGTACGCGTGCGTGTGCGTGTATGCGTGCGTGCACAGTTAAATGCTCGAGGACACCCATCATTAAGCGTCGTTTTTTGCATCCCCTCCTCTGCAAAACTTGCCTCCTTTGCCACAGCGCGTGCTCATCTGCTAGCAAGGAGCCTGTGGTGCTCAGCCTGTGTTTGGAACTCTGAAAGCAAAATTTTGCAAGCTGAACAAGACTTGCAGCTTCAGTGTAAGCTCAAAGATATATCCTGCAAGATTAGCTGCTCAAGGGTGGACGTGTGTGTCACCCAACCCACCATGCACACAGGTGCATTGGCAAGGCAGCCAAGCTTGATGTGCACCTGCGCATGCCAGGTGTGTGCCCCCCCAAGCCTTCCGCCACCCCATCTGCCATGCGTTAAAACCCGAATGCAATGGGGCGTGCCAGCAACAAGGCCAGGAAGGGCTACGAGTGTATACCAGCCGCAGGTTGCTGAGGCAGCAACCCAGGATACAGCACACGGGGGCACGCTGCGCACTGACTCGCTGGCGTACGAGCACTGAGGTGCCCCAGCAGGGGTGGGAGCAGCAGTGGGAGTGATGAGAGCTGCAATATTGGCTATTAAGAGGGGTAGCAGCAGCAGCAGCACTACCCCACCCAGGAGGGATGAGTAACACAGAAATGTAACTTACCTATGGCACTGCCAATCACTTCTTGCACATCAGAGCCCACGATGGCGACCTGTGTGAAGGGGAGAAAGAAGCGACTGACCACAAGCCATGTCACACGGCGTGAGCAATATTTAGCACGCCCAGTTTAATTCCACACATTGTCACATGGGTTACAAAAAGCCTTGTTATGTGCACATTTAGTGGGATTTTGGGAAGAGAAACGACTTCAGAATCCTCGCTTGCTGTTGCTATGGCATCAGCGCACTCGTTCCCTAATTGCCAGCATGAGCTTTAACTATGTAGAGACAGTTTGTGTCTTAAGATTACTGGATGTGGTGCACAACGGTTTCTAGCAATTTGGCGTGTTTGTGCGCTTCTATGCCCCGTGGGTAAAGGATGCTGTTTCGAGTTTGCCACAGCCTCGCCGTAGTCTTGCCATAGAACTTGTGAAGAAACTAAGCTTACATACCATCAGATTCGCAACGGAACATACAGACGAGACGAGACATCAAACACAACATGTGTAGTGTGTTGGCCCTGCCTCCCAACCAACTGATCTCCGTTGAAAGCCTTTTCTCTTTTTATGCTCCAGGTGGGATGTTGTGTGCATTTGCATACATTCGGTGGTGCAGAACACAAAGCAACATCCTATCCTATTCCGTGCCGATAGAGCTTACACTATCGGTGTTCTATATCTTTACTTTCTTGGAGAAAGAGTGGACCTTCACACATCATGGGATTCGTGTTGCAAAAAGAAAATAGCTTTTTCAGTGTTTAGACGACAAACATACCTCTGCCATGATCCACAAAATGTAAGAAATAGGTCTGGGGTATTCAGCCCTGCAAGAGCATGAGCACAAGACCACGTTCAAGGGTTAGTGCCACTCATTTCTTCTCTTGGTGTCGGTTGTGTGAATGAACCTGTGCGGCTTCCCTGAATCAGGAGCAAAGGCAGGTGGACCTCTTATTTCAGTCAGGTCAACTCACCTGCACATTTCTGCTAAATTTTTGCCCGTGACCACCCCTAGCTTGGCTGCCTGCATCTGCACTAGGAATCCCTGCAAAACGCATACAGAGCACATAAGTATTGTTGCGAGTATGTGTGTGTGTGTGTGTGCCTTTGTATGCCTGTGATTTATGGTGTGTTTTGACGTGTGTGAAGCGTGCGCACGCTTGTGCGTATTCATGTGTATGTGTGTAAGTGTGTGTTTGTGACTAAATGAGACAAATTAAATGAGACAGAATATGTAAACAGGAAGGTGATTATCTACCATCATCGTTGTGACCAACAGCAGCCATAGTAGCGTGTACCCAGTGGTTGCCCCCGTTTGCAGATCACTTTCTAAATTGCCAGGGTCCTGTGATGGTGGGCAGAGATGGGGGGAAAAGCGTCAGGAAATGAACAGCTGAACACGTTGCCTGATGAGAGGTGGCCTCTCAATGCACTCTCAATGAGTGTTCACAAGCTTATTAAATCCAACAGCACAAATTGTAGAGGACCAACACACATACACACATACACACACAAGCACACACACACACACACACACATATTAACATACGCACTCACACATATGCGTATATACACACATACACACTCACCACATATGCTATACACATCAGCAGGCCTGTCGCACAGAGAGAGAGGGCGGGAAAAGAAGGAGAGTAGGTAGTGTGAAAATGGGTAAGAAAAGTCATTCTTATGTATATGTGTGCTGCAAATGTGCATTGGGAAGGCGTGATGCCTAGCAGCAAAAAAGGGAGTGAGGTTTACCAGGGCCCGCGAACTTGGCCAGCTTGGTCCATGAGAAAACATTTGTGCGTGTGTCCTCCACAAGAATGACATGCGTGTCCCCCCCCCCCTGATTGTTCATTGCCATAGCTCTCTTAGCCTTTACATAAAACTAGAGAGAAAGAAGTGTACATGGTCCATGGATTTGTAAATTCAGCAACATGTATGTCCACGATATTCGTTTTAATATAGTCTCAATTCAAATATTTTAATAATTGCCGCCAACCTCCGAGATCAGATGTTGCACCAAGCCATTTTTTTAGGTGAGAACCACCTACTTACGCCTCACGCACACACACATGTACAAACACACTCACGCACGCACACACGCACGCACACACGCACGCACACACACACACACACACACACACACACACACACACACACACACACACACACACACACACACACACACACACACACACACACACACACACACACACAC
>Ga0307974_1003437_pt1:0-10000 | contig 11383 bp, 8 predicted proteins | sample OrgLakmetagen784_FD_201812 | JGI IMG/M metagenome (GOLD analysis project Ga0307974, IMG submission 201812) | Saline water microbial communities from Organic Lake, Antarctica - #784 | ecosystem: Environmental > Aquatic > Non-marine Saline and Alkaline > Saline | place: Antarctica: Organic... | reverse complement strand
TGTGTGCGTGCGTGCGCGAGGAGAGAGAGAGAGAGAGAGAGAGAGAGAGAGAGAGAGAGAGAGAGAGTCATGTCTTGCCTGTGAGAAGATGAGCACTTTGTGGCCCCTGGCGCGCAGCTCCTTGAGCAGCGTGTCCAGCATCTGCATCTTGCCACACTGCTCCAGCAGCACCTCAGGGGAGGGAAACAGCACGTCACTGCGCGTTCATAATCAGTGTTGTGCACATACAGCGTCATTTAAAAATGGCACCGCAAATAACGATCGTAAATAACGGCGTTACCGTCACTTAACTCTGACAATTGACGGCGTAATTTACTATTTTTACCGTCAATTTGACATAAATTACGCCGTCAGCGTCATTTACCATTGATGCTGTCAAGCGTTAGGTGCACAACACTGTTCATGATGTGCAGTTCCAGTTTCAATTCAATTGGCCAGTTTCCGTCCAATTTAAGGGAACTCAAGGTCGTTACGTTGCTCACAAATGCAGCTGTTGTCCGCAGACTTGCCACACTGCTCCAGCAGCATCTTAGGCCTAAGGGGAGAAGAAGCGCACGTCCCTACAGTCGTTTGATGTTTCATTTATGAGCACTTTGCCACCTCACTTATCTGAAGACGGCTACAGGGATGTGCTGCGTCAAACGCGCGGGGATATGATCCCAAATTCTTTCCTCCTTACCACACCACCCCGTCAAATACAGTACATAGGACTAGGGTTGGCCAGAGCCATATAAATATATATATATGGTGCACATACGGTAGTTTTGACAGGGAAATCACCAGATATACAGTCGTAAACGGTGTGTTTCTATACGGTTCTGGCCAACGCTACAAAAGACTGTTAGTGGGGATACGCCCAAGGCTGTGCTTTCCCTCTTTGCTGGTGCCCTGTCAGGTGCTTCGATAAGGCTGTGCTTTCCCTCTTTGCTGGTGCCCTGTCAGGTGCTTCGATAAGGCTGTGCTTTCCCTCTTTGCTGGTGCCCTGTCAGGTGCTTTGATAAGGCTGTGCTTTCCCTCTTTGCTGGTGCCCTGTCAGGTGCTTTGATAAGGCTGTGCTTTCCCTCTTTGATGGTGCCCTGTCAGGTGCTTTGACAAGGCTGTGCTTTCCTTCTTTGTTGGTGCCCTGTCAGGTGCTTTGATAAGGCTGTGCTTTCCCTCTTTGCTGGTGCCCTGTCAGGTGCTTTGATAAGGCTGTGCTTTCCCTCTTTGCTGGTGCCCTGTCAGGTGCTTTGACAAGGCTGTGCTTTCCCTCTTTCCTGGTGCCCTGTCAGGTGCTTTGACAAGCCCGTGCTTTCCCTCTTTGCTGGTGCACTGTCAGGCAGCCGACCTGGCTAAAGGTCACCCCCCATTGTAACCACTGTAACCCCCATAGTTTACACGGTGCTGTGCATTGCCGGGGTGCCACGCACCTGAGCTTGCTACAAATATAGCACAAGCACAATACATACATAGGTACACAATTCACATAGTTCACCCCCCGTAGTTGCCATTGTTACCCCATAGTTCACCCCCCATTGTAACCATTGTAACCATTGTAACCATTGTAACCGTTGTAACCATTACATGGTGCCCTGTCAGATGCTTTGACAAGGCGCGCAGCGTGTCTGTTCTGACCAATCAGACCTGTCTTTTCCGTCAAACAATCTGTCAATTGAGCACAGTCACACATACAAGCAACCGTCTTCTTACTGCTGACACCTCCCTTGATCATGCGTAGCCTGGCTTGTGGCTTTTTCCTTCTCATCTTTCTTCTGCGACTCCGGTACAGAAATTCAAGGGTGGTTGCCAGTGCGACGCACCCACACAACTGCAAAGCAAATGCTCACGTCTGTCTTACGTAATTAGCTACCAAGCCAGGCAGTTCGTCTGACTTACTTGTTGAAGGCAGAGGTGATGAGGTCAGGGTGGTTGCAGTTCTTGCGCATCTGCATCAGCATGTTGTTGAGCTTCCCGGCGTTGCCTAGGCTGCCTCCATTCCTCTCTGCCAGCTGTGTCATCTCAGCCTGTGTGTGCGTGTGTGTGTGTGTTTGTGCGTGTGTGTGTGTGTGTGCGTGTGTGTGTAAATTTGTGTGTATGTGTATGTGTGTGAGTGAAAGAGAGTGTGTGTGTGTGAAAGAGTGTGAATCAGCTAGCAACGCAGGCACAAGCAAAAACGCAAAGAATGGTATCTCTAGGGTCTGACCGTACTGTATACACCCACAGACTGCAACAGTGCTAGAGCGTTATTACATTACAACAACCATGACCACGAGTGAAATGCTTCATCACAACGCAAACACAAGTGTTTGGTCATTACAATCACAGCAAAACGTTCGATCCGTCGTCTTCCGTAAGCCACACCCACCATCAGCGTTTTGTCCATCATCTGTCGGTTGAGCTGGCGCTGTGTCTCTGTCATATTCGAGTACAAGATGATCTCCATCTTTTGGGGTAGCGAGATCTGTGCATGCGTCGCAGTAGGGCATCATGTCCGCAACCGCGGGTGATTGGGTGGATTGAATGGATTGAGTTATGGAAAGAATTGAGTGGATTGAGTGATTTGAGTGGAATGGGTGGATTGAGTGGATTGAGTTATGGAAAGGATTGAGTGGATTGAGTGATTTGAGTGGATTGGGTGGATTGAGTGGATTGAGTTATGGAAAGGATTGAGTGGATTGAGTGATTTGAGTGGATTGGGTGGATTGAGTGGATTGAGTTATGGAAAGAATTGAGTGGATTGAGTGATTTGGGTGTATTGGGTGGATTGAGTGATTGAGTGGATTGAGTGGAAGCGCATCCACCCACACTTCCAAGTGCATGCGCTTGAGTACATGATCATACTTACCTTGCAGACAGATCTGCACATCAGGAGTAAAGCAGTCCCAAACATTAGAGTATACACTGTCCAATACACGATGTCGCAGACATATAATATCCATTTTGAGGGGACATACACGTTCACACACATATACACGAACACACACAAACACACACGCACACACACACACACATACCTGCACATCTGCCTTGAGGCGCCGTAGCACAAAGGGCCTCAGGATGCCGTGCAGCTTGCTGATGACTTTGTTGCGCTGCTCAGCCATCACAATCTCCTGCGTGTTTGTGTTCGTATTTATGTGTGTTTGTGTTTGTGTTTGTATACTCGTGCTTGTGCGCATTGGTCTAGATGTGTGTTTGTGTTTGTATACTCGTGCTTGTGCACATTGGTCTAGATGTGTGTTTGTGTTTGTATACTCGTGCTTGTGCGCATTGGTCTAGATGTGTGTTTGTGTTTGTATACTCGTGCTTGTGCGCATTGGTCTAGATGTGTGTTTGTGTTTGTATACTCGTGCTTGTGCGCATCGGTCTAGATGTGTGTTTGTGTTTGTATACTCGTGCTTGTGCGCATTGGCCTAGATGTGTGTTTGTGTTAGTATACTCGTGCTTGTGCGCATCGGTCTAGATGTGTGTTTGTGTTTGTATACTCGAGATTGTGCGCATTGGTCTAGATGTGTGTTTGTGTTTGTATACTCGTGCTTGTGTTTGTGTTTGTATATACTCGTGCCTGTGCGCATTGGTCTAGACAACGGGCATGCACTTGCAACTTGGCAGCACCACAACTATCCCTGATTGATGATCAACCAACAGCAAGAAAGCTGTGAAATCTCAGTACCAGTTACTTGTAACTACACCAGGATGGCTGCGCCCCCACCTGGCTTGCCCCCTGCTGCCTCACAGCAGAGTAACCACACCAGAATGTAACTTTCTTTGTGCAACTACACCAGAATGTAACTACACCAGAATGGCTGCGCCCCCACCTGGCTTGCCCCCTGCTGCCTCACAGCAGAGTAACTACACCAGAATATAACTTTGTGCGACTACACCAGAATGTAACTACACCAGAATGGCTGCGCCCCCACCTGGCTTGCCCCCTGCTGCCCCACAGCATAGTAACCACACCAGAATGTAACTTTCTTTGTGCAACTACACCAGAATGTAACTACACCAGAATGGCTGCGCACCCACCTGGCTCGCCCCCTGCTGCCCCACAGCAGAGTAACTACACCAGAATATAACTATGTGTTACTACACCATAATGTAACTACACCAGGATGGCTGCGCCCCCACCTGGCTTGCCCCCTGCTGCCTCACAGCAGAGTAACTACACCAGAATATAACTTTGTGCGATTACATTAGAATGTAACTACACCAGGATGGCTGCGCCCCCACCTGGCTTGCCCCCTGCTGCCTCACAGCAGAGTAACCACACCAGAATATAACTATGTGCGACTACACCAGAATATAACTACACCAGAATGGCTGCGCACTGCGCCCCCACCTGGCTTGCCTCTTGCTGCCCCACAGCGGAGGAGAACTCGAACCAAGACTCAAAGTCGGCCATGCTATTGAAAATGTCGGGCATGAGGTAGTTCAGCAACGACCACAGCTCGGCCAGGTTGTTCTGCAGGGGTGTGCCTGTGCGAGGAGGGTGAGGGAGAGGACGGACGTCAGCATGCTTCCACCTCGGATTTAGAAGAACTACGCAGGCAGCAAAACAATCCCTGCATCAATTAAGGAAAAGGAGACATATTGGCCCAAAGTGCCGTGAGTCTCCCCCACTCAACCTCGGTTTAAATACGGTACAAAAAGACAGGATAAAAGGTGTAGTTTCAGACACAGAGAGACGGTCAGAGCCTCATCCTTGATGTGTGGTGGCATACTTGCTAAGGGACAAAAGTGTGGTTTAGACCCACACATGCACAAAGATTGAACGAGCACTCTGTCAGTGATTCACGGCAATCATGAATCGTCTGCTCACATTTTTCACATTCACAGGCAATGTAAATTCTTACGCGTGCACACACGGATAGATGCGCACGCGCGCACACACACACACACACACACAAACACACCTGTGAGCAGCAGCCGGTTCTCCATGGGAATGCTGCGCAGCTCTCGCACTAGGCGGCAGTTGAAGTTCTTCAACCGATGACCCTCATCCACCACCACGTACTTAAACTTCATCTGCGTGCATCGTTTATGGTTGGGAATATAAAAAGGGTGAGGCTACTTAGTAGGAGTCATGTATACCCTTTTAGTAGGAGTCATGTATACCCTTTTGAATATAGAAAGGGTGAGGCTACTGCATAGTAGGAGTCATGTATACCGTATACCCTTTGGAATATAGAAAGGGCGAGGCCACTGTATAGTAGGAGTCATGTATTCCACAGTAACATCTTGATGTGCGGAGTACTTTCACTGCGTGCATAACTTTTTTCTCTCTTTCTTTTTCTGAAAGCGTGGCACATGGGGTATGCATAGTGTTTTCTTCCCCAAGCTTAGCTTGAGCGGTCAGCGCCGACGGATTCAAAAAAACGCCAATGGGTCACAGATTTAATGTCTGCACATGCTCGAGGAGGCTTTGAGAGACTGACAGCAGGCAAGAAAGCAGCAGCTATGCTACAGGCGACAAACACGCGTGCATACACAACACACGCACACGCACACACGCACACTCACGCACACGCACACACACACAAACACACACGCACACACATACACGCACACACACGCACAAACGCACACACACACATACACACACACGCACACACATACACACACATACACGCACACACACTAGCACACGCACACACACCTTCCCAAGGAACTTGGCATCAGCAATCAAAATCTCGTAGCTCGTCACGATCAGAGGGAAGTCGGCGGTGGGTGGTTTGGCACCGTCTGAAAGAGAAAACAGCAATTTTAATAACAGATTTTGACAAGCCAGCCTGGATGCAGCCAAAATATTCAGCATCAATTGCCAAAACAAATCCTGCGGTGGGAGGTTCGGCACCACCTTCGTTTAAAAACAGGTGTTGACGTGGGGGCTGGATTTGAGAGTGTGAGTAGGCGAAACAAAAGAAATTGGGTCCTGTTTAGTAGTACACGCAGTGACCTTGTGTAGCACAGGTGGGAGTGAGGCATTAATAGTGTCCTCTTTTTCAACCTTGCGCAGACCTCTGTGGTATGTGTGATGCTGCGCAGATCGCGTGTTGAAACTTGCGTAGCACAGGTGGGAGTGAGGCATGATGAACGTCCTCTTTTTCAACCATGCGCAGACCTCCGTGGTATATGTAGAGTTGGCCAGAACCGTATATCTGCACCGTATATGACCGTATGTATGGTGATTTCCCTGCTAAAATACCGTGCGTACACCGTATATACCTACAAATATATGGTTCTGGCCAACCCTAGGTATATACGATGCTGCGCAGATTGGGTGTCAAAGCTTCGGTGGCCGGAGATCCCATGGTCGGGCCTCAAATCAAGTAAACATGGCCGGAAATTTATTAGTTGCGCTAAGCCAGTATTGGTGCAGTGCACTTCAATGCTCATATCCATAAGCCACATATCCACATCCACAAGCCACATATCCACAAGCCACATTTCCACAAGCCACAAGCCACATATCCACATCCACAAGCCACACATCCACAAGCCACATATCCACATATCCACAAGCCACATAGCCACATCCACAAGCCACATATCCACATCCACGAGCCACATATCCACAAGCCACATATCCACAAGCCACATATCCACAAGCCACAGTCAGAGCGCAAGCTATGCTCGGTAGTTTGCACTACATCAGAGAGGCAGGATCCCCGCATAGTTCAGAAGCTGTGCAATTCAGTACATACCAATTGCACTCATCAACACAGTGCAAGCTCGCAGCACTGCTTACGGCTTTTGGCGCACAGGTGGGTAATTGCATACTGCACGACGCATTAAGTACGTCCGCTGCAGATTTTAGATCGATGACGCAAAATGGTAGCTTCAGGTACCTAGCACGCATGTCGGTGCGCTCTTGCTTGAAGCTAAGACACAGCATAACACCCACGTACCCACCCACCCACACCCACACACACGCACACACACATGCGCGCACATGCACATGTGCACGCACGCATGCATGCACGCAAATGCTTCCCATGAAGCCACACTGGACTCACATGCCTTCGCCAAGTACTAGCATAACACATGCACGCACGTATGCATGCATGCGAAACCTTCCCACAAACAAAGCTACACTGGACTCACATGCCTTCTCCAGGTACTTGGCACGCAGGTCGGTGCGCTCTTGCTTGGAGCCATGGTACAGAAGGGGCGTGAGGCTGGGCAGGAAGCGCTTGGTTTCATTGATCCAGTTAGAGAGGGTGGACAGAGGGCCAACCTGTGTGTGCGTGTGGCGTGTGTGTATGTGTGTGTGCGTGTGTGTGTTTGTGTGTGTGCGTGTGTGTGTGTGTGTGTTTGTGTGTGTGTGTGCTTGTGCATGTGTGTGTCGCTTGAAGCGTAAGGATGGGAGAGAGAGAGGCAAGCAGAGGGAGGGCACACATACACACATAAAGTCAAACAGAGGAAATCACCCACACACACTTTCTCCCCTTAACAGGAGGCAGCTAGCTGCTTACCACCATGTAAGGGCCGTGGATGCCTTTGCACTTGAGGTGAGCAAAGAAGCCCAGCGTCTGGACCTACAGGCAAGAGGAACAAGACACGTTTAACTGGTGCGCATGCATGCATGCATGCGTGCATGCATACATGTGTGCGTGACGTCACGTGAAGTACGTGTATAAGCACAGGCAAAAGGGCCAGTTGCTGTGCATGCATACTTGTATACGTGTGTGTGTGTGTGTGCGTGCGTGCACACGTGACGTCACGTGTACAACGTGTATGACCACAGGCAAAAGGGCCAGTTGCTTTGCAAGCGTACGTGTGTGCTTGGTGCTTGCGTGATGGGGTGTGTGTGTGTGCCTATGTGTGCGTGCATGCGCACGTATAAGCGCGTTTATTCCATGTGTGTGCCCACGCACGTGCCTTGAAGTCCAATGTGCCGCAGATGGCTGATTTACATCTACGACCACCTCTGAACTGCATTAGATTGCGCGTGTCATACGTCATAATTAGTTGATGTGCTGAGTCGTATACCTTGCAGTGACGGTGATTTGATCTAACAGCGTCATGTGACCCACGCCATACACATGTGTAAGGTTGGCCAGAACCGTATATACACACCGTATATGACCGTATGTTTGGTGAATTCCCTGCCAACAATACCGTATATACATTTATGTATATGGCTCTGGCCAACCCTACACATGTGTGACCCTACCGACGTTTAAGCAACATGTACGGCATGAAGTGCTGTACATGTGCGACCGGCCAGAGCCCATGTCGCGTCATGCTTATACGGATGTGGTGGCCAACAAGGACACAGCCGTATATTTACAGTGTGAACATGTGTGTAAACAATACAAACACACAACCATACTACCATACAACCATACATACAACACACAGACGCACAAAAACACACAGACACACATAAACACATACATAAACACACACACTCACACACTCACACACACACTGTGTGCACACAGATATATGTATTGCTCTGGTCAACCCCACACAAAATGCAAGAGCAGTTGGAAACACCCACCGTCTTCCCTAGGCCCATTTCATCTGCAAGGATGCCGTTTACTCCGTTCTGGTAGCAAGAGATGAGCCACTTCACGCCTTTGAGCTGGTAGTCACGCAGGTCCGCATGCAGCAGCGGTAGCAGCTCCTGTGTGTGTGTGTGTGTGTGTGTGGTGTATGTATGTACTTATGTGTTTGTTTGCGTATGTGTGTGCGTGCATGCACCTGTGTGTTGTGTGTGTTGTGTGTTGTGGTGTGTGTGTTTGTGTGTGTGTGTGTGTGTGCGCGCGCGCGTATGTGCGTGCATATTGGTGTGTCATTGCAGACTTTATACAATAAGTACATCCCCTTTCCCATTTCACATCATTGGGCAATCATCTGCCAAGGTATACATGCTTGCACAAATGTATGCAAGCCTCCAGAGATAAAATACACACCAGTCACAAGTCCCTTCACACACACACACACACACACATCCACACACAAATCCACATACACGCACACATACACACACATCCACACACACGCAAAACACACACACACGCAAAACACACACACATTCACCTGCTCACACACCAGTGCAAAGGTTACTTACCTAGCTACGCCCACACCTTGTTATAACGAACATACCACCCACCTGTGTCTGGGTGCGTCCACTCTTTGCGGCCTTGGCAGGGGGTTCTCCCTCAGCCTGGGCTCCTGTCCCCTCAGCAGGAGACGCTCCTGTAACACAAAACACAGAGACACACGGGAATTGGTTTGCACGCACAAACACATTTGTTTGCATGCACACACACATACTTAGGGTTCTTTCTTAGCCTGAGCCCCTGCTCCCTAGACACACCTATAACGCAAAACACAGGAACTACGGAATTGATTTGCACGCACAAGCACACACATACACCTAGGGGGCGGCACGCCTTCACCCTGCGTCCCCATACATATAAATGCATACCCAAGGTGGCTTGCCTACTCCCTATACCCCTGCCGCCCCTGCTCTAACCTCACACGAGACACACCCACAGAACGATGTGCACGAACACCAAGTACCCAACCTGTATCACATCTACAGGCATCACACCCACAGAAAAGCGTACACATGCACGCACAACTCAGTACCATGCCTGTGTCACGCCCACAGGTATTACCCCCCCCACAGAATGACGTGCACGTGCACGCACAACAAAGTACCATGCCTGTGTCACGCCCACAGGTATCACCCTTACAGAATGACGTGCACGTGCACCTAGTATTTTATACCTGTATCACGTCCACAGGCATCAAACTCACACACACACAGAACGACTTGCACGTGCACGTACAACAAAGTACCATGCCTGTGTCACGCCCACAGGTATCACTTCCACAGGTATCACACCCACAGAACGACGTGCACGTACACAACAAGCACCTCACCTGCATCACCAGCATCAGCCTCCTCCTCTTCCTTCTCCTCCCTCCCTCTCTTCGGCCCTGCCCCCCGCCCGCCCTTACCCTTCCCACGCCCCCCTGCACCACCACCACTGCTTGCCCCTGCCCC
>Ga0307974_1003428_pt1 | contig 11400 bp, 10 predicted proteins | sample OrgLakmetagen784_FD_201812 | JGI IMG/M metagenome (GOLD analysis project Ga0307974, IMG submission 201812) | Saline water microbial communities from Organic Lake, Antarctica - #784 | ecosystem: Environmental > Aquatic > Non-marine Saline and Alkaline > Saline | place: Antarctica: Organic Lake... | reverse complement strand
GCAGGCAGGCGCGGCAGGCAGGCAGGCAGGCACGGCAGGCAGGCAGGCACGGCAGGCAGGCACACGCGGCAGGCAGGCACGCGCGGCAGGCAGGCACGCGCGGCAGGCAGGCACGGCAGGCAGGCAGGCAGGCATGCGCGGCAGGCAGGCGGGCAGGCGCGGCAGGCAGGCAGGCGTGGCAGGCAGGCAGGCACGGTAGGCAAGCAGGCAGGCACGGTAGGCAGGCAGGCAGGCACAAAGCCTTTGCACGCCAGACAGGAACAGAGTTTACACGCCAAATCTATGTCTGCAAATGTGAAAATTCAGTTTTTTTCGTAAGCTGGCTTTGAGGTGATTACAAAAACGGCTGCTCGCCTGTAAGGATCGCTAAAAGCAAAAAGTCACGGAACTTTGATCCGTATACCTTTAGGAGCTTTGGTTCTTTTCACATCAAACACACACATAAACACACACACATGAATACACACACAGATACACACACATGCACACACTCATAAAATTCACATACGTGCACACACATGCACACAGCTTTGTCCCACATACACACTTGTCTTTTGGTCTCGTACCAGGACACTCACACAACCACACGCACAATCACACGCGTATACATGAACTTTAGCACACAAGTATTTGTACGGTTACTAGGTTATGTACCTCACCGGCTGGACCCCCCACGCCTCCCAGCAAAAGCCATCCAAGCGAGGATCACAGACAGTCTCTTTTCAGGTAGGAGCTCCTCCTCCCTTGCCTTAGCTTTCATAGCTCTCGGTCGAATGTTTATGTCTTGTTCTACTACAGTCTGCTCAAATGTTGCTGATGTAGCTTGTATTGGAACCCTAGGACACGAAGTGTCTAGGGCTTATGGATTGCTAGAGAAACTGAGAGCCTTATAGCTTAGAAATTGCGACCTCTAAAAATTTTAACAGCCAAATTGGGTAAGAAGCTCATGCTGAGAAGGATGGTGCTTTCCGATTGTTGAACAGTGCCCTGGATGGAAAAGTGCCTAAATTAATTTGAGCTCGTCGGTATTAAATATAAACAGATGGAAAAAAGATTCAATTTTAACAGGGAACCAGTTCCAGGAGAGTGCACACAACTCTGCTTAGGGCAGAATTGCCAGGCGTAGGCATAGGAGACCATGCCTTGGGAATTCAATGAAGGGCAAGAAAGCCCTTGCTCTTCGCAACCTTTGGCTGTCACGACGACGAGGTTATGGTTCACCAGTTTGAGCAGTGGATTGCAAGTATGGGCTATGTAGGTTCACCAGCTTGAGCAGTGGATTGCAAGTATGGGCTATGTGGATTGCAAGTATGGGCTATGTAGGTTCACCAGCTTGAGCAGTGGATTGCAAGTATGGGCTATGTGGATTGCAAGTATGAGCTATGTAGGTTCACCAGCTTGAGCAGTGGATTGCAAGTATGGGCTATGTGGATTGCAAGTATGGGCTATGTAGGTTCACCAGCTTGAGCAGTGGATTGCAAGTATGGGCTATGTGGATTGCAAGTATGGGCTATGTGGATTGCAAGTATGGGCTATGTAGGTTCACCAGCTTGAGCAGTGGATTGCAAGTATGGGCTATGTGGATTGCAAGTATGGGCTATGTGGATTGCAAGTATGGGCTATGTAGGTTCACCAGCTTGAGCAGTGGATTGCAAGTATGGGCTATGAATCCAAGGTCTCTGACCAGTTCCTAGAGACCCCTGGCACAGCGCCAGAGAAAGCTTTGTTAATTTGGACCTAGGGTTTCCCAAGCGCAGCGCCACTATTTTACTATATGCATCATCTGTGAAAGGAACTAGCAAACGTAGGGGTGAGGTGTTTCAAAAGCCCTGAAATACGACATAGAATATTACTGGCAAACTTCATGCTTGCAGTTTTGCCACAGCAAGCATGTTTCCACTAAGAGTTTCGTTGTAGGTTCTTTTAATCTCTGATGGCTGTAATTTTATGCACCGATTGGCACACACGTACGCACATACGCATGCGCGCACGCATACACACATACTCTCACAGGACCTCGCCAGCGGTCTTGGCGGCGGGAATTCCACAAAAGAGGCTTAACGAAGCCCGCCTTCTCCAAGGAAGGGCCAGGAGTGTCGATATATGTATACTAAGTATACATATATTCTAAGTGACTTTCACACACACATTTAATTGAAAAAAGCATCAGGGCAGCTCATGTCTTTTTCTCGTATTCTGTCTCCCAAGAAGGGCGAGTAATGCCTTGTTGTACCATTGTTGCACGGCTCTCTACGTCTGCTTGTGCTAGCAGGCAAGCACCCTGTTTACCTTGTTAAATCGCTTTGATAATCATTAAAAAGGTGCTTATTGATAGCCAATTACTTAGTAATGGAATGGCTGCAGCCTGACAGCATGCTTGTGGTAGGCGCCGTCTAGATTTTGGCAGATGGGGCAGATTGAGGGGTAGGATTTTTTGTTTAGGGGTTTCCTTCGTTTTGTGACTATAAAATGTTGCACCGTCAACACAAAGGCACAACTTGAAAAGACTCGAGGTAAGGAGGCCAAAGGGGAAAGAAGTGAAACCATCAAAATGATGTGAATAAGCAAGCTTCCAAGCGCATCATTATGAAATACAGAACAGGAACCCTAAACAACTTAAAGCACGCGGTAGTTCAGGAACTCAATGAGCCTAACTTGCCCCCTCTGCCTTCACATCTTTTCTGGATGGTTACAATAGGGGGATGACCTTCAGCCAGGTTGTTTGGCTGATCGGCTGCTGACTGTCTGGATGCCAACACACGCAAATAAGAAAGATATCCACTAAGAGGTAAGGTAAGGTTACATCACTATATATGCCTCAAAGGGCATCTCAGCGGAAGTTTGCAAAAAGCCTGAAACTACACCTGGCTAAACAAAAGAAACAGGAGCTAGAGGAAACAGAAAACGTTTGTCTTGAAGAAGCACAAAGAGAAAGCATCAAGGAGAACGAGAGAAAAGCTGTTGATATGTCTCAGGATGTGTGTATAAGAAGCCTCAGTCAGAAACAGGAAACAAGAGGCTGAGAGAGCCTCACAAAACCAGGAGTGCCAAGAGAACAAGTGCAGTGGAGCAGAGGAGAGAACAAAGGACGCATGCAGCCCCCCAAAACAGCTCCTTTCTCTCCTCTCTAGCTGCCCACCCCACCAACTCACCCAGCTACAGCAGACCAGTCCGATGCTGTTCTCCACAACTATCCACTAAGAGTCACAACTTAGCATGCAGCATGATCTTCAAAGCCATCAGCAAGACAAACCTATGATCCCGCTTTATCTGCATGGTTTAAGGTAGCAGCAAACGGCTGGCTATGCAAAATCTTCAGATTCCCAATACACTTGAAAACGGGAATATATCAAAGTGGCTCTTTCCATCCTGTCCCTCAGTAAAAATAGGTTTACCTCCTCCAGCCGTCCGGATGCTGTACTGGTTGCTCCCGTCTCCGCAAAAACAAAAAGCAACAGACTAGCAATGAAGGGGGGTGGGTTCTTAGGATTGGCAGGGAGCAACTGAGGTAGACCAGGAGCACCTTAGCAGCACCGCCAGCCATTAGCAGATCCACCTTCCCCACACAGCATCAACCTAAAGGTCTCAGCATTCTTCAACGTGACATCCACCTCATCAATATTAAGTACTGTGAGGACACTCGACTGCAAAACCAGCTGAGCGCCGTGCAGGAACAGCATAAAGGCCTCTGCTCAGTTTAAGGAGCCTCGGTTACTCTCCACACCACCCTTGTGGATGTGGGTGGCACCATCTACAACAATCACACGCTGGAGCCTTTAAAGGAGCTGGGGCTTGATTTTAAAAGTTAAGAAACTTGCTTCCAAGCTTCATGTTCATTCTGTCAATTACGCTGCCAAACTTGTCCATACCAAACAATCCTTTCCAGCACAGTCATAATGATTTTCAACTCTCATCAGGAGAGCGAGGTCAAGCCTGCAACCCTCCTGATCCCCATCGATCTTTTATCATTTTCTTTTGGAGGAGGAGTTTTACGGTACCTGGTACCAAAATGAATCCTTTGCTTGTGGGGATTGGTTTTCACTGCCTGCGTTTCCTTTTTAAAACGACTCTACACTTGGGTAGCTGCTTACTTGACTCTTCTTTTCTTCTCCAGACTAGAACTTTATTCCGTCTCCTTCTCTTACTTATCATAGACGCTTCCCCTTTTGTTTAGATAGGTTAGATTGCAGGCTTTTTTCCAAGCTTCCGCTGAGATGCCCTTTGAGGCGTATATAGTGATGTAACTGTAACCTTAACCTTGGGTAGCTGCCCTGAAAGCCTAGTGGCCCGTGGTCAGGCCAGACTCTTCGGGGTCGCGGGTTTGAATCCGCCTGGTAGCGTGAGTACTTCGCTGTCCGACAGCAACGTTTCCGTTTCCTGAATCCATGCTTGTGGTGTTTTATCACCCCTGCGTAGTTTTTCTTTTCTTTACTCTGCAGGAGTCGTGTGGTACAAGCTTCAGCATTTGCTTGTGCCAGTAAGCCAGATAAAAAGGGTACAATAGATAACTTTGTGCCACTAATGCTTTCCATTTAGCCGGCCTGTTGCTTATAAACACCAACAAGTAACAAAGCAGCTGTGCCAAGCTGCGCAAGAAAGCTCTGGTGCCTCATCATAATAAAAGAAATTGTTTGAGTCTGTGATGCAGCGGTGGCTGTGCATGATGATATAAGAATATGTTCTTCAAGCGATGCTAGAGTTAAAAAACAGTGATCATCACACAATTGTGGCTACCAGCGCTATGGACCACCACAGCATGTCATCATAGTAGCACCGAACTCCTTCGCTCGATAGAGCCCTGTCCTCCTTGAGTCCCTTCCATAACAATTTTCAAACAGCGATTCACCATCGTAAGCAAAGCTTCTTCTACAATATTTTCACCACCTTGCAAGCAGGCCGCCTCAGAGAGAGCAATACAAGTCTAAGAGTCTAAGCAAAGCAGCAAACCACGTCAAGGACCCACTTTCTACTCTTTGCTTGACCCAAGGACACCGTAAATGGATAAGGGATGCCTTGGTATGCCTACAGAGGTTACAGATTAAGCCACAGTTAAGTAGCGCGACTGCTAGGCATGGTACGCCTACACCATTGCATCTGCACCTCTGAATTCTTGTTAGCGCCCACACCAATGCACCTGTCAACAGGTCTGGTTTGCTAGTTCTATGACCCTGCTAGGTTATCACGGAAAACATAATCCTTCTTTGTCAAGGCAGCTCAATTTGCTTGGTCGGCGTGGGGAGTCAACGATACGCAGCTTGCGTGGTTGAGAGGAAATCAGGTAACACTACGCAGACAGTGACGACCTACCACTTTCTGGACGCCATAAAGGAAAAGGAGCCGATCTACTTGATATACAAAAAAAACTCTTGAGCAGAGCCAGCACACTTAAAAAGAGCCGTTGCCGTTGACCAGACACATCAACACGTACACATTCCACAGGCTGTGGAGTATGATGGGGGGGAGGAGGTTGCGGGTCTTGATGAAAATGGCAGAGAACACGCTCCCGAGCATCAGCAGAGGAAGGAACGTCTGCGTTTAAGCATGAGGAAAGGAAGAAATGTCTGATTGTCTAAATGTCTAAAGCATTAACAGAGGGAGGCATGTCTGCGAGCATTAGCAGAGGAAGGAATGTCTGCGTTTTAGCATGAGGAGCATCAGCAGAGGAACGAGCATCAGCATAGGAAGGAACGTCTGCGTTTAAGCATGAAGAAAGGAAGAAATGTCTGGTTGTCTGAATGTCTGAAGCATTAACGGAGGAAGGCATGTCTGCGAGCATCAGCAGAGGAAGGAATGTCTGCGTTTTAGCATGAGGAGCATCAGTAGAGGAACGAGCATCAGCATAGGAAGGAACGTCTGTGTTTAAGCATGAAGAAAGGAAGAAATGTCTGATTGTCTGAATGTCTAAAGCATTAACAGAGGGAGGCATGTCTGCGAGCATCAGCAGAGGAAGGAATGTGTGCGTTTAAGCATGAGGAGCATCAGCAGAGGAACGAGCATCAGCAGAGGAAGGAACGTCTGCGTTTAAGAATGAGGAAAGGAAGAAATATCTGATTGTCTGAATGTCTGAAGCATTAACAGAGGAAGGCATGTCTGCGAGCATCAGCAGAGGAAGGAATGTCTGCGTTTAAGCATGAGGAGCATCAGCAGAGGAACAAGCATCAGCAGAGGAAGGAATGTCTGCGTTTTAGCATGAGGAAAGGTGAAATGCAGGGGCAGGAAGGTATCTGTGCTGTTGGAAGAGGATCAGCATGTGTGGTATGTGAGAACAGAAATGTGTGTACTGTGGAGGGAAATAGGCTGTGATTAGCTATCAGCAGCAGGGGCAGAAATGTGTGTGTGTGAGTGTGTGTGTGTGTGTGAGTGTGTGTGTGTGTGTGTGTGTGTGCGCGTGCGTGCGTGCGTGCGTGTGTGTGTGAGTGTGTGTGAGTGTGTGTGCGTGTGTGTGTGTGTGTGTGTGAGTGTGTGTGTGTGTGTGTGTGCTGATTAAGGAGGATCAACACGTGTAGAATGTGAGGGCAAGAGCGTGTGTGCTTTGGAATAGGGCAGGCGGTGATTAGAAGTCATCAGCAGGGGCAGGAAGGCGATTATATTTTTGCACGTATAAGTGTGCCAGCAGATGCTCACATGCACTAATATACTGCAACAAGGGTTCTTGATGTGGTACCAATGCATGTCTTTGTGCATTGTGCCTTTCAACGGACATTTTAAAGGGGAGGCAAGCATTTAATACCGGTACAAAACAACCATGCCGGTACAAAACATTTCATACCGGTACAAAACATATGATATCGATACAAACTTATCATACTGGCGGTACATAACATATGACATCGATACAAACTTATCATACTGCCGGTACAAAACATTTCATACCGGTACAAAACATATGATATCGATACAAACATTTCATACCGGTACAAAACATATGATATCGATACAAACTTATCATACTGGCGGTACAACAAGCACACAGGATCGCACCAATTTTGTGACCATCCCTCAAGAGGAGCAGGAGACAAGCCTGTAACCCTTTTGATGTACAACAAGCACACAGGATTGCAGCAATTTTGTGACCATCTTTCACGAGGAGCAGGAGACAAGCCTGTAACCCTTTTCATCCCATGCACATACCGTACCTTGCCTACAACACCCTGCATAAATATTGTTATTTGCCCTGTGGGGTGACTGCGGCATTTTTTTGACAATATATATATTTTGACACTGCGGGGTTGTGCGGGGTTGGTGAAATTAACCTTTTCTGGGTCGCTGCCGGTCATGAACAGTGAGAGGTACCCCCTGCCCCGCCCCTTGTCCCAGCACCAAGCAGCCTCAGCCTCAGCCTCAGCAGCCCCAGCCCCAGCACCGGTTGCTCCCGAGGGGGATTGTTGGAAAGCTAGCTGCGGCGACAGCCGAGCAGCAGCAGGCAACCATCTGAGCCAGCAAGCAAAAGCGGAACGGGCTGAGTGCCGAGGGAGGAGGCAGCCAACAAAAGGCCGATTGGCAGGCCAATGATTGCTTTGGTCTCACAATTTGGACCTCAGGGGCACAGCTGTTATGCACAGAAGCATTGGCACTCAGAGGGGGAAGCTGTGTGGCAGGGGGAAGAAGAATGAGGGGAAGGCGTAGGGGTTGAAGAGGACCAACGCTTGCGCATGCAGAGCAGGTTAGAGCAATACAGCAGCTAAAAGATGAGCAGGTGGGGCAGACGAGGTCACGCACCAAGGCTGCCCTTACCTAAGCAATACCATCAGCACGCACGAGCAACAGCAGTAGCAGCAGTGATAGTGGCTAGAGGAAGAGGAAGGAAATCTTGAGATTCTGGGCAGTAGTAGGACGGAGAGCAAACTCACATGCAAACGCACGCATGGGGACCCTTGCACAGGTGGTGTTCTCTTTCATTGAGATTGTCTGTAAAGCTTATTGGTGCTGAACAGGGCTAAATGCCCTGTGGGTTTGATGCAGGAAGGGCAAAAATATTTATCCCAAATATTTATCCCATGGGGGTGCGGGGAAGGTGCCGGGAAGATGCCGGATTTGACTAACTATTTCCGAGACATGGGGTGCGGGACGAGTACGGTAAGATACGATATCCCATACATATATATCACTGATATTTTCCCCAGGGTTATTTTCCCTTCCACTTTGTGGTGGAGAAGACTCGTTACCAATAGCTCCTCATCCTTAATAGTGTGTGAGTGACTTCGGGTACTTGCATTCTTCTAATGCAACATGCAATCAATTTCGCAACAACACATTCATTACTAATCAGCATGCACACCCACACGCATACATCACTGAAACACACCAATGTCATACACAAGCATTCATGCTACAAGGAAACAGAAAATTGAACTCAGCACGCACCTGATGTCTGAAATGGCACATCGCAAACAGCATTGAGCTAGCACCCACAGCAGCATACATTACCGAAACACACGAATGTCATAAATAAACATTCATGCTACAAGGAAACAAAAAATTGAACTCAGCACGCACAAATACACACACACACGCACCTGATGCCTGAAATGGCACATCGCAAACAGCATTGAGCTAGCACCCACAGCAGCATACGTTGGCATGAACCGGGTCATGGAGGTGAGCAGGAAGCCACGGAAAATGGCCTGGAAGATGATGATCGGAAAATGCTTAAATATTGTCAACTAATTATTGACAATGTCGAATTGTATCAAAGGAATCAACGGCAAGGTTTTACGGTACCAAATTGGCTCCTTTTCCTTAATTAGTGTGGGGAGTGGTTTTTACTGCCTGCGTAGTTTTTTTCTTTTGTCAAAATTGGTGCGAGATATGGGATGGTCTATATTTTTTGAATAAAACGCAAAGAGCACGCCGCGGGAAATAGCCTGGAAGAGGTGTGCTGTTAGTAATAGCACAAGACTGAAGGGTCGTGTGATGAGATGTGTGAGGTATGGAGTGTCACATTTCTTAATTAAAGACTTTGGGTAGGGTCATGTGATCTGATGTGTGAGGCACGTGGAGTGATATCAGTCTTATTTGAGAAATGTGAGGAGGGTCATGTGGTTTGATGGGCGAGGCACGAGGAGTGCTTCAGTCTTATTTGAGAAATGTGAGGAGGGTCATGTGGTTTGATGGGCGAGGCACAAGCAGTGCTTCAGTCTTAGGTATTTGAGAAATGTGAGGAGGGTCATGTGGTTTGATGGTTGAGGCATGGAGCTAGATTCCCTTTCTGTCAGAGAGCTGGTATCACAAAATCTAGTCTGTACGTTGTTACTGAGGCTGGTGTTCATTTGTGTGTGTTTAAGAGGTATGCATGCAATTGAGCATGCATTCATGCAAATAGTTGTGTGTATACATGTCATTGTGCACACGTGAGCACGTGTGTATGTGTGTGTTTGCGTGCGTGCGTGCGTGCGTGCGTGTGTGTTCGTGTTTGTGTGCATGCAAACCCTTTGTGCGAGCTACCGCACACACCTCCTCCCAGATAGGCGCACAAATGGAAACGACACTGAAGTAGGCCACGTTGGTGATCCAGTCGCCCATGCACAAAGAAGCTTCCATCTGGCCACCCCAACCCTCCCCATCTACCGGCATCCAGCTCTGTGTATGTGTGTGAGTGTGTGTGTGTGTGTGTGTGTGTGTGAGCATGTGTGTGTAAGTGTGTGTGCATATGTGTGCGCGCATGTGTGCGTGTGTATGTGTGCATGTGTGTGTATATGTATAGCGATCCTATTCCCAAAGATTCTGGGCTAGTGAGTGCTTTAGGAGTGTGCACAGATGACAGTACAGTAGCCAGCATGCTAGCACAGCAGCCTGCGATCTAGCACAGCAGCCTGCGATCTAGCACAGAGGTCTGCGATCTAGCACAGCAGTCTGCGCTCAAGCAAAGCAGTCTGCAAGATAGCACAGCAGTCTGCAAGATAGCACAGCAGCCTGCGATCTAGCACAGCAGCCTGCAAGCTAGCACAACAGCCTGCAAGCTAGCACAGCAGTCTACGATCTAGCACAGTAGCGTGCGATCTAGCACAGCAGTCTACAAGCCAGCACAGCAATCTGCGATCTAGCACAGCAGCCTGCGATCTAGCACAGCAGCCTGCAAGCTAGCACAGCAGTTTGCAAGCTAGCACAGCAGTCTGCAATCTAGCACAGCAGTCTACAAGCCAGCACAGCAGTTTGCAATCTAGCACAGCAGCCTGCAAGCTAGCACAGCAGTCCGCGATCTAGCACAGAAGCCTGCAAGCTAGCACAGTAGTCTGCGATCTAGCACAGCAGTCTACAATCCAGCACAGCAGTCTGCAACTAGAGAGAGCCACGCTGTGCCAAAAAACTATACTTGCTGAAGGTGAATCGTATTTTGTCCTCGATGTCTCCCTGTAACTTTTCAACTGACAGAAAGCAATCGTGTATAACGCTCACTCGAGTTCGTGACACTGTTCTGAGCCAGGGAATTAAGAACAGGAGGAGGAGCAAGGTCTAGCGCTCACCATGCTTTGATGCGCTACGAAATCAACCATGGGGAACACAGCACAGCACAGCAGCACCGCTACAGGCCACCACCCACGCCACCTGGAAGCATGTGTGTGTATGAAGGACAGGGGGACCACCTGAAATGCTGTCAATTAGTGTTGGCCAAAACCAAATACCAAATATATACGGCATTTTTGGCAGGGAAATCACCAAATATACGGTCATGCACGGTGTAAATATACGGTTCAGGCCAACTTAACTCTCAATCGGAAATGCGCCTAATTGTTCGTGTGGGTGTGGGTGTGTGTGGGGGGTGTTTGTGTGGGTGTGGGTGTGTTTGAGGGTGGGTGTGGGTGTGGGTGTGGGTGTGGGTGTAGGTGTGGGTGTGGGTGTGGGTGTGGTAGGCACGACTGCAACCTTCTAAAACTCTAAGCCATCACTTTACAAGTGCGGTTAAGTACCACAACCAACGTGTAAGAAGTAGTAAGTAAATTGCCCAGTGGCTGATCCACGACAACACGACCATGAAACTCACTTGACGGGGAAGAAGCCACGAGACCTACCACTATTTCAAACCACTTAACAAATGTTGGCTACAAGCACCATAACCAACAGCCACAGAAGTGCAATGCAATCGGCTGATCCATGACAACAAGACCATGAAACTCACTTGACGGGGAAGAAGCCACGAGATCTAGGACGGTACTGTTTCAGAGTTTGCCACAATATTAGCAGCGTGGCGCCCAACTGCACACGTACATGCAATATGAAATATGAGCAATATGAGTAGTGTAGCGCCCAGCTGCACACGTACATGTAATATGAGCAATATGAGCAGCGTGGCGCCCAGCTGCACACGTACATGCAATATGAAATATGAGCAATATGAGTAATATTGCGCACACGCATTATGAGCAGCGTGGCGCCCAGCTGCACACGTACATGTAATATGAG
>Ga0307974_1003427_pt1 | contig 11402 bp, 12 predicted proteins | sample OrgLakmetagen784_FD_201812 | JGI IMG/M metagenome (GOLD analysis project Ga0307974, IMG submission 201812) | Saline water microbial communities from Organic Lake, Antarctica - #784 | ecosystem: Environmental > Aquatic > Non-marine Saline and Alkaline > Saline | place: Antarctica: Organic Lake... | reverse complement strand
CGAGCAAGCACTGCCGGAGAACCTGCAACTGCAGGCCAAACACGAAATCCTTGGCTATAACTACGCCTACTTCCCCGTGGTGTTTGAAAGCGAAGAACAAGCCGTACGCGTAGCCGCCACCCTCAAAGAAAACGGCGTGTTGGCCCGGCGGTATTTTTACCCATCGCTGGAATCGGTGGAGTGTTTGCAGGCTAGGGTAGACCAGCCCGTCTCCAAAAATCTCGCCAGCCGGATACTTTGTCTGCCGATCTTTGCCGACCTAGACGTAGAAAAGGTTAATAAGATCTGCCAATTCGTCAGTAATACATGCAGATATTAGAGTGGTTCGATTGATGAAAAAGAAGTTGCTGGTTTTTCCGTGTGGTTCTGAGGTTGCTCTTGAAATCCATCGTTCATTGCGTTTCAGTACTCATTTTGAGTTACTGGGGGCGTCCAGTGTTGATGACCATGGAAAATTTGTATTCGAGAAATATATCGGCGGAATACCATTTCACGATCACCCGGATTTTATTTCGGTTGTTAAAGATATTGTCCAAAGAGAACAAATTGATGCCATTTTTCCGGCAATGGACGCGGTGGCCAGGACTCTGAAAAGTAATGAGAGCACACTTGGCTGCCTGGTAATTGGGTCCAGTGCTGAAGCTACGGCTGTTTGTTCATCCAAGTCTGCCACCTATAACTGCTTGTCCGAGTATATATCTTGCCCGGTTTGGACCGATGAATTGGCCAAAATCGAACAATATCCGGTTTTTATTAAGCCTGATGAAGGCTATGGGTCGAGAAATGTGGGCCTTGTGAGTTCTCGAAAAAGTGCAGAGAAGTTTTTGCAAGACTACCCAGGTACTTCTTTTGTCTTTTGTGAGTACTTACCAGGAGAAGAGTTCACAGTGGACTGTTTTAGTAGCTCAAAGGGCGAGCTGCTATTTCATGGTGCCAGAAAAAGAGCGAGGGTTAGTAACGGTATCAGTGTGAATACCGTGGAATCCAGTAAGCACCAAGATGCAATTTATAAAGCTGCATTCGCAATTAATGATAGATTGCAGCCGCGCGGAGCTTGGTTTTTTCAGATGAAGGAAAACAAGGATGGAAATCCAGTTTTGCTGGAAGTCGCTGCACGGTTAGGAGGCTCTTCGTCGTATTTTCGTGCCAAGGGTGTTAATTTTGCGATGTTGAGCGCATTTGATGCTTTTGATATTGACGTACAGGTTGAGCCCAATAACTACGATGTTGAGCTGGATAGAGCACTGGGAAGCCGATACAAAATTGATTTGGCTTACGATACGGCATTTATAGATTTTGACGACTGTTTGTTGCTGGGCGACAAGGTGAATACCGAGTTGGTTAAATTTATTTTTCACGCCCGCAATCAAGGTGTCGCTATCGTTCTGATCACCCGGCACGAGAAAGATATTCGCCAAGCGCTCAAGAAATATAGGCTTTCAGATATTTTTGACCAGATAGTTCATATCAAAGACAAACGTCCAAAGTCCGAGTTTATTAACAACAAGCGCGCAATATTTATAGATGATTCCTTTGCTGAAAGAGCTGAGGTCAAGCGAATACATGGTATTCCGGTGTTTTCTCCGGATATGGTGGAAATGCTGATGGCTTCGGAGGGCTGAATGCAGAAATTTATCCACGTTGGTATGCCGAAAACGTTGAGTTCGGCCTTGCAGGAAAGTTTTTTTTCCAAGCATGAGGATATTCACTTTCTTGGGGTGGGTGTTGGTAGCTTGATAGATTATGTGAGCGACCCGATAAACAGAATTTTTGAAATCTTGATCCCTTATTCCAATAATGATTTTTATCAGTTGAATAAAAATACTGCTATGGCTGATTTCGATGGAGAAATCGAAAGGGCATTTTATAATAAGAAAAAATGGGTTGGCGTTTCCAGTGAATGGCTTGGATTCAATTTTACTCCTGAAATGGTTGACCCTGATATAAAAATAAAGCGCTTGGCTGAGGTTGTAGGCTCTGACGCTAAAATACTTTTGTTGACAAGAAGTAACTTTCCTTTTGTTAAATCGCTTTGGGCAGAATTGGTTAAAGTTGGGCTGCCAAAGTCATTTTCGGAATATTGTCAGTATCTGTGGACCTTTCAGGACAGAAACTGTTTAAATGAGATACTTTATGACTTGCAGTATTCACGGCTCGTCAGATATTTTGGTAAAGAAAATATTCATATTCTAGCTCTGGAAAATTTTAGGGCTAATGATGGTAGCTTAATCAATAATGACCATCAGATTGATTTAATCTCTGAGCTGTGTCGCATTCTGGATATTGAGTACCCTGCTGATTTTAGTCTGCCTTTAGTTAACTCTTCCCTTGATATGAAAGAGCTTTACCATAAGCTTGAGTTCAATAAAAAATATCGTCATGACTTCGGAAATTTAATATTTGAGCCTTCCAATCTTCACCGGAGCCGGAAGCAGCTTGAATGGCTCGGTGTTTCTGAAGACCAGGATGTATTTCGGGATGTTAAAATGAAAAGGTTTCTGCTTGAACAAGCAAGGTTGGCTGCTAAAAGATCTGATCTGGAAGTTTCTTATGAGTTACCAAAGGTGCTGGAGAAAAACTTGAGTCAGCTCTTCATAGAGTCCAATCAAAGATTTGAACAGTTAAGCGGCATCAAACTTCCCGATCAGTATTTTAAAGCGCTCTGATGAAACTGATTTTGCGGCCAGAAAAAAAGATTATTCAAAGGCAGGTGGCGGAATACACCCAGGAGTCGTTTTGCGGTGCAGGCAGCTGCCTACTACGACCCACTGGAATCCGTCGCCGATCAGATTGCGGCTATCAATCGCTCCGTGGAGCAAGGCATTGCTAATTTTCCCAGTCCACAAGAAGCTGGTGGTGCAGTACGAAGATTTTTGCCAGCGGCCGGAGTTTTACTACAACGAAATCACCCGCAGGTTAGTTGAGCAGAGTGGAGTTGATGGTGAGCCTGAGTATAGTGGCGAGGCAGAGTTTTCCAGGACGAACCGGTGACGGTTGGAGGAATATTCGCAGGCGGATGCGGAACGGGTATATCAGGAAATTAAATTATGGGGCAACAGGATTGATCAAAACTGTGTTAGGTAAAGTTAAACGTAAAGCGAAACAGCTTGCTGATGATTTCGGTAAGGAGAGGAAAGCTGCAGGTAAAGTAAAATATTTCTGCGTCGGTAGAAACAAGACTGGCACCACCTCACTAAAGTCCGCCTTCGAGGCTCTCGATTATCCCGTGGGCAACCAGCGCAAAGCCGAGGTGCTCACCGGCAAGCACTACTTCGAAGGCAACTTCCAGCCCATCGTGGATTACTGTAAATCGGCCCAAGTGTTTCAGGATGTGCCATTCAGCTACCCGAAAACCTACAAACACTTGGATAAAGCCTACCCCGGCAGCAAGTTCATACTCACAGTCAGGGACAGCCCGGAACAGTGGTACAGTTCCATCACACGCTTTCACGCCAAGATGTTTGGTAAAGACGGTCGCACACCCACGGTTGAAGACCTGAAAGCCGCCCAGTATGTATGGCTGGGATTTATGTACAACGTGGTGCGCGTGCACGGCACAACCGATGAAGACCCCTACAACAAAGAAACCATGATCGCCCACTACGATCAGTACAACCGTGAGGTCATGGCGTATTTCAAAGACCGCCCGGAAGACCTTCTGGTGATCAACGTGGCAGAGCAGGGCGCTTACCAGAAGTTTGTGAAGTTTCTTGGTGTGGATTCACCTTTCGATGACTTCCCTTGGGAAAATAGAACGTGAGTGAAAGATCTAAATGATTAAATCAGCTGCGATAAAATTAAAAAAAATATTTGAATGCCGTGTATTTGGAGGGCATCAGCCTGATTTCGCCATTATAGGTGCGCAGAAATGCGGGACTACTTCTCTATTCTCTTACCTTGATGAACTGCCAAGTTTTTCAGGCTCCCAGCCAAAAGAAGTTCACTACTTTGATCGTGAGGACAATTTTCGAAAAGGTGATCGTTGGTACGAAGCGCACTTTTTGCGAAGGAATGGCGGAAACCAGTTAGTTTTTGAGGCTTCTCCGACCTATCTTTGCAGAGAGAAAGTTCCAGAAAGGCTGAAAACATACAATCCAGATTTAAGATTCATACTGATACTACGGGAGCCAATCTCCAGAGCCTATTCAGCCTGGAATATGTACCGTCAATGGAGTGATGATGGCGTTGTTCCCTGGGCGATTGCTAACGACCAGCATGGAAAAGATGTAAGTCCGATTTACCAAACGTTTTTCAAAAATGGTTGCCCTTCGTTTACAGATTACATCCAGGTCGAAATGGGATTAATCGAAAAGGGTGATTCTGAAGAGGAGCCGAGCCTCCTGCGCAGAGGATTGTACAAGCAACAGATCGAGCGGTACGTTGAGCTCTTTGGTTGGGAAAATGTACTGGTCCTCGGCTTCAATGAGTTAAAGACAAATAGCGAAGGAGTCATCCGAAAGTGCCATGAGTTCTTGGGCGTTTCTTATCAAGCGCCTGAATCGCTAGGTGTGAAGGAGGTCAAGAATAAGCGGGACTATACTTCGAAAATCAGCGCTGATGATATTGAGATCTTGCAGGAATTTTATGCAAAGCCAAACGAAGAACTTTTCGAATACCTTGGCTTCAAACCAGACTGGTAACCTTTCCTGAGTGGGACAATAGATTTGGCGAGCCTCAATCGAAAAATTGGCATTGGCACTCTCTGGAATTTTCTTGAGCTGTTTCTCTCGAAGAGTGCCACGACGCTGTTCACAATATTTCTTGCGACCTTACTAGCTCCGAAAGACTTTGGCCTTATAGCTATCATCGCTGTTGTGTTTGAGCTTTCGGGCGTACTGGTTAACGCTGGGTTCACTCAAGCCCTTATACGCTCAAAGACAGTCAGCGACAGAGAGCTGAGCACTGCATTTTGGGGCAATCTTGGAATCGCTGCGGTTGTATACCTGGTGGTGTTCCTGCTTTCGGGCCAAATCGCGGCATTTTTCGGCGAGCCAATTCTGAAGCTAATGGTCCAGGTTTTGGGCGTTGGGATTCTGGTTAATTCATTCAGAATTGTCCAAACGGCGATTCTCAGCCGGCGGATGGACTTCAGATCCCAAATGGTTGCTGCTACGGCTGGTACGATCATCTCGGGACTTATCGCTATAACGATGGCTTATCACGGTTTCGGGGTGTGGAGTCTTGTCGCACAGATGCTCATCTCCCAGATCGTCGCTACGGGAGTTCTATGGTTTTCTACTCGGTGGGTACCAATGTGGGCCTTTGACCGCGTGGCGTTTAGATACTTGTTTGACTTTGGAAAGTTCCTGGTTATTGCAAACGTACTCAACGTCGCGTTCAAAAACTCGTATGCTCTGGTGATCGCTAAGTTGTTCAGTCCGGAACTTACCGGCCTGTATTATTTCGCGACAAAATTATCTAACCTCGCGGCCCAGCAACTCACAGGGGCACTGCAAAAGTCCTCTTTTCCGGCCTTGTCGACCCTGCAAGACGACAACACGCAGCTTCGGCATAAATACAGGCAAATCATTCAACTGACCATGTTCGTGATGGCACCCATCATGTTCATGTTTATGGCGCTCGCTGGTCCGGTGTTTGAACTGCTATTTGACGAACGCTGGAATGATGCCGTGGTCTTCACACAACTATTATGTGTGGCTGGTCTTTTGTACCCCGTACACTCACTGAATATTAATGTGTTGATGGTCAAAGGCAGATCAGACCTCAACCTCAAACTGAATCTGATCAAGAAGGGTATACAAATAAGCTTATTAGTTGTATCAATTCCGTTTGGAGTGCTTGGAATTGTGATTGGTCAGGTTATCGGTTCCATTATTGCGCTACTGCCCAACAGTTACTATACAGCCAAGCTCATTCACTATGGTTTTAGGGCGCAAATGATGGACGTTATGAAGCCTGTAGCCGCGGCCGCAATCGGCGGTATTATCGCCTGGTGGGCGGCGCAAACCAGCATCACTTCTCTGGCCATTTCGATATTATTTGCGGGCACGGTGGGTGTGTTCGTCTACCTTATGGCCAGCTGGTTGTTGAGGGCTGAAGGCTGTCGAATGGTTTTCTCTAAAATCTCAGGAAAATTGGCTAAAAAGTTCGGAAGAAGGATATATGGTGATCAATGAACCTGAGCGTAGCTCGTAATGGAATGGAACGGCAAAACACGATGGCTATGAATCTGAAACCTGGTGATCCGGTACCCAAACCGCTGAAGCCTCGCTCTGAAGATGAGATTGTGAGTGGTTGGGAAGGTGATTTGGAGGCGCCGTTGGTTTCGGTGGTGTGCATCACCTTCAATCAGGAAAAGTATATTAGTGAAGCCTTGGACAGCTTCCTTGCTCAAAAAACGCGTTTTCCATTCGAAGTGATTGTTCATGACGACTGCTCTACAGACGGTACGCGGAGGGTCATTGAAAACTACGTGGCAAGTTACCCCAGAATAATAAAACCTGTATTCCAGAGAGAGAATCAATTTTCACAGGGAAAACGTCCAACCTTTGTAGCGTCAAAGTACGCCAAGGGCCGATACATCGCACTGTGTGAAGGAGATGATTTTTGGATCGGGACGGATAAGTTAAAAAAGCAAGTAGATGTTCTAGAAAACAACCTTGATTATTCTGCCGTCACTCATCAAACAATAAAATTCTTCGAAGATGATCGAGCCGAGCCCCAGCTTTTTACCGAAGTTCAGAAGGATCACTGGGAACTTGATGATCTGATGCTCGGTAGGAAATACCATACTGCTTCCCTGATGGTTCGAGGTGAAATCTTCAGAGACAATGAGATCCCGGTAAAAATTGTTTCTGGTGATAAGGCTATCTCGTTTTTATTACTCTCATTCGGAAAAATAAAATACCTGTCAGAACCAATGGCGGTATATAGAAAGAATCCTGGTGGAATCAGCTCGTGGGTAACAGCAGATATTATGGCCGGTGACCTTAATATGCTGCCGTGGTTGAAGCGCATTAATCCGGAGTTTCCGATAATTAAGTATCGGGCAATCATCCACAGCACAATATGCAACTATCCGCCGAAAATCCGGCTGACCGTGGCACTTAGAAATTATGTGTTGTTCTGTGTTTATTCATTTTCTTATTTCCCCGGAAATGTCAGGACAATCGTTGGTCTAAGCAAGGGGATCGTTGGTCGAGCCTTGCGGGGTGGGTTTAGTGGGCTCTAATCAAGCTGGGCGGGTCGGCGCAAATAAATTCAAGACAGGCACTGCTCAACCTTTCTAAGCAGGAGCATTACCAGAGCAAAATCGCCACAACAATCCGGCGTTTTTGTAGCCGCCACGCAAGGAAACCTAGAAGGCATCGCGGCTCGCCGTTAAGTTATGGAGTTCGGTATGGAAATTGATGAGGTTGTAAGGAAGGTTGATAGCCAACAAGCGAAAGATGTTCTCAAAAATCTGCTAACTCGCTACCTAAACCCGGCTTTCGGTGCGTTACTGACCTGCCCCCAATCAAAACCAGAATGACGGCGCAAGACCCTACCTGCCTCCCCATGCATTGGAAAACCCAACCGCCGGGCAAGCGCGAGAAGAAACTTTGACTCAGGCGATAATAGAAATTGGTGTCATCAACCGAACCGCAGATGGCCGCGTGAATATACCGGATCTGTTTCGCGTAGCAGCAGGTATTGGCCGGCGTGGCGGGGTTCGGGCGATACGATGAGAATGGTTTAATATATTATGAAAATCTCTGTAGCCATGGCCACATACAACGGTGCGCAATACATACAAGAGCAACTCCAAAGCTTTGTAGACCAGACCCGGCAGCCGGACGAATTGATCATCACCGACGACTGCTCCACAGACCAAACTGAAGCTATCGTCCGTGAGTTCGCAAAAACGGCACCTTTTACGGTGGAGTTCCATCGTAATGAGAAGAACTTGGGTTACTGTGGGAATTTCAACGCAGCCTTGATGAAAACGACCGGCGATCTCGTATTTCTCAGTGATCAAGATGACGTTTGGTTTCCTGAGAAGATTGAGTACTTGCTCGGTCTTTCCGAACGTAATCCGTACGCTTTAGTGGTGATGAACGATGCAGCGTTGACGGATGGTGAGCTGAATGAGGTGGGGTTGACCAAGCTTGGGCAGATTCGCTCCGCTGGCTTCGATCTCAATGCCTTTGTAATGGGCTGCTGTTGCGGGGTTCGGCGGGAGCTCTTAAGTTTTTGTATGCCCATCCCCGCTGGCATTAAAGGCCATGACAATTGGATTGTGCACTTCGCAGACGCGCTGAATGGCAAAGTTGTCGACGATCGGGTTCTTCAATATTACCGCCGCCATGAGTCCAACGAGTCACAGTTCATCGCTAACCGTACGACGAAGGTTACACGCCAGCAGGCTTTTTTCCACTCGGTGAAAAACCTGTTTTCAGGTGATGCTCGTCAGAGGGAAAAGGATCAGGTTGAGCAGCAACAGCTGATGATTGAAGGCATCCGGCGCGTGCAAATGACAGCTCCAGAAAAATACAGGGCAGGTTTGCAGCGCATGCTTGAAACGGCTGAAAGTACAGCAAAGAGCTTTAAGCTTCGGGCTGGCGTACGAGAGAAGTGGCTTTTGCCGCGAATTGCTGCAACGTTCGGGCTGCTGTTTAGAGGCGGGTACCGGAATACGAGCGGGGTTAAGGCTGTTTTGAGGGATTTGGTGGGGTAACAAGGCTCTCTTTATGGACAGCCACAGCCGCCTCTACCAAAGAAATCACGAATGTGCTGGCATTTCAGCACTACCAAATGACACCAGCGGACGTCTCGTGATCGACCTCTACCTCGGCTACCCAGTCTTCCTGATTCAATGACTACAACATGACCACAATGCAAACCTACGACCTATTCAACGGCGATGCCGACGGCATATGTGCCCTGATCCAACTCCGCCTAGCGGGCTCCTGTGAATCCACCCTGATCACAGGCGTAAAACGAGACATCGCTCTGGCCCAACAAGTTCCGGTCGATGCGCCTACCCAGGTCAACATCTTCGACATCAGCCTTGATAAAAACCGTGCTGCCGTTGATAAGTTGCTGGCCGCCGGTTGGTAATCCCCCCTAAAAACCGGGGTGCTCAAAAGTAGAATTTTCCGTAAGCTAAACGCAGGGAGATTCTGCATGAAGAAGTCACGTTTTTCCGATAGCCAGATCATGGCGATCCTGAAGCAAGCCGAAAACGGCGTGCCCGTTCCTGAGTTATGCCGCGAACACGGTATGAGCAACGCCAGCTTCTATAAATGGCGTGCAAAGTTCGGCGGCATGGATACTTCCATGATCAAGCGCATGAAAGAGCTTGAGGATGAGAACCGGCGACTGAAGAAGATGTATGCCGAAGAACGGCTCAAGTCTGAGTTGCGCAAGGAAGCTCTTGAGGGAAAGTGGTAAAGCCATCTCTTCGCCGCGAGATGGCGCACAAAGCCGTTGCCGCTGCTCGTTGTAGCATTCGCCAAGCCTGCGAGGCCTTCAGTGTCAGTGAGTCCTGCTATCGTTACCGGGCTAAGCTCAGCAGTGAAAATGCCGAGATCGCGGATCTGTTGGTGCGCTTAACCCATAACCAGAGAAACTGGGGCTTTGGTCTGTGTTTTCTGTACCTGCGCAACGTGAAGGGTTACCCCTGGAACCACAAACGCGTTTACCGGATCTACCGGGAACTGGAGCTGAACCTACGTATCAAGCCTCGTAAGCGGCTGGTACGCGAAAAACCTGAGCCATTGTCGGTGCCCACGACCATCAACACCAGCTGGTCCATGGACTTCATGCACGACCAGTTAGAGGATGGCCGAAGTTACCGGCTGTTCAATGTGATTGACGATTACAACCGGGAAGGTCTTGGGATTGAGGTAGATCTGTCACTGCCCTCTGAGCGTGTTATCCGGGCTTTGGATCAGATCATCGAGTGGCGGGGAAAGCTCATGCATATTCGCTGCGACAATGGCCCCGAATACATCAGTGCCACCTTGGCCGCTTGGGCTACTAAGAGGCACGATATTACACTGGTCTTTATCCAGCCCGGCAACCCGCAGCAGAATGCGTATATCGAGCGTTACAACCGCACTGTGCGTTATGACTGGCTGGCCCAATACCTGTTTCACTCGATTGATGAGGTTCAGGAATATGCAACGCAGTGGCTATGGACCTACAATAATGAACGGCCCAACATGGCCCTCGGAGGCATTACCCCACAACAGAAATTGGCCAGGGTGGCCTGAACTCTACTTTTGATGCCCTCTTAAAATGGGAGGATTACCGTGGTGCTGCCAGATATAAGGTCGCAGAGCTAATAAATATCAGCGAACGCACATTGAAGCGCTGGCGAGACTCTGACGGTCGGATCACTGAAGATCGCCGCCCTGAGACAGAGCCGGTCGAACAGCCCCATAAACTTACACAGGCTGAGGAGTTGGCCATTCTGAGCGCATGCAATCAACCACAGTACCGGAGTTTACCGCCGTCGCAGATCGTGCCGTCACTGGCGGACAAAGGCCTTTATCTGGCCTCTGAATCCTCGTTTTATCGGGTTCTGAAAAAACATCAACAACAGAATTATCGGGGGCGTATGAAGCCGCCTCGCAAGGTGCCGGAGCCCACCAGCTTCACCGCAACAGGCCCGAACCAGGTGTGGAGTTGGGACATCAGTTATTGTCCGTCCGCTGTGCGTGGCCAGCATTGGTATCTATACCTGATTATGGACATATACAGTCGCAAGATCGTTGCTTGGGAAATCCATGAAATGGAATCCGGTGAACTAGCCAGGAAACTGGTTGAGCGTGCATTGCTGCGCGAGAGCTGCTGGCACAGTCCGCCGGTGTTGCATGCCGATAACGGAGCGCCAATGACGTCTTACACGCTCAAGGCCCGGCTGGCAGACTTGGGCATGCTGATGTCTCACAGTCGCCCGCGAGTGAGCAACGATAACCCTTACTCGGAGTCGTTGTTCCGGACCGTCAAATACTGCCCGGAGTGGCCCTCAAAAGGCTTTAAATCGCTCACGGCAGTACGCGACTGGATGCTGGAGTTCGAGAATGCTTACAACGAACGGCACTTGCATAGTGGCATCCGGTTCCTGACGCCCGCAGACCGGCATCGAGGTGTTGATCACGAACGCCTGGCGCATCGGAAAATGGTTTATGAAAAAGCAAAGTGCCTGAATCCACGGCGCTGGTCAGGAAGCACCCGAAACTGGGAGGTCACCGGACCGGTATCGCTCAATCCTGGCAGATTGCAGGAAGTTGAGCGCAATAAACTGGCCGCTTAAACGCGGTCATTTGGACAACTGGGTTGAAAATCGCCGTTCCAGCAGATTGAATCGGTCCGCATCAAACGCCGGGGTGCTGGCCGCCCACTGTTTGAGCGAGCACGGGCGGGTGCCGATGCGCTTCTCAACGCGCTTTCGC
>Ga0307974_1003420_pt1 | contig 11412 bp, 13 predicted proteins | sample OrgLakmetagen784_FD_201812 | JGI IMG/M metagenome (GOLD analysis project Ga0307974, IMG submission 201812) | Saline water microbial communities from Organic Lake, Antarctica - #784 | ecosystem: Environmental > Aquatic > Non-marine Saline and Alkaline > Saline | place: Antarctica: Organic Lake... | reverse complement strand
CCCACTCAGTTCGCCCACTAGCACACACGCAAACACACACACACACAATATACATGCATGATTTCACCCACACACACACAGGTGCTGCTCCAAGCTTTCCTTGTATGCCAGTCCGCCCCCCTTCAGCTGTCCCCTACCACCCTCCGCTCCCCCCACTCCGCTCGTCAGGCAGCAGGAGGTGCCTTTGGTTGTAGCCCTGCCTCCCAATCGCAGCAGGCGCCTCACAGGTGAACCACACACCACACTGCCTTATGGCACATATGTAGGGTTGGTCAGAACCATATATATATATACGGTGTATATACGGTATTTTTGGCAGGAAAATCACCAAAATACGGTCATATACGGTGTATACATACGTTCTGGCCAACCCTACACAGACGCACAGGCAGCACTGTTGTGTTGCAATAGCATGGAAGGCATAAACTTTTGGCTGCAGCCCTGCCTCCCAGTCGCAGCAGACGCCTCACAGGAAGACCGCACACCACACTGCATTTTCGTACAGATAGGTGGCACATCAGGGTATAGGTCAAAGGTCAGCAGGTAACAACGCCTAAGGCAGCAGCCCTGCCTCCCAAATGCAGCAGCCACCTTGCAAGTGAATCCTACATTGGCTGCAGCAGCACAGCACGGTTGTATTAAATAGGGGTGGGAGCACAGTTGTGTTAAATAGGGGTGAGAGCACAGTCTTTTGGCTGCAGCCCTGCCTCCCAAATGCAGCAGCAACCTTGCAAGTGAATCCTACATTGGCTGCAGCAGCACAGCACGGTTGTATTAAATAGGGGTGAGAGCACAGTTGTGTTAAATAGGGGTGAGAGCACAGTCCTTTGGCTGCAGCCCTGCCTCCCAAATGCAGCAGCAACCTTGCAAGTGAATCCTACATTGGCTACAGCAGCACAGCACGGTTGTATTAAATAGGGGTGAGGGCACAGTTGTGTTAAATAGGGGTGAGAGCACAGTCCTTTGGCTGCACCCCCAATCTCAGCTGCCACCCTACAGGAAATTCCTACGTACCGTTTTACGCAATTTATGTCAAAATTACGTAGCATTTCAAGGCTGCAAAGGGGTATTTACTTTTGACACCTGGAAGTGGAGCACAGAAATAGGATGTAACACTGAACAATGGTGCAAAGGGGTGTTTACTTTGTTACCTGGATCTAGAGCACACAAACAAGACACATGGACGAAAGGGTGCGCCAGATGAAGCAAAACACGCTTATACACAAGGTCGTTGAGGCCTCGTGTGTGTGTACGTGTGTGTGTACGTGTGTGCGTGTGTGTGTGTATGTGTGTGTGTGTGTGTGTGTGTGCGTGCGCGCGCGTTGCAGGTCTTCCATCCAATGCATGTGCCCCTGTTCATTAGGGAGGCGTGTGTGTGCGTGTGAGCGTGTGTGTGCGCACGTGTAGCAGGTCTTCCATCCAATGCATGTGCCCCTGTTCATTAGGGAGGGCAGGAGCGCGTGTGTAGAAGTGCAGTTGTGTTTCTGATTCCCATTTACCGACATTGAGTCGTTTTTGTTCGCCTGTGTGGACGTGTGTAGGGTGTGTGTGTGTGTGGATGGTTGTGGGTGTGGGCACACACACACACACACACACACACACACGTGTTTGTTCGCCTGTGTGGACGCACTCGCAGCCCAACACATAAAGACCCAGGCGCAGGAGCGCGTGCGTCTGCTGCTGCTGCCATTGCTGTTCGCGCCACGTCACCGGGCTCCGTGTTTGGCAGCCCCCCCCCCCCTGCAGCTGGCACCGGCACCCTGCGCAGTACCTTCTTGGGTGCTAACAAGACTGCTTCGCCACGAGGTGTGTGTGTGTATGTGTGTGCTCATGTATGTATGTGTGTGTGTTAATTGTGTGTGTGTGTGTGTGTAGTTGTGTGGTGTGCAAAAGGTACCTTAATAGCCCCTTTGTGGGTATTGACGGGGCTGCCTTTCCACAAGACGTATTTTGTGTGCAGTTGTGTATGTATGTGTGTATGTATGTGTGTGTGTGTGTGAATATGTATGTGTGTGAAGCTGGTGTGCAAAAGTATGAAGCCCCTGTGTGGGTGTTGACAGGACTGCCTCGTCTCGTGTATGCCCATGTGTGGTGTGTGCATATTGCATAGCCTCCTTGAGGGTGCTCATAGTATTCCTTTGTGTGTGTATGTGTGTGTGCGTGAGTGTGCGTGTGTGTGTGTATGTGTGCGTGATGTGTGTGTGATGTGTGTGTGACGTGTGTGCCTTTGTGCTGGACTTAATTTTGCTTCTGCCACGCCCCCTTGCCACGCTCATCATTGCTACACATAGGCACACACACACATCCCGAAGCACACACACACACAGACACACATGCATATGCACGTGCACAAACACACACACGCACACGCGCACACACGCGCACACACACACACACACACACACACACACACACGCACACGCGCACACACGCGCACACACACACACACACACACACACACACACACACACACACACACACACACACACACCGAAACCCACCGTGCAACTCTGCAGCGGCAGCCAATGCTAAGGCCTCCGAGCCCCAGGCCTCCACAGAGCAACAGCAGCAGCTAGCATCTGCTTGGACTAGCAGGCTAGCCAGCGTGTTGACAGCCGTTGTTAAAGAAGGGCCCTCTGGAGCCCGCCTGCTGGTGGCTGCCATGGCGCGAGTTGTGTCTGATCTGAAGCAGGTGTGTTTCGTATGTGTGTGTGTGTCTGTGTGAGTGCCTGTGTGTGTGAGCCTATTAGTGTGTGTGTGTGTGAGCCTGTGTGTATTTATGTAAGTCTGTGTGTATTTATGTGAGTCTGTGTGTGTGAGTGTGAGCCTGTGTGTGTTATGATCTGTCTCACGGAACTTGAGTATCTGCTAAACCCATTACTGCTGGCAGCAAATAGCATTGTGTGTACCGTACAGACTTGGGTTCAGTCCGCAAACCCAAAAAGATATTCTAGTTTCACACTCCCGCATCAACCCCGCACCCTGGAACTATTTAAATTACACCAACCCCGCACAGGGATTTTTGCCTGACAGGCTCCAAAATACGCCCAAAACCCCCGTTTTTCAATCCCGCACCCCCAAAATAAATAGATGTTTTTCGTGCGCACAGTCACCCCGCCGGGCAAAAATCGATATTTTTGCGCGGTGATATAAAGTCTGTACGGTATGTCCACAATGATTCGTACATCGCACGTTCGTGTGTATAAAGCTAATGTTTGCTTGACCGCATTAGAGGCCACCCAATGCAGCAATTTGTCAAGAGATGGATGCGTCCACATGCAAACAAAAAAGCATGGACCGCAAACTAACCTGCCATTTTACAGAGGCAGAGTTTTTCAGGCTTGGTACGCTTTGTCCTCACACATATACACACCCAATGCACACACACACGCACACACGATACACGTACAAATAGCACACACAGCAAACTCAATACGCATCACACACACACCCGCACACACACAAACAATTCGCACTCGCACACACGCACACAATACGCACACGTACACAGCACACAATACACACACGTACACACACGTACACACAATACACATAGGAATTGCCGCACTTGCAGCAACCACAATATGCAATTCATGTACACATACAAATTGCAGCACAATTCGCATAAAGTGGTAGCACACACAGCAAACAGAAGCAGGGCCTCCCAGCATGCAAGCTCGCATGGAAGTCATCATGGCAGAATCCCAAAACATCCCCATCTGCTTTTGCAGCACGCACACACACACATTGTACACACATATATAGATATATATTTACCCTAGGGCTTTTCTGCATGCACCTACACACATCGTACACACACACATATACGTTGCTGCACATACCCATCTACTTCTGCTGCACGTACCCACACACATCGCACACGCACACACATATATATACCCATCTGCTTTTCTGCATGCACCTACACACATCGTACACACACACATACACACATACACACATACACAAACATACACGTTGCTGCACATACACCCATCTGCGTTTCTGCACGCACCCACACACATCGTACACACACAGGTACACATACAAACGCACAAACGCAAGAAGGGCATCTCTGGCTTGCAAGCCTTTGTGGAACTCATAGAGACAACACACCACTCATGCGCCATCTAACGTTGCTGCACGTACCTACACACATCATATACACGCTTACACACATACACACACATGTGCACACTTAAACACATACACACACACATTTACACACATATGCACACACAAACACCACTCACATACATATGCACACTTTAACACATACACACACTTACACACATATGCACACACAAAGACCACTTACAAACATATGCACATTTAACACACACACACACACTTACACACATATGCACACACAAACACATTTCCACATTTCCACGCATATGCAAGCAGGGCATTTCTGGCTTGCAAGCTCGCATGGAGGTTGTCATGGCGGCACACTATGTCACATTGCTGTGGCTGCTTCAATCTGGAAAGCACATGAAGGGAGATGGGTAAGTGCATGTGGATGCATGTACGTGCTTGTGTGTGTGTACGTGTTGGTGTGTATGCATGCTTAATGTGTGTGTGCCATGCATATTTGCATGACATTCATGCGTATGCATGTACCTGTTGGTGTATTTCTGTGCACGTACGTGTACGTGTTTGTGTGTGTGCATGCTTTTATGTGTGTGTGTTTGCATCAGATGCACGTGGGTGCATGTACACGCTTGCGTGTGTGTATCGACTTTACACATGCACGCAAACGCACACACACACATATATACACATGCGCGGGAGTACACGAGTACGCACACATCCACCCATGCACACACACATATATATACACATGCGCGTGAATACACGCGTACTCACACATACACCCATGCACACACGCGCGCACACACACGCACAAATCACAAATGCATGCAGATCTACACCTATGCATACAAACACACTTGACCCCCTCAAACACACACACGACCCTCACACACACTCACACACGCACACACACACGCACACACACACACACACGCACACACACACACACACACACATACACACACACACACACACACACACGACCCCCCTCCCCCCCCCCCCCTGCACACACACACACACACACAAATACACATGCGCGTGCAGCCAAGCTGCCATCCAGGAGCTGTCTGACCAAATACTGCAGAGCTTGACGCAACCGTTGGGTCCTGAAGACACCCACCACCACTTGAGGAGCAGCAGGTCAAGTGGGGGTACCGAGCAGCACCGCCAAAGTGCCTCCGTGCCCTCCTCTGTACAGGTACGTGTGCGTGTGTGTTGATATGTGAGTGCGTGTGCGTTTGATCATCTGTGTGTGTATTAATATGTGAGTGTGTGTGTACGTCTCTGTGCGTGTTGATATGTGAGTGTGTGCGTTTGAACATCTGTGTGTGTATTAATATGTGAGTGTGTGTGTACGTCTGTGTGCGTGTTGATATGTGAGTGCGTGTTTACGTCTGTGTGCGTGTTGATATGTAAGGGTGTGTGTGTACGTCTGTGTGCGTGTTGATATGTGAGTGCGTGTTTACGTCTGTGTGCGTGTTGATATGTGAGTGCGTTTGAACATCTGTGAGTGTATTAATATGTGAGTGCGTGTGTACGTCTCTGCACGTGTTGATATGTGAGTGTGTGTATGTCTGTGTGCGTGTTGATATGTGTGCGTGTGTACGTCTGTGTGCGTGTTGATATGTGAGTGCGTGTGTACGTCTGTGTGCGTGTTGATATGCGAATGCGTGTATACGTCTTTGTGCGTGTTGATATGTGAGTGCGTTTGTATAAGTCTGTGTGCGTGTTGATATGTGAGTGCGTGTTTACGTTTTTGTGCGTGTTGATTGTGAGTGCGTCTGTGTGCGTGTTGATATGCTAATGCGTGTGTACGTCTGTGTGCGTGTTGATATGTGAGTGCATGTGTACGTCTGTGTGCGTGTTGATATGTGAGTGCGTGTGTATGTCTGTGTGCGTGTTGATATGTGTGCGTTTGTACGTCTGTGTGCGTGTTGATATGTGAGTGCGTGTGTATGTCTCTGTGTGTGTTGATATGTGAGTGCGTGTGTACGTCTGTGTGCGTGTTGATATGTGAGTGTGTGTGTACGTCTGTGTGCGTGTTGATATGTGAGTGCGTGTTTACGTCTGTGTGCGTGTTGATATGTGAGTGTGTGTTTACGCCTGTGTGCGTGTTGATATGTGAGTGCGTGTTTACGTCTGTGTGCGTGTTGATATGTGAGTGCGTGTTTACGTCTGTGTATGTGTTGATATGCGAATGCGTGTTTGCGTCTTTGTACGTGTTGATATGTGAATGTGTGTGCATGTGCTTTCTAGCCTGACACGTGTATGCTGAGGTTGATCGCTAGGTACACCGTTTGGACTGCACACACGCACACACGCACACACACACAAACACAACACACGCACACACACTCTCTCGACACACACTCACAACACACGCACACACACACACACACACACTCACCACACCCAATGCTGTGCTTTTCTCACAGCGGCAAAGCTATGATGAGCTTCCAGGCGCGGGAGAGCCCTCCCTGAAGCCAATCCGCTCACACAAGCTGCCAGGTGTGTGTGCGCGTGCGTGTGTGTGTGTGTCTTTTTTTTGCTCATGTGTACCTGTTTATACGGGAATACTTGCATGCACGCGTGTGCGTGAATGTGTGTGTATGTGTGTGTGTGTCTATTTTGTGCTTAGGTGTACCTGTGTGTGCGTGCATGTGTGTGTCCGTACATGTGTGTGTGTGTGTGTTGTTAGCCAGGTTATACTTGCACATAACCGAACGTACACGTTTCCGCGTATTCAGCTTTGGTCTCCCCTGCAAACCATCACCACTAAGATAATAAACCACTAAGATAAACCACTAAGATAGTAAACCACTAAGATAAACCACTTAGATAGTAAGATATGCTCCCTGGCCCGGTGGCGCCTGCTCAAAATTTGTAAGTTATTAACTAGTATTGTGTGAGTGTGTGTGCGGCTGCACATGTGTAGGGTTGGCCAGAACCGTGTATATACACCGTATTTGACCGTATATATGGTGATATGCCTGCCAAAATTACCGCACACACAGCGTATATATATGGTTATGGCCAACCCTACACATGTTTGTGCATCTCCTGTGCTGTGCCAGAGGCTCAGTGGTTGTGGCTTGGTGTAGCTTGGTTTGGCTTATTGGTGTGGCTTATTGGTGTGGCTTATTGGTGTAGCTTATTGGTGTGGCTTATTGGTGTAGCTTATTGGTGTTGCTTGGTGTGGCTTGGTGTAGCTTATTGGTGTGGCTTGGTGTAGCTATCCTGCTTTGCAGCTTGGTGTATAGCTTTCCTGCCTTGCTTCAGTTGCGTGCAGTGTGAATCGTCCCAGCCTGTCTTGGCATTGCAAGGTCTTGTGAGACCTGCGCATTGTTGCGGTGGCAAAAATGAAACTCAGTCGCACAGCCTTGGTTACAAAAGTATGCTCATTGTTGCGGTGGCAAAAATGAAACTCAGCCGCATAGCTTTGGTTGTAAAAGTATGCTCATTGTTGCGGTGGCAAAAATAGAATTCAGTCGCACAGCTTTGGTTGTAAAAATATGCTCATTGTTGCGGTGGCAAAAATGGAATTCAATTGCACAGCTTTGGTTGTGAAAGTATGCTCATTGTTTGGGTCGTGAACCTTGAGTTTGGTCCTTGCCTGTCTCTACAATATGAAATCCAAGACCGGCGTGAGGGTCTCAGGCAGGCAGGGACTTACAACACACACATACACGCACACATACACACTCCCACTCGACACACAGAAACATACACACACGTACCCACATGCAGAGTCACGCATGCACGCATGCGCACAGTTCACGATCCACACACACACTTGCTTACATGCAAAGTCACGCATACACGCATGCACACAGCTCACAATCCACAACGCGTACGCAACGCACAACGCACAGCACACACACACACACACATTTGCTTACATGCAGAGTCACGCGTGCACGCATGCACACAGCTCACGATCCACAACACGTACGCAACACACAACACACAGCATACACACACACACCTACACACAAACGCACACAAATACACACGTGCTTACATGAATGGCACGCACGCACACACATACCCGTGACCCGCAACACCTGCACATTGCACAACGTACACACACACACACACATACACACACGCACACACACACACACAACACACGCACACACAACACACACACTTGCTCACCCACATGCAGTGATGCAATCTTTCGATGTGGAAAACAGTAGCTCGGTAGGAGACGGGTCAAGCACGCCCCAGCTCTGCTCCCACTATGTGCACTGCCACATCGCACGTGCCATCCTGACTTCACAGGTGAGCTGTCACGTGCGCCTGTGTGCTCTCTTATGTTTTACCCGTAACGAGGTCAAGCACATGAACGCATAAACGCATAACATAAGGTACAGACACACACAGAACAAGGCAAAACACACAAACGCGTAAATTAAGGTCAAAGCTCGCCACAGTTCCGCCTCATCACATTCACTGCCACGTCGCACGTGCCGTCCCGGCCTTACAGGTGAGCTCCTACCACCTGCGCCTGTGTGCTCTCGTATGTTTTACCCGTAACACAGTGAAACGCATGAACACATGAACACATAAAATAAGATACACACACAGAACAAGGTGAAACATATCAACGCATGGACACACAAAATAAGGTATGCACACACACATACACACACACACATTGAAGGTTTGGCCTGTGGGTGTGAGACCAGGGCGGCATGAGTAGGGTTGTTCAGAACCATATGTATACGGTGTATGTACGGTGTTTTTGGCAGGGAATTCACCAAATATACGGTCATGTACGGTGTTTTTAGACGGTTCTGGTCCAGCCTAGGCACGTGCAAGTGTGTTTGTGTGCACTGTTTCCATTGGCACACAGGCCAGTTCTGTGCCAGAGGTGCTGCGCGCAACTCCACCCAATTCGCTTGTCTCTCTCCTCCAGCACTGTGTGTGTGTGTTACCCACACAAACCCAGAACACGCATCAAAACAACACACACAACAACCCTTGCGCACGCACTGTTTCAATTGGCACACAGGCCAGTTCTGTGCCAAAGGTGCTGCGCGCAACTCCACCCGATTCGCTTGTCTCTCTCCTCCAGCACTGTGTGTGTGTGTTACCCACACAAACCCAGAACACGCATCACAACAACACACACAACTCCACTTTTGCCGCGCTCTTCATTCATTGGCATACAGGCCGGTTTTGTGCCAGAGGTGTTGCGCGCAACTCCACCTGAGTTGCTGGTCTCTCTCCTCCAGCACTGTGTGCACCAGCACGTGGGCGGGAGTGGGCTCTCGCGGGGCTTTTTGGGGGGAACCACTCCGCCTGGGGGATATTCCAGTGACAAAGATCAGTACGTTGCAGATGGGCTTCAAGGTGGGTGTACGTATTTGTGTGTGTTGGTGCAGATGTGCATGCCTGTGTTTTTCTGTACGTAATGTGCTCATGTGTGTGTGCGTGTGTGTGTGTGTGCGTGTGTGTGTGTGCGTGTATGCCTGTGTGTGTGCGCGCGCACGCGTGCACTTACGTAATTTGTGGGTTAGCAGCGTGCTGGTGTGATACTCTTTGGTGGGCATTTCCCTAATGGGGGTACCAATGCTGGAAGTTTGTTTGAGGCATTCTCCTGAAAATCCTGTTGCTGCTGTCACGTACAATGACCATTACTTGTGTCACATACAATGACCATTACAATGACCATTACAATGACCATTACTGTGTCTCACATACAATGACCATTACAATGACCATTACTTGTAAACAGACACACACACACTTGCGCGCACACACACAAGCACACGCGCACGCACGCACACACACACACACGCACACACACACACAAACATACACACATACACACACACATACAAACACGTGTATGCACACACACACACACTCACACACACACACACACACAAACAAACTCCCACACTCATATACGCACATACACTCACACATCCACTCACACACATTCAAACAGTCACACACTAAAATGCACACACATGCACAAACACACACATGTGCACACACACACAGGCACACACGCAAACACACACACACGCACACACGCACACACAAACACACACAAACAAACACAAACACACACAAACACACACACAAACACACACACAATACACACACGCAGTTCAAGTCCAATCCACTCCTCCGCCGACCTGGGGAGACGTGGCTATGGACCGTAGGCTTGCACTGTTGCTGTCACTCATGGCCTGCTGTGGCCTAGACCCTGACGCCTTTGCTAGGTGAGTGTGTGTGTGTATCTGGGAGAGTGTGTGTGTACCTGGTTGAGTGTATCTAAGTGTGTGTGTACCTGGGCAAGTGTGTGTGTGTACCTGGGTGAGTGTGTGTGTGTATATCTGGGTGAGTGTGTGTGTTCCTGGGTGAGTGTGTGTGTGTACCTGGGTGAGTGTGTGTATCTGGGTGAATGTGTGTATGTACCTGGGTGAGTGTGTGTGTATCTGGGTAAGTATGTGTATCTGGGTGAGTGTGTGTGTACCTGGGTTAGTGTGTGTGTGTACCTGGGTGAGTGTGTGTATCTGGGTGAGTGTGTGTACCTGGGTGAGTGTGTGTGTACCTGGGTTAGTGTGTGTACCTGGGTGAGTTTGTGTACCTGGGCGAGTTTGTGTGTAACTAGGTGAGTGTGTGTACCTGGGCGAGTGTGTGTATCTGGGTGAGAATGTGTATCTGATTCCTGTACGTGTACGTCCAGTGTGTGTGCGTGCGTGTGTGTGTGCGTGCGTGTGTGTGTGCGTGTGTGTGTGTCATGGTAGTGTGACCAGGGCTGACCAGTACCGTGTAGATATATGCATGCAGCCATGTATATTGTGTTATAGTGTGACTTTGCTCCCAATTCGACTGTGTGCTGACCTCGGTGCTCCTTCCAGGCATTTGGTGCTCCTTCCATTGTGCCTCCTTCTTTGGGTGCTCGAATCACAGTTCCCCTTTCCAGACATCGTGCCTCCTCACTTTGTGCTCTTACGTTTTTTGTGTTCACTGATCTCAGCTTCCCTTTTCAGAAGTCATTCCACTTCGTGCGCCCACATCCCTTTCGTGCTTCTCAATTACGTTAACTCCCGTCCTCTTTGCGTGACCTAATTCCTGTGTTCCCAGTGTTCCCAGTGTCCCCAGTGTTCCAGTGCTCCCTTCTGGATATGTGCTTCCTCCTCTCTGCTCTCTCTCTCTCTCTCTCTCTCTCTCTCTCTCTCTCTCTCTCTATCTCTATCTATCTATCTATCTCTCTCTCTCTCTCTCTCTCTCTCTCTCTCTCTCTCTCTCTCTCTCTCTCTCTCTCTCTCTCTCTCTCTCTCTCACTCTCTCTCT
>Ga0307974_1003417_pt1 | contig 11416 bp, 13 predicted proteins | sample OrgLakmetagen784_FD_201812 | JGI IMG/M metagenome (GOLD analysis project Ga0307974, IMG submission 201812) | Saline water microbial communities from Organic Lake, Antarctica - #784 | ecosystem: Environmental > Aquatic > Non-marine Saline and Alkaline > Saline | place: Antarctica: Organic Lake... | reverse complement strand
CACACTCACATACAAATCGACACATGCACACACAGTGTGCCATGGGCAAGCAAGCCATGGGCAACATTGCCTACAACCAGCTGAACCGTATGGACACGCTGCTGTACTTGCTGTGCTACCCACAACGCCCGCTGCTCACCACAAAAACCATCGAGCTCATCAATTACGACAAGCTGGGTGCCGGCCAGAACGCAACTGTTGCAGTCATGAGTTACAGCGGGTGAGGCGTTGTGGGGTATATGTGGGCACGTGTGTGTGTGTGTGCAATCTGTGCCTGTCTTTATATTTTCTGTGCCTATGCAACTGTAGCAGTCATGAGTTACAGCGGGTGAGGTGCTGTGGGGTATATGTGGGCACATGTGTGTGTGCAATTTGTGCATGTCTTTATATTTTCTGTGCCTATGCAACTGTTGCAGTCATGAGTTACAGCGGGTCAGGTGTTGTGGGGTATATGTGGGCACGTGTGTGTGCAATTTGTGCATGTCTTTATATTTTCTGTGCCTATGTGTGAGTGAGTGAGTGAATCTCCAGGATGATAACACGATAGTGATCTGTGCTCAGTATTTTTGCGTGTACGTGCCATTGTGTGTGTGCATGTGTGTGTGCGCAAGTGCAACATGGCTCATAAATCTCAATTACCTATGTGCACTTGCGAGCACAAGCTCTTGTACACAATTTTAGCATCATGCCATTTGTTCTTCACACCTTGTCATGTGCACTGGCAAGCACTAGCCCTTGCCAGAGGCAGGTTGAACAGATTCAGCTTGCCATTTCTGGCCCTAGCCATTTGCCTCTGTCTTCCCTCAGAGTCATAAGCGACATATCATATGGACTTCTTGTTACCCTTTGTTACGTTGATGGCCCCAGTGACTGATTCGTTACTGTTCCTGTTACGTTGGCTTTGTTACCCTTTGTTACGTTTGTGCCCCAGTGACTCCTTTGTTACGTTGATGGCCCCAGTGACTCCTTTGTTACGTTGATGGCCCCAGTGACTGCTTTGCTACATTGATGGCCCCAGTGACTCACTGCCTCTTCTTCATTTTCATCTGCTTTCGTTATTTAGGCAGCGTTGTGTGCAACCTGCGCGTAGCCATTGCTGAAGTGCATGACATCGTAGGGCGTGACGAAGCCTGTATTCATAATAAATGTATTCATAATTGATACACACATTACATATGAACAGTGCAAACCAGTGCTAGGGTGCATGATGAGGTAGGTATAATTAGGAATGTTTGCACACACACACACACTTACACACTCACATGCAAACACACATGCAGGTACGACATTGAAGATGCCATCGTGATGAACAAGGCCTCACTGGATCGTGGGTTCGGGCGCTGCATTGTTCTGAAAAAGTGAGTCCCTGCTGTCTAAACCCTATGCTGCAAGAGCTTACACACAGGGCACATAAGCAGGCACTTTGCAAAGATCTCTAGACGAAACTGCCGGCTTCCCTAATTTAAGGCAACAGGGAATCTTCAGCTCTGTATACAGCTGCATCCAGTAGGCGATACACAAGCACTCTCACACAGGTGCAAACACACGTGCAAACACACACGCGCATGTACACGCATTTACGCACACACACGCACGCATGCACACACAAATGCACACACACACACGCACACCACTCGCTCACACGCAGGTACGGTGCCACCCTGCGCAAGTACGCGAATAGGACCACAGACCGAATCGTCACTCCCTTGCCAGCTCCAGGTAGGCCCTGTGGGTCTGGGACAAGCAGAAGTTTGTGCCTGGCAACATTATGGAATGTGTCCAAAGCGTGTCGACATTGCCTGGCAACATTATCAATCAAATGTATAGCGCATGTCAACATTTCCTGGCGAAAACGTCATTGCCCAATTCTGCAGATTTTCTGGGCCTACTCTCAAAGTCTCAGTGTGACCCTCGCTAGTGTAAGCGCTAGCTGCGAGGTTTTTCTTAGCACACGCTCATCGTCATCAGCATACACTTTCACCTTGCTGTAACTTCTGATGACGTCTGCTGCTGCTGCTGTGTGTGTGTGTGTGTGCGTGTGCGTGTGTGTGTCGTCGGTAGCACCAGCGCTCAGCACATTGCCCGCCAGTCACCAAGCCAAAAATGTCGTTGCACGCACATCATGTGCGTCTAGCAGACAGTTTTGGGGGTGTTCAAACTCACATCTAGCTGCTTTTGTGCCAAATCCAGGAGCACATAATATCTGCTTCAATCTTACGCTTACACTCACGCGCAGCATCTCTACCGCACATCACAGCCCGAGCACATAATTTCTGCTTCAATTTTATGCCCTCACTCACGTGCGGTGTTTTTTACGCAAACCACACCTCAAGCACAAGCTTCTGCTGCAATCTTACGCTTTCACTCGTTTGCAGCATCTCCAACACGCACAGAACACCTCGAACACATAAGTCTTGCTTTTATTTAAAGGTCTCACTCACACGCAGTGTCTTTAACGCACATCGCACCTTAAGCACGGCATCAGCCTCTGTGCGCACGTTGAGTGCTTGGCCCTGCTTGGCCAAGGCATTTCCAAATCACACACTCACGTGCACATTTATACACACGTATCGGTAGGTAACACACAAGTCACCAACCCACATGCATACACACTCACATGCACACACACACTTACAACTTGCAAACTTACCTACACATACAAACACTCACGCTCACAGGCCAGAAAACACTGCCCACCAAGTACCGATTGTTAGATAGAGACGGTCTCGCTGCGGTGGGGGACTACATAGCACCTGGAGACGTGTACATTAACCTGCAACGGCCGACAAACACGTGAGTGTGTTTTGACGTGCGATGGCTAAACAATACATGAGGAGTGCATCTGTCTGTCTGCAACGACCGACAAATATGTGAGTGTGTTTTGGCGTGTGGTGGCTAAACAATACATGAGGAGTGCATCTATCTGTCTGCTATGACAGGATAGTGCTGTTGGCAGCTATGGGCTGCAGCCGAAAAGGTGTGTAGGTACATCAACCTATACATGCGTTGAGAGGATGAACTTGAATCTGTCTGCACCTCCAGTGCGCAATTCCTATTTCATGCCCCCCTCAGACTCCGCACGCGCATGTTAAAAAGGCTTGTATACAAAATATGCAATTTGTTTAGCAATTTAACGCGTACTGGGCTTACATGCACACCCCCCCCCCCCCCCCACACACACACACACACACAAACACTCATGTGCACACAAACAAACACAAAAAAACACACAACACACAAACAAGAAAACACACACATGCGCAGACGGGACCCCGTCCAGAGCACCAACCTTCCTGACAGCTGCTACCGGCCTTCTCCCATGAGTTGGAAGCACACGCCTGCAATGGCCGGAGAGAAGTGCATTGTGGATAAGGTGCAACTCACATGTAAGTGTGTGTTGGTTGTTGATGATTGATGAGTGTGCGACTGTTGATGTTGTTGAGTGTGACACCGTTGTTGTTGCGGGTAAGGTGCAGCTCACATGTCAGTGTGACACTGTTATCGAATGTGAGGTGGTTTGTGCATGTCGGTCTGCATATATGTGTGTGTGTGGTTTGTGCATGTCAGTCTGCATATATGTGTGTGCGTGTGTGTTTGTGTGTGTGTTTGTGTGTGTTTGTGTTTGTGTGTGTATGTTTGTGTGTCCGTGCATGTGTGTGTGCGTGTGTGCGTGTGTGCGTGTGTGCGTGTGTGCGTGTGTGTGTGTGCGTGTGTGTGTGTGCGTGTGTGTGTGCGTGTGTGCGTGTGTGCTTGTGTGTGTGATTAGGGGGATTTACTGGGTACGCCATGACTGATAAATGCAGTGCCACTGTGTGGAGGGAACGAGCAGCACAGGCGTTCATTGAGGGTTTTAAGTGTTCGCAGCGAGCCCATCTTCCGCCCTGCTCATTGCCTTTGCCCCTTGCAGCCAACGATGACAGCCACTACAATATCAAGCTCATCATTAGGCACACGCGGCGGCCAGAGCTGGGGGACAAGTTCAGTAGTAGACACGGGCAGAAGGGTGTGGTGGGCAACATAGTGCGCCAGGTAGGGTGTGCACGTGCGGCTGTGAGAGTGGGGATGAAAGGGCATTTATGTAGTCCTAGGTTCCTGTGCGTCTGTCTAGGTGGCTTGTAGATTTTGTGAGCGCGAGTGCTGCACAGGAGCGTGATCTGGCTGGTGTCAGTTTTGCCTCAGCCTCGTGAGAGGAGGAAAGAGTCAGCTTCAGCTTGTGTGAACTTTTTTTTGTAGCAAGGGATAGGCGAAAATGCAATACACGCACAGGGATAAATTGCACACACAAAGATAGGCTGTGATACACACACAGGCGTAGGCTGTAATGTAGGCTGTATGTAGGGATACACACACAAGGGATGGGCTGTGATACACACACAAGGGATGGGCTGTGATACACTCTCAAGGGATAGGTTGTGATACACACACAAGGAATAGGCCGTGATACACACACAAGGGATGGGATGTAATACACACACAAGGGATAGGCTGTGATACACACACAAGGGATGGGCTGTGATACACTCTCAAAGGATATAGCCTCGAGCTTGCATGCTCAGGTTGCAGAGGCTCCACTAAAAATGAAAGTGCATTATCATACCGAGCACACATCAGCTGTTGCCTCCTTACCAAAGGCAACCACCTAATGCATGTCCAATGTCGCCCTCATCATCCACAATTCACTTCTACTCTCAAAGCAGTTCTGCTCTCAAAGTCATTAATCATTCAATATTCCATTCAATTTCTAAAAAGACTAATCCACAAGGAAATGCTGCCTCTGATTCACAGTTCTAGCACTAATGAACGTCGCACACGCGTAGGGATGTGGCCAGAACCGTATATCTGCACCATTCGTGATCGTATGTACAGTGATTTTCTTGCTAAGAATGTATACAGTGTAAACTGTATATACCTACACGGTACACTGTACACTGTACATACCTACACTGTACACTGTGCACTGCACACTGTACACTGTACCTACACTGTACACTGTACACTGTTCACTGTACCTACACTGTACACTGTGCACTGTACACTGTACCTACACTGTACACTGTATATACCTATAAATGTATGGTCCTGGCCAACCCTACACACGCGGCTTGCGCAGTGTCTTCCACTAGACCTACACCTGTGTACGACATGGTCCATGCAGGAGGATTTCCCTTTCAGCGAACGTGGTGTGTGCCCAGATCTAATCATGAATCCCCACGGATTCCCTTCACGAATGACGGTGAGGACAAGCTATGATCGCACTGCATATTGGGTGCCCAAAAAAGTGCAGCCATCCCCCAGAAATATGTATTTTACAGCAACCGCCTCCTCCTCTTGGACTTCTTTCCACAGTTATCTTGGACTTATTTCCACAATTTTCTTGGACTTCTTTCCACAGTTCTCTTAGACTTCTTTCCACAGTTCCTAAGAGCTAGGGAGAGTTAGGTTCATGCATTCAGCCAAAAAACTGTCGTTGCAGGTCGACCTCGATGCTTCATGCCCTGGAAACCACTGAAGTAATGCTAGGAAATTAGAATAATCTGCAGCTTCGCCTCAAGTGCCAGTAAGAAGGGCAGGTGTGAGGCACAATCGTGCACAGGCAAACGGCCACACACACAAGCACATGCACACACGGAACTACACACAATACACACACACAATACACACACACAATAAACACACACACACATACACATGGCGCTTGGCACAGGTGGGTAAGATGATTGAGCTGCTGGGCTCTAAGGCGTCTGTAAGCACCGGCAAAAAGGTGTATGGCACCGCTTTTGGAGAGCCCTCCAACCTTGCTCACCGCGTGGAGGACATCAGTGAGATGCTGGTGGACCAGGGCTTCTCCTACAGTGGCAAAGACTTTCTGACCTCGGGCATCACAGGTGTGTGTGTTTCTTTGCTTGCGTGCGTGCATGTGTGCATGTATACTGGTTTGAATCATGCACAGGGCAAGTCAGAGGTTTGCTACAGCAGCAAGCACACTCGCAACGGCCTGTGAGCATTGTGATATCACTTTCTTTGTGCTGTATATGTCTGCAACCCTCCTTGAGACGATCTTTTGATACATCCTCAATGAGTGCTTCCATGTTTCCATGAACCATTTCCTAATCTGCCTGACATGAAAATTCATTCCCATCACTCAGGCAGCAAATTTATTTCACACCCCACTGCAGAATTCACCCTTTTTCAAGAGTGTAAAGGTTTGAACAACAGCCATGTATATGCAGTGTATATGGTGAATGTAATTCAATATGTGAAGAGGTCCCTGCCAAGTATATTTCACATATCCTTACAGCCCATTGCAGTGCTTACCAGCTAATTGTGTAGGATTGGCCAGACGCGTGCAAACATGTTGTACGTGGCTGAGTTTCTGAAACCTACCCTGTCAAAAGCTCTGTGTTTCAAGTACACCGTATACGTTGTATGCATGAGTCCTACAAATATGTGTCATTCAATCTTCAGGCACCCTCCCCCCATGCTGCATGCATCCCGCCCATGGCAGCAGCCACAATTAAGCTGCTCCTCAACCTTATCCCCTGAAGGCCCTGACACTGCTCACCCACATCACCCTCTTCCTCCTCTCTCTAAATGCCACGCCTCTGACCCGTCATAAACATAATCCTCTTCTCCTCTCTAAATGCCATGCCTCAACTCGCTATTCACAGGAGAACCCCTGGAGGCTTACATCTTCATGGGGCCTGTGTACTACCAGAAGCTGAAGCACATGGTGCTTGACAAGATGCACGCACGTGCACGGGGCCCACGTGTGGTGCTCACACGGCAGCCCACAGAGGTAAAGGGATGGCCTTGGGAGTGGGTTGTGTGAGTGTGTGTGTGTTTGTGTGTGTGTGCGTTTGTATGCGTGCATGTGTGTGTGTGTATGTGTGTGTGTGTGTGTGCGTTTGCATGCGTGCATGTGTGTGTGCTGTTTGGGCGTAGTGCTCACACATAGGTTTGGCCAGAATCATATGTATACACTGTATCTGCCCGAATACTTGGTGATGTTCTGCCAAAAATACCTTATATATACACATATACACCATATGTATATGGTTTTGGCCAACCCTACTCACACAGCAGCCTGCAGGGACAAGAGGACGGCCTTTGGTGTTGTGTTTATGTGTGTGTGTGTGTGCGTGTGTGTGTGTCCTTTTTGGATGCAGTGCTCACAAAACCACATGGTTGAAAGATGCTCATAGCAAAAGGTTTGCGGCTCACAGATGTGGGGTTGTCCCTAAAATGAGAACACTGTTTGTAAAAGCTAGCTCTTTGAGTGGTGCTTACCAGCATTCCATACTAAAGTGGCATTGTATTAAGCATGGCAGCGTTGGTGAACTTTTGGTCAGGGTGCTCTCGCCATTAATGCATCTGAAGGTCAGCACTGTTGTTCTAGGTCCAAGTTGACATACCAATTGCTACTCACTTTTGCTGTTCATTATGCAATTTTGCAAGTAGGTTTTGCAAGTAGGTATTTGCCCAGCACAGGATTTCTCTTTTGCACACACATGCAAGCGTGCACAAATGCACACATGCACACAAAACACATGAACGCACGCACACTCACACTCACACTCACAATCACACACGCTCACACACACGCTCACACACACGCTCACATAATTACTCTCACGCATACAAACACAGGGGCGGTCTAGAGACGGTGGCCTGCGCTTGGGAGAGATGGAGCGTGACTGCCTCATTGCATACGGTGCCTCTATGCTGCTCTTGGAGCGCCTCATGATTTCCTCTGACCAGTTTGAGGTGGGCGGCATGCCATGTTGTCTTACGTCACTAACTTATTCCGCCACTTTAGTTGTATACCACGCTAGTACGTCACTTCACTTATTCCGTCTAGTTGTTACGTCACCCTAGCTGCACGACTAGTGCATGCCACAGCACATTTTAGTGGAGGTCAGCCGCACAGGACTTAGGAGGAAAATCGCAAAAAAGCAGGAAGCTGATAGACAGACGTATCATGTTCAAAAGAACAAGTACTCACAGGCAACAAATTACAAGCGCACACACAAAGGCACACGCACGTGCCTCACCACTTTTGTGCAGGTCCATGTGGACATGGCCAGTGGGCTCATGGGCTACTGGGACGCTCACCGCAACTGCGCACTCAGCCCCATTACTCACTCTTCAGACGACATGGCCACCATCAAGATCCCGTACGCGTGCAAGCTGCTATTCCAGGAGCTGCAGTCCATGAACATCATCCCTAGGCTAAAGCTGGCTGATTTGTGAGAAAGGCTACTATCATCCCTGCTGCTACTGCTGATGCGATTAGTAGGTGGCGGTGGAGATCTTGCCTGCCTTGTGCTCTTTTATTTTCACCACCTGCGCAGGGGGACAACGATGCTTGATATTCCATGTTTCAGACCAAATCAAGGGGCTGTCACTGCTGCTGGTTTGCTAGCAGTGGGTTGCTGTCACTGCTGCTGGTTTGCTAGCAGTGGGTTGCTGTCACTGCTGCTGGTTTGCTAGCAGTGGTTGCTGTCGCTGCTGCTGGTTTGCTAGCAGTGGGTTGCTGTCACTGCTGCTGGTTTGCTAGCAGTGGGTTGCTGTCACTGCTGCTGGTTATCTAGCAGTGGGTTGCTGTCACTGCTGCTGGTTATCTAGCAGTGGGTTGCTGTCACTGCTGCTGGTTTGCTAGCAGTGGGTTGCTGCTCGGTTCGCTAGTACCCATTCCTGCTTCAACTTGTTGTGCACGGGTCACGCACATTGTACAAAAACAAGGGTACAAATGGATGCTTGCCATGTAACCGTTTGGAAAAGTGTTGTAATCTGTTTACTTGCAGGAAACAGCAACTAGGAAAAACAATGTTAGATCAAGGAAATGAGTGTGACCTTTAGCTAGACTAGAGCAACAGTCGTGAATTCGCTCCGATGATCTGTGTGTGCCACAGATTTAGGTTGCAGGTGTGCACAACAGAGTTACAAAATAGGTTTTTAGTTTGATGCGCCTAGTTGCTAGTCAATAGTTGATGGTCAAGTACTTACTATAAGCACTGGAGTAGTAGGGACCCTACACTGATGTGAGAATCAGCCTTTTGTGAGATTACAGATTGCAGTTACAGTCGTAGTTCATAATTTGATGCTTATGCCAGCACGATTTTACCATGACTATCTTATTCACATGTTTCTTCTTTTTCTTTGCCAGCACTATCCTGCTAAGTCCTGTTAGGGACAGGACGCAAGGAAGGGCAACTTGGTTTATCTGACTGCCGCTTTCGCAGGCACCGCTGTCCTTTTTTTAGCATCACGGCTTTTGTAACAAAGGTGTGACTGACAGATTTGTAATAGTCGCTTTGTTGCCTTTAGGCCTTTTTCCTGCGTGACGGCCGCTATTTGCGTCCGGGTGACACTGTTTGCGTGCCTGAGCAACTTGAAGATAGCACCCACCATTTTGACAGGAATGCGGGGCCCAACCCCCCCAGATTCAAGTAGGCAGTATAGTAAACATTTAGAACAAAGTAAGCAGTAGAAAGAAAACCAGCAGAAGGAAGAAGAGCCAGCTGAGTTTTCAAGTTTTACAAGGCAAAAAAAGCCTTCAGCCAAGAAGTGCGACTGCCCTCATAGTTCATTGAGAAAAAAATAAAGCTTGCTATTGTTCTGGCTTAAGAAAGTAAACACATCGTAAGCTCCTGTTGAGGGAAACAGAGGTGCATATTCCCAGCGGAGAGAAATCAGCCACGTGGGGATAGGCGCAGTGGAAAAGGACATGCTGCTCATCTTGGATGAGCATCTCATCAGCATCACACAGGTCACAGGTGGGGGAATTACTTTGATTCCATGTAGCTGTCTCAAAACGTAGGGTGTGGACACAAAGTCTGAAACGAGCTGTACTGCTAATGACATCACGAGGCAGGTTGAGAAACATGTATTTGGGAATGAAGGATACAAGGCGAATGAGTGACCGAAGCCCTATTGGTAGGAAGAGCACACCATTGGCAATAAGTAGAGCGTTTGCTATTGTGTTCTTTCGGATGAGTTTCAGAATGAGGTGTCCAGTACTCCAAGTGTCTCTCCCTGAGGTCTACGACAAAACGGCTGAGATCAATGGGTTCACAGTTTTGCAGCTTTTGTTTGAAGATATATGATTGTGTCAGACCATCCATGGCAGAAAGAATACGGGCTGACCAGCAATCATTGGATCGTGTACTCACCTGCATGTTAGCATGTAAGACCTTTTCCATTGTGTAGCTGTTAGATTTAGTCTAAGAATTGTACAGCCGCATTGCCGCATGAAACCAATTGAGTTGTAGGGGTCCCAATCCACACTCTCGCATGACACACCATGAAGGCGCAGTGTCTCTGACTTCCAACATCCTTTGAGGATGATGGCGTATTACATAGGTCCAGGGAAGATAGCAAACTCTCTACTACGAGGTTGAAAAATAAAAAGGAAGCAAGAGAGGCAGGCTGGAAGCGATAACAGAAAGCAGGGGGGACAACCAGAGTGATGAGAAGAAGGGCAAAACGTGCGTATACGAGAAGGTCAAGCATGGGATACTAGAAAGAAGGAAGGAAAGCCCGCGTACTTTGGTGCCCACGTAAAGAGCAAGGTTTAGGACGACAGGGCTAGTAAAGAGGATAAGGGCAACGGGCCGATGTAGCTACATCACCGCGAGGCACTCAACATAAAAACTAGGGAAGCTAAGCGTTAGCCAGGATAAAGGAGCTAAGCCATTGCGATGACTGGTGCGCCAAAACCAACTCCGACACAACCCAAAGAGAAGAGAGAGATCCCCAACAGAAAACGCAGCTGCACCAGCACGTCACTCTCAGCATTACGAGCCCATACTAGGGAGACACAAAAGGAGTACAGTGAGCTAAAGGTATAATAAAACAAGAGTCAGGTTGTTCCACTAAGAGCTGAGAGCAAGGGAAAACAGGCCAACCTATACCTAGAGCAAGGCGGTAAACACGCTAGTGAGGGAGCTGCAGTGAAACAGCCAAGGAGCCGTTTGGCCTAGCATACACAAAGGGGTGAGCCTGACCTAGGTCAGAGATACTGGAGACACTACCTTGGCAGGCTGCATCCTTTTCAACACTGCCAACAGCCATCTCTATCTGAAGGGGACTGTCCATCTCTTTGCCTTATTGGCACAGTGTATCTGAGTGAAGGCAGTGAGTTTGGTAGCTAGCCAGTTACAGAACAGGCATCTGTGTTCCTTGAGGCGCATTCTTGGAGTGGAGAACAGCACAACAAATTGGGCGGTGCTTAGAGAGTGCGGTCAAGAGCCCTTGCAATTTTTCTGGTTCCGTGCTTCCATCAGGTTTGTTAATAGCATGCTTGATTCCAACAGTGAGACTCTACGTCGTGTGCTGAAGGCAGATTTGCATCTTGCTTCTTTTGATAGTTCTTGCTGGTCTGCTCAAGTCTCGAATGCGTTCAATGGACTGCAAA
>Ga0307974_1003416_pt1 | contig 11420 bp, 11 predicted proteins | sample OrgLakmetagen784_FD_201812 | JGI IMG/M metagenome (GOLD analysis project Ga0307974, IMG submission 201812) | Saline water microbial communities from Organic Lake, Antarctica - #784 | ecosystem: Environmental > Aquatic > Non-marine Saline and Alkaline > Saline | place: Antarctica: Organic Lake... | reverse complement strand
TTGAGTGATGCGTGACTCAGGGGTGAGTTTAGTGATGTGTGACTTAGGGGTGAGTTTAGTGATGCATGACACAGGGGTGGGTGGAGTGACGCGTGACTCAGGGGTGAGTTTAGTGATGTGTGACTTAGGGGTGAGTTTAGTGATGCATGACACAGGGGTGGGTGGAGTGACGCATGACCCGGGGGTGATTTGCGTGATGCGTGACTCAAGGGCGCGTTTAGAGCGTGTAAGCGCATGTTGTGCTGAAGAAAGGGGAGGACTTGACGTAGCATAAAGTTGTACATAGAGGAAAGTGCAATTCGTGGAGAATAAGGTGGTTGAGTATGAGAACTTGGGATTAATTTGGAAAGAGCAAGTCCAACGATAATGTCTTTGAATGTTCCTCTGTAAATTTGGATGCCTGCACCTTTCCTGCTGTCTGTGGTGAAAGGTTAGTGTGCTTATGAAATATGCACAGACCGGAAAGGAAGGTCTGGAGCTGTTCCTTAGAGAAAATGCAAGCACACATGTATGTCCGCTCCTATTTCGCAGTCAGCTATACAAACAACTTGTGGCTGGCGCTTTTTTTTGAAAGACGTGAAGCAAAGTTTTGGAAATGTGTCTAGGCTGTGTCTAGGCTAAGTGCGTCACCACTAGCATGCTGCACTTGTAACGTGCCGTGTAGATTTTTCATCATAGGAGTGAGGAGAGCATTTGTACAATGGCTAAATGTTTGATGCTCCAATCGAGGTGACTGCTGGTTTTGCATTTGTGCATGCGACAGGTTTCAAGCCACTTTTTGGAACGTGTTGAACAGCGCCGTGCACGGCTGCTTGAAAAACGTGAGCAACGCGAAAGGCTGGCGTTGGAGCATGTCGCTGGAAGGGGTAGCAACAGCAACAGCAGCAGCAGCACTATGAATGGCTCCATGGGAAGTAGCAGCAGCAGCAGCAGTGCAGAGTGCAGCTCTGGGGAGGAAGCAGAATCAGGGACTGGTTTGGAGGGGGCAAGCAAAGTGGAGGGAAAGCATGCCACAGCACCAGCTAGCTTTCCAAAGGCAAGTCACTCTGTTACGCCTGCTGTGAGATACTACCCTTTGATTCAATTCCAGCACTTATTTCCAGACTGTGTGGAATTTATGAGTAATTTGTTTGAAATTTGTGTGTAATTTTAGCAGCCAATGATTGCATTGAACGATTAGATTTATGATAAGGCAGACAGTGCTGCTGTTGCTGGCAGAAACAGAGTCCTGAAGCCCTGCACTACAGGCACCAGTTAATAATAAACTCCACCACGCAAATCTTCTCCTTTCCAGGCTGTTTCCAAGACGCAATTTGAAGCTGCTGCAGCCATCTTGTTGAGGACTGCACAGCGCATATCTGAGGAGCAGGGGGGTAGCTGCAGGCTGCCCAGCGAGGTGTTCCACCTATCTTCTTCGCAGGAGGTGCGTGTGTGCAGATCAATTAGCCCACGCACAGCAATATGCGTTAAGATTAAACGTGCTTAACTGACTTCACTACATGTGGTGCAGTGCAAATAGGTGTGAGTTTGCATGCACTTCCACGTGCACAGCACCACCAAAGCAGTGAAATCGGCTATACTTCAGTAGTTCGTGCCGCGGAAATTTTTGAGAACGTGTACTTTGTATACTTTGCTAGGGCAGTGTATGGCACCCACTCTGCCTGCTCATTTTGCGAGTAACATCCACAACAACCATTCAAATGAGAACTGCGTATTTATTTTACCCAAAGTAACTCTATCCGTATTTTAAATTACAAATTGTAAAATCTTTCATTCGTGCCATACATTTGACATTCATTGGTGCAATCTGTACTCCAGGTGCCACCCCTGCACGCAGCAGGGGGAGAGAACGGACACGCTGTGTACCTTTGCCAGTATCCTGGGGGCGAAGTGTATTGTGGGGAGAGCAAATCCTTGCAGCGAAGGCTGAAGGACCACAGGAAGCGGAGCAGTGAGCACCCCTACAAAGGTGAGGGTTCCATATGAGTTCTGTTACGGCTCGTTTCAAGGCAGGGTGGATTTCGGGGCAGATTCCTTTTGCATCTTCTATTTAAGCCTGCCGGTTATTACAGAGAAAAGAGAGAGAAAGAGAGAGAGAGAGAGAGAGAGAGAGAGAAAGAGAGAGAGAGAGAGAAAGAGAGAGAAAGAGAGAGAGAGAGAGAGAGAGAGAGAGAGAGAGTGGGAGAGAGAGAGAAAGTGTGTGCATGCTATACCTCAACTGGCTTACTGGCCTGATATCAGTCAACAGGCTGTATACTCTCTGCATCGGCTTTTGTTGGGGTAGGACCTGGTGGGCGTTTAAGCGCTCGCTGGTTTATATTTCCTTGTCACCGTGCATACACAGCTTGCTCTCTGTGTGTGTTGTGCACAGGCCGCGGGACCTCCATGTCATATGTGCTACTGGACACCAGCATCAGGAAGAAAGTAGAGACAGCAACCATCAAAGCCCTGCTGGCAGAAGGGATTCCCCTGACCTCCTCACGCGACAGAAAGAACAGGCATTTTTAGAGTAGATGGCAAGCTTGAAGTAAACAGACCATCCAGAGTAATTGTGAACTCTTAGTAAACAGGATTTTTAGAGTAGACTGTAAGCATGTCTATTTGGCTAGGTTTGCTAATATAATTGGGTATGTTTTAGATCAATCATGTGATCTTAATAAACGTGTTTGTATGCCTTTCCATCTAGGCTTGAATTTTCTGCAGTCCGAGTGCTATGTTGGTAGCTTAATATACTTCTCATTTGCAACAATTTAATTGCTTGATCAATTACTTATTAGCCACACACAATTTCATAAATTAATGCCTGTGGAACATTTTATTTGTTTTCAGACCTGCTTCTTTGCACACTTGCATTTTCAATTAATGCAGGTGGGGTTTTTGATATCATTAGGTAGCCAGGAAGCACACAATTCGGCTATTGTAATTTGGCCCTCTTCTTCAGTTTTGTTGTGCAAAAATCATTGGTATTTCGTTACTTTTAAAGGAGTGCAAATTCTGGTGGAGATTCTCTCATTGCATGATTTTTGATTTTCTTTTGTGTGGTGCCGCTGTGTTGCGTCTTGTGGGGTCTAAAGACTGTGACATGGTTTTTAAGCATATATAACTGCCATAACATTTTTCTCGTGGGGGAGCTTTTTCAGACCTCCACGAACCCGAAACAATGATCAGGCCTGAACAGATAAGAAAAAGTTATCTGGCTAAGATTTTAAAGCATGAAAGTTAATGGCTACAATGGTTATAATGGGGGATGACCTTCAGCCAGGTTGTTTGGCTGATCGGCTGCTGCTGACTGGTCTCGGCCAACCACAAATAAATCCATAAGCTCAGAAAGAGAAAAGGGTATAGTGCTCTGCTGAGAAAGGAAATTATGAACAAGTTGGTTATTGACCTGTTGCAGCAAAAAGGGTTGGGCCGCTAAAAGTCCTCAAAATAAGGCGGAAACAAAAAGGACAAATGTTTCCTCAGCTTACATACCCGAAGGTCTTGGCAAGTTAAAAGAGCATGCACCTCGTTCTGAACATGTTCATCTTCACCAGGACATTGGTCACATACGCGAGGCCCACCTTCAAGCCACGCTGCTGCTTCAACTTTCAAAGTATGCGCACGCAAGCGGAGTCTACTTACATTGTGCATAACATATTTGGACAGATCAAGATGAAGATACCGTGGTACAATAGTCGGCATACGCTCATTTCTAGAATAAGGGATGGCAAACTAAGAATGATAGTGGCCAGTTTGTTGTTGTGCGTGTTGGGGTCCACCAACTCAGCGTCTCTCCAAACACCTCTCATCCTATGCTACAAATCTGCAGTGAACTCTTGCATGGGAATAGTACTCCCAGTTTGGACAGCTTCTACGTATAACTCACATCCACACAGTCCTTGAAAATCGCTCAGCAATTGAGCAGTCCAGCAGGCACTTGAACGAGGCTGTAAGTTAAGATCAGCCTGGACTACTCTCCGCAGCAAGGCAAAGACACTATCATGTTTACATTGGTATTTCATTGGTATTAAGCATACTATTGAAAAGCTTGACAGCTGACCAGAACCAAGAGAACTGCAACGGTTCATGTCCACATTCTTGGAGTACAGCCCAATTAGTGGTAGACCGCTTCATACTTAACGTGCCCTTCAGAATAGCAAATGAAGCGTAGACAGAGAACTCCCTGCCTGCCTGCAAAAAAACAGTACCCCATACTTGAATACCATACATGCCAGCAGGAATAACATACGTCTCAGCGAGTCACAAAGAAGTGTGTGGCCTGTCTGCCAAAGAGTATTCACGCACAAATCTACTTATCCTATAGGCAGAGGCAAGAAAAGGACGGAATGCATGTCCAGCAGGCTAAGCCTGTTCAAGGTCTTGTAGAAAAACATGCCCAGATACTTTAAAACCTTTGTGACAAAGGGTGGCACCGCTGACATTTAGAACAGGAGCATTTTCACCCGCGAGTTAAAGCGCACGACCTTGGACTTAGAAGTGTTGACAATTATACAATTACGTGTTTCTGGTGTACACAGCCAACTGACTCGGCATGATTTGCATATGACGGGGACCATTAGTCAGCAAAGTCAGATTATCTGCATACAACATGTGTGAAATGTGCACACCCGCGGTTCCGGTGACAGCCCCTGATGCCCCCCAGCAATGTCGTTACTATCGTTAATGTGAAAGAAAAAAGCAGGGGGGACAGGGGGCAACCTTGTTTTACCCCACAAGCTACCCCACGCGCATGTAAGTTACGCATGCTCTGCACTTCAGCACAACACAAGCAGCAACAGAAGGGGCAAGGAGACTTCGGAGTTCAATCACCCTTAATTTCAGAAGCTTTGGACATTCCACCCAAGAGACAAAATATCTGGCTCAGGACAGAGCGTTTATAAACAAGAAAGTCTCCACATAGGTCAATGGTTTCTCCATCTGCCACCCGACGTATGTCGATAAGCACATGCACCAAGGTCAAACTTGTGCAGCATGCAACTGCGTCAAGCTGCCTTGAAAAGCTAGGAGGAAACCACTACATTCCTGCTACTCCCAACCAGAACGTAAGAACTTTTAAGAGGAAGAAAGAAAACAGTGCCAGTGAAAAAACACCCCACAATAAGTAAAAGGAGCCACTCTGGCACCCGAAATTATGAGGATTGCAGGCAGGCTTGGCCTGGAACTGGTTCCTGGTGAGCGTACATAGTGTTATTGAAAAGGCGCGTCTGGTACATGGACAGGTTTAGAGCATAGGCCTACTTGACACAGTCTTTAGTCACACAGGCCTACTGACAGAGTGCATTTAGTCCATGCCCAGTGCCCATGCATAAAATTACGATATGTTTCCCATTCTTTCATCTTTGTATTGATGGGAATTAAGCATATTGTGTTGCAAGCTGTGAGCCTTTTTCCTTTAGTGATGTAAACTGCCTCAAAACGATTCTATGCTTTGGTATCACAAGGCCTGCAAAAGGTGTGCATCTGCACATCCTTTCAAATGTTAGGCGTGTGAGTAATCATACTCGACTAAACTGTAAGATGTATAGAGCAAGGGGGAATGCAGGCATATTTCTTCTTTTCACACACCAAACAGTAGTGACTTCTTCCCTTTGAGGAGCAAGATGCCTTAATTCCTTAAGGAGCTCTGCGCTAGCAAAAGGCGTTTGATGACAGATGCTTCTGTATTGCGTAGCATGATGGTGAAATGGCCTTGCACCGGCAGCCTCTTGCTATAGGATTAGTTGTTCGCTTGCATAGAAATTCCATGTTTGTAAGCAAACTCCTGAAGCAAATGCCTTATTTTCAGTATTACAGCACACGTCTGGCCAGAAAATTAAGGAGTACCTTCAACTCTCTCACCAAATAACATTACCTTCAATATCAGCCAATTACCATTCACAACTAAGGCTCTCCACCTCTCCACACTCTGTTATTGCACATGCACGCCAAGCACAAACTAGATCCTGAAACAACATCAAACAAAATGCTGTAATTAGCAATAGAGGTATTGTCGAGAATTGCTTAGCAATCCTTCTTGGATAAGCCCAAAGATCAAATTAGGAGAAATGAAGAGGATCATGATGCATTCATATGAACTACTACAACCAACCGCCGACCTTGAATAGGGACCAGGATCTCACGTTTGCTATCAACCTTTATCGCAACCTTGAAATGACGGGATGCCGTCAGTAAATAAGATGCCGTCAAATTAATCTCCTGGGATTATGTTGAGTTGGTGTAAGCCACCTCTTTCCCCAGGGTAGGTAGTACTGGTTAAAACAGCCCCAGCGGAGAACAAGCTTTTAGAACCAAGAAGGAAAGATTGATCGACAATCAGCGAAATGCTTGAGCTTGTCAGTGACTGTAAACGCTTTCAATCAGGCAGTGTTGTTAACAAACCAAGATTAGGCCACAAAGCACACATGTTGCCGCTACTTCCTCTGCTTTGTAGGATGGTCCTGATAAAAAATGTGTAGCCAGGTTACAATACAAAAATGAATTAATGCTGATATGTAAGTCAATGATTTACATTGGAGCTTACAAGTGAGTCCTGCAGCTCACACACAGCCGAAAACTAACACACAAAGACGATTTACTCGGGGCAAAGGGTGCCTCTTTGAACAAAGAAAATGGCATGAAGAATTTCCTAAACAACTTGTAACTTGAAATAATAAACTTTTATCTGTGAATATGAATTTTCACATTGTTATAGAACTCAATCACCCCAAAGGAAAAGATTAATGGGGATCAGGAGGGTTGCAACTCAATCTAAAATTGGCTCCTGATGAGAGTTGATAATTGTATAATTGTACTGATAAGTATGTGCCTGGTATGGATAGATTTGGCAGCGTAGTTGACAGAATGAACATAAAGCTCGGAAACATTTATTAAACTCTGAAATTCAAGACCCAAATCCTTGAGAGGTGCTATCGTGTGAGTGTTCTATATGGTGCCGTCCACTCCCAGTAGGAAAATGTGGAGAATAGTAGTAGGGACGTTGAAAGATGATGTCATGGTCTTCATGCTGCTTTTGCGAGTACCCGGTTCTGAGATCTATATTCTCACAGTACTTGATCTCAATGAGGTGGTGTCTCATTGAAGTCTTTGGGCCACCAACCAAGAGATAAGACCAAGGGTGCAGCCTTTTCTTTTTCTTGCACTTTACCTCTGCAGAGCACTTTACCTCTGCCAGAGCACTTTACCTCTGCCAGCTGGTTGTTCTCCGTCACTTTGTCTCAACTGCACAGCTTGCAGCTTGCTATTTTGCTTCGATCTTATGTAACTTCAATTCTTTTCTAACTTGCACATTTCATCTTTTATCACCTTTTATATCCGTCTTCTCTAGATCCATCTCTAGATCCATCTCATACCACCTAAATCCATTCATTCTCAAAAATTAACAACTAGACTAACGCCGAAACATGCACAAAGCACTTTTCCAGTGCTGCTAGTGCTGCTTCAGCTCCCGCGTAATTTGTTGTACACACCATCCAGCATTTGGCTTTTAATAATATGATACTGCAACTGCTTTGGAAGCCAAGGCAGGCTGTTTTCTTGCTGGTTAAACCCAACCTGCACGTAAATAGGCATCGCCGTGCATTGTATGTTTGCTGCAAGATCTGAATGCAGCCACTCATACAACAGCAAAGTTCAGATGGAAATAAGCTCTGGTGAGCAAGCTTGGCATATTCACAGCAAGCAAATTCATAATAATTTCATTAAATACTTAGAAAGAGTAACTTAAGGAAGAAGATGTTCTATGTTCGCTTGGTATATTCACAGGGCAGTAGAAACCTACGCATCTACTTTCATCTCACCCACCAATGAGAAGCCCTCCTCTTCTTGTGTTGTCCAGTCGCACAATCCTGCAAAAGTAGGATAAGAATGACATCTCAACATCAGGCGGCGCTTTTCCATTGAGGCATTCCTTCAGTGCATGTAGATTAACTTCAGCTAAGGAATTTCGTACCAAACAGGAAGGGTGTGACCTGGTTTCCTTATTCAGCCTTCTGCGTACTAGGTTGTGCAAGCATAGTCCACGCAACGCACCTGCATAGGTCTTCAATGTATAGGCAACTCCTTCTACCATCCCCCATCTGTTCAGGAGAATTGCAGCCACGTCATTCATGTTTTGAACCTGTGCATCTCAGGACAAGTTCAAAGTAGTTGTAAAATCTGGACGTACAACGTAGACATCCACTGTCTATCGTCCAATTGGGTGCTTACCGAATTAAGTAACGCAGATCCATCAGCTTGGGGAAGCAATGGAGCCTCTTTGCGTTCACTGCCTTTTCCGCAGCCACTTATACTGTCGTTGCTGCTGCTGCTGCTGCTGCTGTCGCCTTCCTCAGCCTGTCCATATAGCTTCCTCCTACTCATCTTTTTCTTCTTCATGCCTCCTCCCTTCCTTTGACCAGCCTTTAACGTTGTGTCCAGGCTCGTGAGTGCACTGGAAAGAGTTTGGGGATGGAAAGGACTAAGCTGAATTCCAAAGCACCAGGGTTCAGGTCAGCGACTGCACCACCACCCAGACAAACATTTGTTCAAAAAACGCTTTTAAGTTGCAATACTGCTTCCCACCCAGACAAGCGCTGATCAATATACTTATTTGCTATGCACCATGCAGCACCTACCCAAGCCCATGCCGCCTGTGGTAGTCAAGGGGGTCATAACCCATGTTCTCAAGGATTTGTGAAGCACGCTGAGGGAGGTCCGAAAGGTTATGTGCATAGTGTGCAAGCCCTGTGTAGCCATCTGGTGCAAACAGGTGCTCTGACAGAGAGGAGGAAGGGGCACACAAGTAACCAAATATGTGTTAGTGAAGTCACCTGTGCGTGCATGGCTACAAGTACTGACAAGCAAGGCAGGCCAATGCATTACGTATCGTAACCTTGAGATCCGTACTCAAACGACGTGCATCAATAAAGCATTGACCCAGAAAGTGCAGAATCGCATAATTTCTGTGCCAATATGTGACTGCTTTCCCTGCAAGCACGCAGCTCAGGGATCAGTTTGCTCACTCACCATACCAAGTCTGCAAAGGACTTGCTTGCTTTAAGATGGGCGTGGCGCTGTACGCCAGCAACTCAAAGATCCTGCAAATAGCAAAGCAATTCATTGAAATTGAAGGCTACATGTCCAGGTGAATGGTGATTATGCAGAGGTCAGCAAATCCAAGATGAAAGAAGCGTCACCGTGGAATTGTGGTGCTAACCCAAAAAATGCTGCAAAGACAACAAACATATCTGCATATTTGCCAGCTTTTGTGGGGCCAGAAGATCTGCTGCTGTCATAGCAAACACACCTGGAGCTCCAGCTATTTCCGTCAATGTCCAGCAGAAGGGCAAATTGCTACAGGGGATGAAGAAAGATAAGGATATTAATAGAGGCTGCACACATAATTGGTTTACCTTAATATTTCTTATTGTGATTAGCACATATGCGCAATCATCACCTACCAAAAAAACAGGAACCCTTTTCCTGCAGGCACACCTGTAAGTCATTAGCACTGAAAAGCCACCTCCCACCACTTGGCTCAGGCTGCCCAACCAGCTCAGCAAGCGCTTTAGACTGTGTTGCAAGTAAATAAACAACATTGGCCAAGCATTATTAATTAACAATCATGATCGTCTGTATTTTATCTTACCATAATCACCATGGTCTATCACTAACGCAAAGAAAAGATTTTGATGGCACATCTTAGGCGGCATCCCTTTCATCCTTTACACAATTGCTTTCTTTGCTACATTATAGGCAATAATGCACGTAGCTGACTTGTGCATTTTTTTGCTTACACACCTGCAGCTGACAAAGCCCGACCGAGTCTCCCTCACAAGCGTTATATTGGTCAGGAGTCTGAATGACCTGCAGCAAATTTGACAGAGCGTGTAGGTACTTCATCAATGATCTGTGGCTTTACGGCTGAATGGCTGGGTCCTTGGTTCTAGAAGTAACTTCAGTATACTCCTAGAACCAAGGACCCAATACTTTACAGCAGTATTAAATACAGCAGCATTTCATATTGCTGGCTAAGCATAGCCTGAATCCAATGATCAAGACGATTGCTTCACTTGATTGCAAGTCAAAAAAAGTGTGTGAATTTTCCTGTTCTACCTAGTAACCTAGGCTTCTTCAACAAGAAGATCATGCAAATATACAGGGTCTTTTGCTTTCCTTAGCACAGCGTTCCAACCAAGCACCACAACTGTGAACATGTAAAGATATTTTAGAATGTTTGTTCGTGCAAAAACAGCATATTTACGCAATTGCGTGCATACAGTCAGTTGGGTCGTCCCTATGACGTTGTGAGGCTGCTTTGCAACTCCTTGCTCCCTGTTTAAATCCCCATTGAACAGCCCCACCCCTTCCTTAAAGCTTCTAGATGGGATTTTGCAAGGCTCTGCATTCGTTAGGAGTGCAGAACACAAACTGACATCCCTCCCTGTCGCCATGCCAATTGGGCTTGCAAACCCAAGTTAAAGCCTTTTCTAACTCAGGAGACATGCTCTTGTAATGTGGAGAGCATTCAATCACTGCCTGCGCAATATTTATCACTAGCCTGTGTGTCTTTTATTTCAACGTGCTCAATAACAGCCAGAAACCTGTAGCACACCTACAACCTTGTGGATTGATTGCGCTCTTTGTAGACACATTCCAATATGTTTTGAATGCGTTCTGACACACGTGTCAGCATTCTTCTTGAGTGTTCAGGAGTTGCCTTACCACCACAGAGAGTTACGGTGGATTAAAATAGAGAGCAGGGACCCCTCAACCCTCTACTCACCTTGGTGATTCGGGCATCTAGTACCTCAGGATATAGATCAGAGAGAACATGGAGACGGAACCTGCAAATGAGAAAATTGCCCATACAGATGAACAAAGCTTATCAGTTTGCTGCTGTCGTGTTTCTGCACTTGCGGCATGTGTTAAGGAATCCTGAAACAGGTCACACCCACCTGTTTGTTGTGGCTATGTTGCTGAGGTCTATGGTATTGATTTTTGGATCACTAGTACTCCCCCGCCAAACAGCCCTTGGCACTGCAATTTCTCTAGGATGCCTGTGAAGGGCAGATATAAGAGGTCAGGATATATGGAACTAGGGTGCCTGTGAAAGGCAGATATAAGAAAAGTGCCTGCGATATCAGATATAAAAAAGGGTGCCTGTGAAGGGCAGATATACTAGAAATTAGTAAGAGGTCAAGCCACACAGAGGCACCACACAATGTTACAGCTAACTTGAAAGGCAAACAAAGTCATTGCATCAAATCCAGAACCTTAGTCGCAAAGCCTGGCTGGCTGGCCAAGCAGGTTAGTTGTTGCGTGTTGCATACCTGACCCACACCCACATACACACACACCCTTGTTGTTGCGCGTTGCATACCTGACCCACCCACCCACCCACCCACCCACACACCCCCTCGTTGTTGCGCGTTGCATAC
>Ga0307974_1003406_pt1 | contig 11437 bp, 6 predicted proteins | sample OrgLakmetagen784_FD_201812 | JGI IMG/M metagenome (GOLD analysis project Ga0307974, IMG submission 201812) | Saline water microbial communities from Organic Lake, Antarctica - #784 | ecosystem: Environmental > Aquatic > Non-marine Saline and Alkaline > Saline | place: Antarctica: Organic Lake... | reverse complement strand
GTTCCCTCTAGCTTCTTTTTCTGGTGTCTTGTTCAGTCTGGCCTCTTTCTCTTCTTGAAGCTGGCTTTTTATGCTATAGCTCAACTGCCCTCGCTGGCGGATATAGCTGTGTAACCCTTACCCTTACAGGTTGAGCAGCCATGCCAGGCTGGAGGCCTTTGTAATCCAAATTAAACAAACAACCTGGCTGAAGGTCATCCCTCATTGTAACCACTCCTTTAATCTCCTGCACGCTGTCACACCCAACAGTCAGTGGCAGTGACAAATCGAATGACAAGCAGTAATGGTAGTTCTTGTGCTGAGTCTTTTTCTTTATGATATCGTGACAGTGATTTGATCTGAACAACTCAAGTGAGCCAGGCCTGCCTTACAAGATGGCCCTAATATAAAGGCACGTGTTGCCTTTAGTCACCTTGGTGCAAGAGGCTGGCCACAAAAAACAAAAGGTGAAAACCGATGAGTCCGGAAATGCCAAAATCGTTTCTAACCAAAAAAAGCCAACAGTCTTCCTATACAAGGTTGTACTCTAGGACACCCTGCGTGGCAACACAGCAAGTTGCCTTGCGGCACTGTTCAAAACTGCCTGGCAATCCATGTGAGCACGTGACACACACGTGTGCAGCTGTGCGTACTAACCACTGAATGTGCTGAACGGGACCAGACTTCCCAGCCAACTTTGCTGGTTGTGTCGTTAAGCATGTGCTGTCCAGTTAGGACAAGACGTTGTTGCCCCCCGACTGCTGCTCAAGTAGCCCCCCCCCCTTTTTAAACACTACAACACGGCTACAACAGCCTGAATTGCACACTTAGTGCGCGTTGAGCGCTTAAGCGACAGTGAAGGAGTCCAGGATGTTCAGGCTGCGGGGTGGAGAGAGCAAACACATGGAGTGAATGATTTGAAGAGTGTAATGGCTGATTTTCAAGACATGAAGTCATCACAGCGCTCTTTCGAGTGTGTTGGGTAGGAAAAGCAGACACAGGGAGCTACTGACATTTCAAGCAGTGGCTTTGTGAAATCACAGCAATATTGCAGCATGTCTACCACTCTGTCCACCCTCCATTTATATAGATTTCGACTTGGTGTGCTCACTACCAGTCTGGACAACCAGCCTGGTTGACAAATGGATCAGCGGTGGCGTGAAAAGTATGTACTTGCTTCGTTTTGCTGACACCAGCCTTTGTAAACAGGAGCAATGACCTTGGTTATCCTCCAACCACCATTTTCTTGTCAGTACCCCCTTTAGCATCGACCATAAATCAAGGCAGTTAAATCACCACAACCATAATAGTCAGTACCCTGGGACCACCTCGTTTCATCCACCCGCAACTCATGCAAATTGTCACCCCCACGCCACCACAACTTGACCAACTGCCACTCACCACTCTTTGTCGGTACCCTTGAACCACCTCTTGTCACCGGCCTGGACCTTGAGCAGGTAAAGCTGGCCGTTGCTGACGGTGGCCTTGACCAACTGGTGGCGGCCGCCCTCGTTACCGTCAGCTGCAGGGAAAGCACATAATCATACATAATCAGGGTTGGCCAGAACCGTATATATACACCGTGTGCGACTGTATGTATATGGTGATCTCCCTGCTAAAAATACCGTATGTACACCATATGTATGTATAAAGTATGGTTCTGGCCAACCCTACTTACATACTCAGGGTTGGCCATACTGTTGTACATATCTACATCGTTAACACGATGTTCATAGTAGGGAAATCTCCTATGTACATAATACGACTGTCACACATTGTGCGTGGCAGCCAGTTTTCTGTTACCACTACCTGCGCAGGCACGTCAACCTAAACACAAAATACCACCATTTTGTTCCGCCAGTTGGGCAGGCACAGCAGACCAGCTGTATGTACAGACACTACAAGTGTATAGTCCGCACATAAGCTTTAAATGTGCATGTAGAGCTGCCACGTCTGTGGTGTCTGCACACGTCCCTTTATCAAGTCAACATTACGTACTTCTTGATCGGCCCTCTTCAACTCACACCGGCCTCTTTGAGTGCGCTCCCTTGTTTCAATTGTAGAATATCAACAACACACACACTCACCCACCAACCCACAGGGCTGTAGCTGCAGTGAGACCAGAGGCACCATTGATTCTAAAACGGAAGCCCCCTCCCCTGATTACAACTAGACCCTGTCAGCTCTTTGTCAGCCATCTTTTGCAAAAGTCTTGAAGCCACGCTGTTGGTGCTACCGTTTTTGGGTTGCAACCGTTTTTGGGGGGAGCACCACTGATGCTGGCGGCCCACAGGCACACAGCCATTTGGTGTGAAGGCTGTTCGCCCACAATGTTTTGGACAATGGCCTGTCATGACAGCTGTGAAGCAAACGACAAGTGGCTATTCACACGCGGACACGCATGTAGCAGCATACCAACACCTCGCAGCCAGCGCACACGCACCAGTGCGGGTCAGGATCTCAAACTTGTAGTAGGTCTTGCCCTTCTTGTCTTTCTCTGTGGCAACGCCCAATAGGGAGGCGTTGGACACACGGTTGGCATCAAAGCCACCTTCAGACACGGTCTGGCCTGTGTGTGTGTGTGCGTGTGTGTGTGTGCGCGTGTGTATTCGTGAATGTTTTTTGCCTTTATTAATAAGTCCATGGCGAACAACAAAGTGAATTGAAAGACTTGTCGAGATGCTTATGCCTCTACGGTCCTCCGTATACCATTTTGATTGGGTATAGTAAATGGGGAAGACATGTAACCATGTTTAAAAAAACGCTTTTATTCTGTATAATTAAAGTTTGCAAACCCTCCTCTCCCACACACAAGTGGAAATTGTCACCCACCACTGAAGGCTTGCTTGCCCAACAGGTAGCCAAAGCTACCGATGAACTCCTCTGGTGAACCGTAGGCCTCAATGTTGGCCTTGTCTGATTTTTGGACAATGACGTATGCATTGTTGACGTTGTCAAAGTTGTCGGCATACCTGAGGAGCAGAACAGTGTGTGCGTATGTGTGTGGGTGTGTGTGCACACGTGAGTGTATGCGTAAGTGTACGTGAGTGGGGAAGAATGGCAGGAACATCTGGGCCAGGAAACAGCAAAGTGAATAATCTGTGGGGGGGGGTGCGCGTGTGCATGATGCTCAGGGCACGAACATCAGGTAGACAGCAGGACTGAGTAGGCCAAAGCCTCACCTCAGCACGATGGTGTCCACCTCCTTCTCGGGGCTGGGGTTCCACTTGGAGGGGATCAGGAGGGCGAAGTTGTCACCAGCGTAGGGCACGAAGCCAGTCTTGTTGGTCACACGGCCAAACACGTTGGCACCGTCACCGTACGCAGCCAGAGAGGGGGCAGCGTTGGCCAGGAGAGAGGCACCACCCACGAACATGCTGAGGGCAGCGCGGCGGTCCTGCAGTCACACAAGGTGCAGGAGGGAGGGAGAGCGTGAGTGGTTGGCTGCAAACCTGTGTGCATCTCTAATTGCTTGGCACGGCCTTGGCACATCTTGTGAGATCCACATAGTTAGTTCAAAAGATGGGCCCTTTTCCCCCAAGGAAACATCCTTGAGCCACCTCAGCTTGAAGTTTGCAGCCAAGCCTTCCACCATGCAAGTTCATCTTCACAACACCCAAACAAGATTGCGTTCTTAGGGCCCCCTCTCTCCCTCCTTCCCCCTCCGAATGCACACCAATCGTGGACGCTGAGTGCACAGACAGGCCACGGTGAACAATAAAGCCCGTCACTGGCGCGCCGCGCGGGGAGGAGGGAGAGGGGCGCGAACTGTGTCGCATCTGCTGGATAACCGCGCTCCACGCAGGTGATTCTATCGGACAAGACCATGATCGCCATGATGGGACCTACCAAATCGGGGCTGCCCTGGGCACGGCACACCACGCTGGACACCCGGCTGGGGGTGCGCGCCTGCTGCTGCTTGCAGGCGCGTGGGGCTGAGAGTCCGGACTTCTGTAGGAGAGCTGCCATTTTGTTTTATGCGTTTACTCCTTTAAGTTTATAATGTGTGGAACCTGACCTCACACAGATTAGGTGAGATTTTCTGTGAGACACAATTTCTCAATTTCTTCCTACGAGTTTTTCATGCAACTCAAAACCCAAGTCAGTTCACATGCCAAGGCAAGGGGGGTGACTGAGAGCAAGTTGTGCAGGTTGCAGGGAAACGGCAAAAAGCGTGTACTCAGCCCTGCTCCTGGCAATTGCTGGTGCTTATCTAATGCAAGAATAAAGCTAGTGAGTGCCGCCTCTGTCAGCAGAATGACAGCGCAGCGACGCAAATAGCATCGCCGGCTGAAGCTGTGAACACCACCATGCCTAGAGGCATCTTTTCATTTGGGCAACTAGCTGCGGTTTTTAAGGCACTCTTGGATGCTTATACGGAGCCAGCAACATTCCGGTCTACTCCACGCACTTGTTCCCTCGATCGTGCCTTGATGAAATAGATCACACGATACACTTGTCGTTCCTTGTTTGTTGGGTTTTTCATTCGGAAGGTGTCTGTACAATGTTGAGGTGAGGAAGTAACAAACAGGCACGCAATAAACCAATTTCAATTTCTTGGTAGTTTCATGCCTGGCAGCGAAGGCACCTATGTATTACTAATCATGGTGGCTGTCAGTTGATGATGACCACCAGTGACGCAAATTTGTGGAGAGGGTGCACTTTTTGCGATATACAGTAGCAGAGGGGTGCCCAGACGAAAGTCCAAACGTACTCTTTTTAGCTTTCAACTAGTCACACGTCACTTCATAAAATTGGACCCATTCTAGCTTCAAATTCAAATTGATATGACTTTAAAGACTGTTAATATAGTATTTGAATTTTATACTCAACCATCCTTGTACTCAACCATCTAATCATTAGTATAATACTCGCTCCAAATATTCCTTCGGAATGGACAAGCTTTGTACAGCATACACTCAAAAGAACAAAATAACTAAATGTCGCTATATGCATAATAATTTACCTTAGTCGTCCCATAGTTTACGACTATGAGATGTTCTACACAGGAGAATTTTCCAAATTATGGCGTCTTACCCATTTGATAGTTTACTGCAAATTCATATATAATCACAACTTTCACGGCTATGAAATATCCTCTCCTAGCTCCCAAACCCCACGACTGGGGCGACTTTCACGACTTTCATGACCTTGAAATGTCCTAATCCTAATCTTAATCCTAAACCTTAACCTAAATCTAAACCTAAACCTAAACCTAAACCTAAGCCTAAACCTACACCTACACCTAAACCTAAACCTAAACCTAAACCTAAACCTAAACCTAAACCTAAACCTTATCCTAAACCTAAACCTAAACCTAAACCTAAACCTAAACCTAAACCTAAACCTAAACCTAAACCTAAACCTAAACCTAAACCTAAACCTAAACCTAAACCTAAACCTAAACCTAAACCTAAACCTAAACCTTAACCTTAACCTTAACCTAAACCTTAACCTAAACCTAAACCTAAACCTAAACCTAAACCTAAACCTAAACCTAAACCTAACCTAAACCTACACCTAAACCTAAACCTACACCTAAACCTACACCTAAACCTAAACCTACACCTAAACCCAAACCTAAACCTAAACCTAAACCTAAACCTAAACCTAAACCTAAACCTAAACCTAAACCTAAACCTAAACCTATCCTAATCCCTAATCCTAATCCTAATCCTAATCCTAATCCTAATCTTTATTAGGGCTGTTGCAGTATGGTGTACGGTACGGTGTACGGTAATACGGTACGGTACGGTAAGAACAATTTTTACCGTATTCTTGAAAATTGGCACCGTATATACAGTAAGATACGGTACGGTCCGTTTTTTGCGGGCTAATATTTCTTACACTGCGCTCAATGTTCTCTGCCTTGTTCTTGGGTTTGCCTTTGCTCACCTGTAGCCCATTATAAGGGGGGGCTCGCAGGAGTGTACTGGAGTCCTTTTGCAAGGCTGGGGGGGCGGGACGGAAGGGTGCTTCCCCCCAGGCCCACTTTCGCGCGCTTTGCAGTGGGACCGGAGAGGTCCATCGATGTGAAGATGTTAAGCTTATAAATATATTAATTAGTATCATTTGCAGTATGACTGCTTTTGATGGCGCATGCATGTAAACATGCAGGCTGTTTAAGCCTTTACGGTGGGACCGAACTGTACGGTTTGGCACCGTACTTTTGCTCATACCGTATTATACGTTATACGATAAAAGCTACGATACGGCGTATACCGTACCGTGTATACGGTGTAATTTTGGAAATACGGCGTAGTGCAACAGCCCTGATCCATATCCTAATCCTAATCCTAATCCTTATCCTAATCCTAATCCTAATCCTATTCCTAATCCTAATCCTAATTGTAATCCTAATCCTAATCCTAATCTTAATCCTAATCTTAATCCTAATCCTAATCCTAATCCTAATTCTAATTCTAATCCTAATCCTATTCCTAATCCTAATCCTAATCCTAATCCTAATCCTAATTCTAATCCTAATCCTAATCCTAATCCTAATCCTAATCCTAATCCTAATCCTAATCCTAATCCTAATCCTAATCCTAATTCTAAATTCTAATCCTAATCCTAATCATTAAAACATGAAAATCGTGAAAGTCGTGAAAGTCATCAAAGTTTGAACCTAAGAACGGGGAAACCCCAAAGTCGTGAAAGTCGTGAAAGTCGTCAAAATCGTGAAAGTTGCAGACTTTCGCAACTATGTGACACAAACTTTGGAAAAAACTTGAAATATGCTCCGACTTTGCCAAACTATGCTGCGACTAAGGTAAACTTAGCGACAGTAATTGTCTTTGGCCACGCTGTGAATGCCCTCGCACAGCTTTATAGCAAGCCTCCGACCTCTTGCAAACGGGTGTAGACAATGCGTACGTTTATTTGTTGACTAAAGAGCCAATAAGTACATTTATAATAAATATTATTGCGCAAAGAAAATTAATACCGGGCCTCTCAGCCACCTGCTGGACCTGTTAAAATGTGGGGAGCCCTAGGAGTAGCTCTGAAGCCAGTGCTTGGCATCAAAGGCAAGTAGTGATGATGAGTTAGGCGCCAGGCCAAATACCACAATCAAAATCAAACCCTAAACCCTCAAAGTGCACGTCGCTGCGCCTTGCAGTGCCTGAAGTTGCGCGTGCACGCCCTCAGCCACCCACAGCCCCGCGGCCACATACTCCCATCGCAGACACGCCCATCCCTACGCTTGATGCAGGTGGTGGTGCGCCTTAACTGCGTTTTGTTGCATTTTGCTGGGCCCACGTGACACATGCATTGCTGATCTCTTACAAGCTCTTGAGCAAAAGATAGTAAACCGTTAAGCTTGTCATGCTTCAACATGATTGAACCAATTAAGGCTATTCCAACCAGGTGCAAATCATGTTTATGATCCTTCCCATAGACCTTTGTCCGTGGATGCAAAGAAGATTGAGACAATGCATTCTCTGCATGTTTTTATGTGATGGTACGCATTCACACTCACACAAATGAGCGTACCCTAAACGTACCCTGAGCGCTGCCAAGGTGAGATGCAGTGCCTGACTTGAGGTGTCCCTTCCTAAAATGGATTTGTGTTCATTATAATGTTGAGGTATATATCTGAGGTCTTACACACCATTGGCAAGCCAACGCGTAAGACCCCCGATATTTACCTCAGCATATTAAGGATCCACTCACAATAGGCTTACCTCAACATATTAAGGATCCACTCACAAGGTTAACAAAATTCTGCTCCTGCTTGCTGACTGTATGCTTTTGCATTACACCCGTGTTTTCTTGCAGCGCTGGCGCGTTTGGACGAGCAGAAGATGGCGTGGATGCGAGTGAATTGTGCGGAGCGTGCGCAATGGCTACGTGCGTGCTTGAGCAACACGATGGCACACGCGACGGACTTGGCTGTTGCTGGTACAGAGGCTAAGGGCTCTGGAGGCTCAGGCATAGGCGATGAACTGTGAGTCCTTTTTCTCCAGTGCGTGCATGTATGTGTAGGGTTGGCCTGAATTATATATATATATATATATATATATACGGTGTAGTATATATACGGTATTTTTGGCAGGGAAATCACCATATACATGGTCATATACGGTGCATGCGGTGCATACGGTCCTGGCCAACCCTGTGCATGAGTGCACCCTATGCACGTGTAAGTGTGTGTGTGTGTCTTGTGGCAAGATTTTTGTTTTGTACGCTGCTTAAAGTGTGGGCGCCAGTCTGACTAAGTTGCCATGAATGTGTGCTTGGCAAATAGCAAATGATGGAACATGGAGGGATTGTCCTCATGCGAAGATAATTTACAGATTGTCCTGTACAGAAAGGAGAGTGATCAATGGTGGTCACTGACTTTGGAGGCAAAGCAACTACTAAGTCGACTTGCGAAACTTTCACGTGCTTGAGCAGTATTGCAGGATTTTTGTGAATTTGGCGGCAGATTTTTAGGCTTACAGAATCACTAGGTGTTGGGAGAAGTGCTGCTGGCCTGTAAGGCTATGCACTTGTGTGCATACGTGTGTGCTTGTGTGTGTGTGTTTGTGTGTGACGTAGTGGTTTGTGTTGTTCAGCCAATTCAAGAGAGCATGCTGACACGTGCTCCTTTGACTGGAAGCAATGTACAAAATGCCCATTCATATTGCTGACGAAAAGAAATAGTGCTCCTTGTCTGCGGCAAGAGGTGCATCATGCCCAAGAGGCTGTGAACGTGCAAACAATTCTTGTTGCTTGGGCCTTATTTGTCCACTACGGTGAAGGAGTTTACCGATGCACAGTGTCTTCCTTTCCTCCTATTGATGGGTTTTTGCTGCCTTCTGTGCAGGATTGCTGAAAGGTTATTCTGAGCCACAGTGTGCTTCCTGGCTCTGTTTATCCCTGGAAGTTTGCTCTGCACGCTTCAGACTGGCCTGCTCTCCTTGTGTTGGGGCATTGCAAGAGTGTACTGAGCCAAAGTGTGCCACCTGCCTCAGTGTGATCCCCAGAACTCTGATCATCTCAGTTTGTTCCCTTGAACTTGTTTTGCATTGTAGGTGAGGACTTTTTGCCATCGGACAAGCTCGCGCGTGCTTGTCTGATTGCACAAAGTCCTCCCTTACAATGCACAACAGGACTTTGCCCTCTAATGCCACCACACTGCCCTCTAATGCCCTCTATTGCCCTCTAATGCCCTCTAATGCCCTCAAATGCCCACACTACCCTCTAATGCCCTCAAATGCCCTCAAATGCCCACACTACCCTCTAATGCCCTCAAATGCCCTCTAATGCCCTCTAATGCCCTCTAATGCCCTCTAATGCCCTCAAATGCCCTCTAATGCCCTCTAATGCCCCCACACTGCAGACAGTTTATTGCCTTGTGTGGGGGCATTACAAGAGTGCTGAGCCATAGGGTGCCGCCTGCCTCAGTGTGATCCCCAGAACCTTGCTCATCTCAGTTTGATCTCTAAAACTCTGCCCTCTGCGCACTGTAGACTGGTCTACCCTTCTTGTGTGGGCCTTGCAAGGGTACGGTGAGACACAGTGTGCTGCTTATCTCAATTTGATGTCTAATTGCTAGAACCCTGCGCTCTGCACACTGCAGGCTGGTCTATACTTCTTGTGTGGGGGCCTTGCAAGAGTACGCTGAGTCAATGGATGCATCTGGACAGCCAAGCATCCCCACGACCGTACGGCCATCTACGGGACAGCTAGTAGCCAAGGTGTGTGGGTTTGTTGCGTATGTCAACGGATGTGAGCTCTTTTACCATTCAGCTAGGAGCCGAGGTGTGTGGGTTAGTTACAAGTGTGAGATCCGTTGCCAGACAGCTAGTAGCTAATGCAAGAGTGTGTCTTGTGAACCTGTATATACCGTGTTTAGGTTCAGCAATCTCTGGTTTGTGCATGCCTGTTGCGTCTGAGCTCAGTCTTCACTTTTTACCTCTAATCCACATGTCTACTCCATACCACCATCCATATTGTGCACCTTGAAACATTAAAACCTCCTAACCTCCAACCCCCATATCCGATCCATACCACTTGATTGGCACCTTGACATCAACCCTCCTACAACCCTCCACTCCTGACCTCCAACCCCCATAACCTTTCCGTACCACATCTGTGCGCACCTTGACATCGAGCCGTATATAAACCTTCATTCCTGATCTGTAACCCACAACTTCATTTCAGTTAATGATACTGGTACCTGCAGGTGTTCCCACGGGGCCCTTTGGCCGCACTGTTTCCTGGAAGCTCAGGAGAGGTTTTGCTGCAGCATGGCAAGCCAGCCACTCAGGTGTGTGTGTGTATGTGTTTGTGCGTGTGTTGTGTGTGTGTGTGTGTGTGTGTGTGTGTGTGTGTGTGTGTGTGTGTGTGTGTGTGTGTGTGTGTGTGTCTGTGTGTGTGTGTGTGTGTACTCATCGCCCCCCCTTCTAAAGAAATTATTAATAATATCGATCAGTGCTCCACCATAAATTCTGTTGAATACCTGTGAAATTTGGAATATCACGGAAAAAAAATATGTTTCACAAGATGTAAATCACCGCCCCTTCCAAAAAAACTAACTAGGGGCGGTGCATTCCTTTACGTGTAGTATGTGTAAAAAGATGAATGATGAAAAGGTCCAGCACTGCAAACCAGCTACAGGTGTATAGGAATAATTGGTGGTAAGGACGGCAGGGTAAAAGGCAATACAGTGACAGCACAGCATTTGTGAGCCGTGCGATTGCAGCTTTACTACTCTACCTCACAAAAACCTGTATAACAACAGTGGTGTGGAAGCATGACAACCTCACAGGCATACTATTTGTTTTTTAGTGTCCGTGACCTATAGGGCCCTCGCATCATCTGCTGAACACATGTATAGGATTGGCCAGAGCCATGCATATACGGTGTATAACCGTATTTCTGGCATGGAAATCACCAAATGTACGATCATATACAGTGTTTATATAAGATTCTGGCCAACCCTACACATGCGAAATGTTGCAGCAACCCTTCCCCTGTGTATGCAACCTTGTGCACATTTTTAGGGTTAGCTAGAACCACATATGTTTACCGCAAATGACCGTGTATTTTGTTAATTCCCTGCCAAAAGTACCGTATGTACACCGTATATATATATATATATGTGTGTGTGTGTGTGTGTGTGGTTCTGGCCAACCTTGCACATTTTGCACAAATGTACTGTGGCAGTATGTATCCAACCCGTTGTAGCATACTCAGTGGCAATGCCGCTGTTTGCATGCAGCTCTCTGTTTGCATGCAGCTCCCTGTTTGCATGCTGCTCAACATGTTTTCATGCAGCTGTGTTTGCAAGGCGCTGTGCTCTGTGCAAGCAAAAGTCAATATCCTCAATACATACCACACACTACCATTCAATATTTCCAATCATGTTCAATCATTTTTCATAGTGATTGTGTGTACGCAGGGCGCTGTGTACCGTTCCAAACAAGAGGGCAAGGCCGGCAGAGGTGGCGTAGCTCTGGTGCTAGGTGAG
>Ga0307974_1003404_pt1:5000-11439 | contig 11439 bp, 12 predicted proteins | sample OrgLakmetagen784_FD_201812 | JGI IMG/M metagenome (GOLD analysis project Ga0307974, IMG submission 201812) | Saline water microbial communities from Organic Lake, Antarctica - #784 | ecosystem: Environmental > Aquatic > Non-marine Saline and Alkaline > Saline | place: Antarctica... | reverse complement strand
TGTGTGTGTGTGTGTGTGTGTGTGTGTGTGCGTGTGTGTGTGTGTGTGTGTGCGTGCGTGTATGTGTGTGTGTGCAGCCTGTTCTCACCAGGTGTCCTCCTGGCCAGCAGCGCCAGCAAAACCAAGCTCAGTAAGAAGCATTGAGCGTACGTACTCCAAAAAGTCCTCCTGGAATTGTGGGTACCTATGTATGTGCGTAAGTGCATTCTGCACAGTGACATGGTGTATATCAAGAGCAATTTGCTGTGGGTTGTAACCCATGCTGCGCTTCTGCCGCTCACAGAGGAGCCACACACACAACACACACGTACTCTGCTCTCCCACTGCTGCAACTTGCGGGCTGGGACCATCACTCACATGCGCATGATGGGCCACAGGTCTGTGAGCTTGAGCTCCCACAGCCGGACCACACCCATGGCACGAAAGGTCCATGGCCTCAGACGAAAGGCAGGCAGGCTGTCTGCCAAAATTACGCTCTCCCCAAACATACAGGGCGCGTTCAGGAAGTGCGGCTCAGTTTGGTGCTGCACGTGTGAGAGTGTGTATGTGAACGCCAATTTGTGAGTTTGTACGTAGGTCAATGAACAGTGTCAAAATCTGCTTTTGAGCGTGCGTTTGATATCTTAAAGCGTGTCCAGTAACAAGGATGGATGAATTTTCCCAGCAAAATACCTGGTGCCTTGTGATTTCCACATTTGTGACCTCACTGCATGCAAAGCCACAAACACCTTTCATGCCCCTACCTCATTCTTCACTGTCAACCACAAAACCATTGGGCTTTGTGCGACATACCACAGCGCATATTGTGCGGTATACCATTCATGGTTACCACAGCGCATCCACAAAACGACCGAGGATCAAAACCTTCATGAAGGCCACCCTTTTTGTATCAGTCACGTGGGCACAAAGAGGAGAGGGAGCCGTACACCATTTAACCCCCCAGCCCTTCCTCCCCACAAACCTGCAAAGCCAACACGTCACCCTCCGCACAGATCCACAGTCGGTCTCCCTGCAAAGTGTAACAACAAAGACATGCTCAAAGTGAGTTCAACAACAAAGACGTGCTTGAAATAAGTGTAACACAAAGACATGCCTGTGGTATGACGCAATCTTCCAGTCTAAAAAGGTGTCCGGCACCGTGCACATGAACTGTTGGGTGGTGTTCAGAGCAGACGTCCTATGATTATGTGAGGGGCCTCACCTCTTCTCCCTGACGGCACACGTCGTGGCCAGGCGTGACATCCACGGGGCGAAGATGTTGAGCTATGAGCTCCTGGAGCCCTGACTCTTGGTCTCGAAGCACGTGCATCTGTGAGTGTGTGAGTGCGTGAGAGAGTGTGTGTGTACATGCATGAGTCTGTGTACACGTGAGTGCGTGTGTGTCAATAGTAAGGGGCAGGCACAGGCATGTGCAATGAAGATCAAGCTGAGCTGCAGGTGCTGCGGGTGCCCAGCAGATGTTTCGATTTTGTGTATGTGCATGTGTTTGTGCATGCCTACGAGTGAAAGCACTTTCACGCTTCATTGTCTGCACGCAGTAGCTTGTCCGATACTTTTGATGCTACAGCCCTCAGAGGCATGTTGGTGATTGAATGGCAGACTCTGACTCAGGAGTTCAGGAGCGACCGTACAAAGCTGGGTCGTATTGCCGGGGCGCATTGTGAACCATCAGCCCCAATTAACATTTTATTCCGTTATGCCCATCAAGAATGATACTAGTCTGTCACCTCGTATAAGTAGTGCCGCACCTGCAGGACCAGGTCCGTGGTGATGTACTGCGCCACCCTCGCCCGCAAGTAAGAAGGTAGGTCACTGAAGATCTCACTGTCCAGCGAAGACTCGTCTCGATTCACCCACACCTCCGTGAAGTAGGTCTGCACACGATACAACGACAGGGGAGGGCGCTGAACAGTGAAAGGACCAATTAAGCTCTTGCAGGTACGCGTCATAAATAAATGCCTTAATAGCAATTGTGCCCTGCTCTTCCCCTTGCAATGAACTGCAGCTTACTTGCAGTCAAGAGTATGGAAATGCTACCAATTTCTTCAAGCCATTTTCTCAGGCCCCTGCCAACTTCAATGGCTCTTAACTACCCTGACTGCACCACCACATCAGGTTATCGAAAAAGGAGGTCACCTTAAAATTCAATGACATAACTAGGTTTGCTGATGAGTGCACCACGTGAAGGGTTAACCCAAACCGTACATACCAAAATACGACGTATCTCAATACGGCATATAACCGGTTCCATATATAGTTCTGGCCAACCCTACTCACGTGCACTGTCACAGAGAAAGAGAGGTCACAGAAGCCTCAGCAAATATTGGTCGCCCCACTTATACTCCGCCCCCTCTTCCCCGGCCAAACTACCCCCCCTTGCCCAGCCAAAACAGTGCCAACAATTTTAAATCGGCTGTACCCCCCCAAATTACTCCATCATTATGGGACCTGAAGGTCATGTGGTGTAACCAAGTTGTTATGTTACATGCCTGCAATTAAAATTGGCCAAAATATGCTGTGGATGGCTTGAAATCTGGAAGCGAGTGAGTGTGCGTGTGAGGGGTCAAGAACGGACATCATTGCTCACAGAATAGGGAAAACTTGGCTGAAACTCACTGCAGGAGTGTAACAGCAGATGCTTGATTTTTCTGATTCCTGTGCGGTTGTTACCCCAGTTGCAGGGTTTCCCACTTCTCTTGCCCTTATGTTGACATTGCAGTATCATTGAATGAAGCTTTGCCATCGCTTCGGCATTCTGGGGGGCTGTGCGGGGCCCAGTGCCTTTTTTGCGCCCTAAAAAGTGCAATCCTGAACTTGCACCAATCAAGCTCTGCTTCAGGATGTTGGATTTTTGAGTGTCGGCTACAAATGAACCTGCACACTCAAGGAAGCACTTCTCCCATGCCAAAGAGGGTGTATAATTGGCACTGCGCCCTGCACAGCTCCCCACAATGCCAAATGTTTTGTGAAGCTGTAAGGTAGAGATATGAGATCAAGTCTGTTGCAGTAAAATGATGAGGCAGAGGGGTTTCAAATTGGATGAAAGCTTATTATCACTGTTTGGGGGGGCTTTGGCACTGGGACGACCTACTGCTATAACTGCGGTGCTGTGAGAAGGGTTCCTTATGTCCATACCTGCACTTGCTTCTGGGTCCGCTCTGGAATCTTGTGGTTCTCCAGCCACTTTGTGACTTGGGACAGCTTCTTCCGAAAGCTGTGTGCAGCAAGGGAGGTGGGGCAACTTTTTGCAAGGCTGTGTGCATCAGGGGCTTGAAATTCTAGGACATAAGCGCAAATATTGTGGTTAGCACCTCATCACACGTTTGCGGGAAAACAGCCTTAGGTAGTCTCAAACCTCTGCATATGGAAATCTGTGCCTCCTGTCCTCTTTCTACTTTCTACGCTACTGGCTACTTTCTTGTTCAGTTTCCTTTATAAAAACGCCCATACAGCCAACAGATAACCACCCTAAAAAACAGGCTTGCGCCTTTTTACAAGCAGGTGCCTACGGATGACAATGGTGCAAGGCTCCCTTGCCTTTGTCGACACAGGACTTTATGGTCGTGGCCGGGCGCTACATTTGGCTATCAACCAAACGCTGCAAAGACAGCAATACAAACTGCACATGAGGTAGCTTGATGCAAGCTAGGAAGGTTGTTCTCAAGCTCGGAAGGTTGTTCTCAAGCTCGGAAGGTTGTTCACAAGCTAGGATGGCCCCAGTACATGAGAAGAACAAAACAGATGGCCCCCCTGATCTCACCTATGCAGTGTGGCTGCCTGAGCCGAGGCTCGTGTGAGGGCGTTAGCGATGGTGCCCACCATCAGTCCAAACATCATCATCCCAATCATCATGTAGATGTTGGCAAACACTTGCTCGGGCACATTCTTTGGAGAGAAGTCTCCGTACCCTGTGGTTGTGGACTGCGCGCAGCATGATTGCAACAACGAGCAGTAAACGGACGTGCATCGCACCTCTGGGGTTGTGTATTGTTAGGGACATGTGCCAACCCCTTGGATCAAAAAGGGACTTTACGTCACATCTTGCGCAACAATCAGCAATGGTAAAAACCGCGCAAAACACAAGGGTTTGCTTGGAAGCAAGAGACACAGAAAGCAGGCATTGCATTAAACTGAATTACTAAAGCGGCAAATTTGGAAGACAGGCAGGTCTGAACTGAAATCACTGGTGTTGCAAAGGAAACAGAACATGGCATGGTAGACACTATCACTACTCATGAGCTCAGCAAATCTAGCAGATTTATACCCGAATAAACTAAGATCAGATATTACGATTGAAAGCTTGCCAATTGATGGGGGATTGAACACACACATACATACAGAAAGACGTTGCATGATACTGCTATTCAGATAAGTGTCCCACAGTTTTCATTGTTCTCGTGTGCCAAGTGAATGACCAGGGGGAACATCCTCAGCCGACTATGCTTATATCTTCCTTGTCAGCACACAATTCACTCACGGTGGTGATGACCCAGTAGACGGCAGTGTACCAGCGGTAGGGCTCGCTGACCTGCGTGAAGTCCTCCCAGTCCACACTGGTGAGAAAGCTGTTATCGAGGCCCGCAAGGGTGGCTATAAGGAGCATGATGCAGGCCTGCAGTACACAAATGTGTGTATGTGTGTGTACGTGTGTGTGTGTGTGCATGTGCGCGTGCATGTACGTGTGCATGTGCGACAGAGTGTTTGTACGCATGTCAGCACAAACATGTGCGCATCTGTAAGCATATGTTCTGAGTGGCAAACGGCATACGTATACAAAAATAGTGCACCAGCTGCGCATTAGGCTAAAGACAGCAAGGTCGCAAGGCTGAACAAGTACATGACCGCATGTGCAGCCTGCTTGCGCACACAAATGCACACCCACACCCGCACTGGTTCAACCAGGCAGATTAGGCCACCTTGTTTGCACTTAAATATACAACCACCTCATGTGCACCCAAATACACAACCACCTAGCAGCTCACCTCCAAATTAATCAGCACCGACAAGAGGTACACAAGGAGCAGCGTGTACAGCTGCATGACACTCAAGTACTTGGCAGTGATGTCGTGGTACTTTCCTGACATGGCATCCATCACCACCACCTGCAAATAATGAATGCAGGTAAGTAGGTTGTTTGTATGTGAGTGAGCATGTGTGTTTGTGTGTGCGCTTATGTATGTGTGGAAATGGAGATACTTACACGCATCAGCAGCTCAGACTATGGTGCAGAGCACAAGCGCGGTTTGTCAGCCAGAAGAAATATACCGTAAGTTCACGATCACTTCGTAGCACCAAATTTTAAATTTTCGTTTTTAGTTCGGAAGGGGGTCTGCAGATTTATTTTTGAATTCAAAGGGTCTTCACGAGGGTCGGTCGGGAATTATTAATTTGTGAGTTCGAGAGCCTCCACTGCTGCCTGTACAATGCTGCTGCTGCTGCTGTGCAGGCTGCCCATTGACTGCATAAATGGAGAACGACAGCTGTGAATGCTTGCACGTGTGCTTCCCCCATTCAGAAAAGCAGCTTTCCCTTTCCCACTTGCCATCTTCGCTCACTCTGTATGGATGACCCAGAGGAAGGGCCTGAAGGAGCTGTGAGAGGAGGAGCTTTTTTTTGGAGCCGCATGCATGGGAGCCCCACGCACGGGCCTCTTCAAATACAGCCGCGCCCCTTGCCTTTGCCTATGCCTCTGCCAGCTCCCTGAGCTGCCTATTCCTCTGCAGCTTCTCATGGTCCCTCTGCTGAGCGGCCAGCCTCTTAGCTGGGGACAGGGGCTCCAAGAACAGGGTCAGGGGTTCACACTGGCACGCTGGGAGCTCATTTTTAGAACCACCCTCAAAACCACTAAAAACGATTAATTTCACTTTAAAATTCAGTTCGGAGAGGGATCCGATAATTATTAGAATTTTCCTTTTTAGCCAAATAACTATGAAGTGATAGTTAACCTACGGTTTTCTTAACGCTAAAACCAAGACTGACCTTAGACACACTGATAAGTCGCAGGAGGCGAACCAGACGTATCAAGGACAGGATGCCGATCCAGAACCTGCGGTCATCGTTCTCCAGGCTAGGGGTGCCAATGATGATCAGCTGCATGTGCAAGTCTTTGTGAACGAGCGTTGATATGTGATATGCCTACGCGTGTATAATTGTGCCTATGTGCATCTGTGTGTGTATGTGTGTGTGTGTGTGCGTGTGTGCGTGTGAGAGAGAAAGAATTTCTTCCAATTCCCTTTGCTCCTATCAGCTTCGCACACGTTTCCCAGCAAAAAGCCCTTAAAAGTTCTTATATGAGATTGTGTTTAAGAGGCAGGCAACAGCAAACTTGAAGATCCCAAGGCTTACTATACCTTCTGCAAATTTTGTGTTTGTAAACCCTTTTATGAAGCCTGCTACTTCTCAGCTAGCATCATTGCGGGCAGCAAGTGCAGCTTGCAAA